>JGI24021J15306_10002892_pt1 | contig 18991 bp, 11 predicted proteins | sample Ectturendosymbi1_FD_15306 | JGI IMG/M metagenome (IMG submission 15306)
TTTTAGCTATTTAGATTTTCTGCACAGCAACGTTGCCCGAGCTTCGTCATTCGCTACTATGATGGTGCAGTTGACGTACCACGTTTATACACCAAAGCGCCTGTGCTTTTACCTCTTCCCAATGTACTGTACATTCCAAACATATTTTTGTAAAGTTGGTAACCTCGAGCTTCTTGATCGTACAAATGGTTGCAAGCGCACTAATGCCACCAACCGCCATAAAACTATTCGTTACATGACATTGTCGTTGCATGACATCAATACATCCCAAGTTACATTAAGTCATCTGTATCTGTTGTAGCAAATACAAGTTACAACCAGGGCTGCCAGGTTGGAATTTTTAATGCCACGTTTTCGAAATTAGGGAGTATTAATCAGTTTGACATGAGAAAATTCTTTTAAGCATGTATAACAGAGTTTGATATGTTTCTGGCCTTTTTAGTGGTGTTGGCAGAAAGAAAACGTTTTACTGGCATTTTTTAAAAACTTGTCTGCTTTAAGCTTAAACTTTTGGAATTTTTTCAGTCTGTTGTGCATTTATTGAAGCTTTATAGGATATTTGTCCTAGCGATTTGGGCGTTTTTGGTCCATTTCAACCTGAAAAGCCTGATAGTGTTTCTGCGCGTTCTCTGGGGCTAGATTTTGTAATAGATATTTTACGCAAATGTGACATATCAAACATAACAAACGCTTGTACCAGAATCGCAGTATTAAAAATGGTGCATATTTATATTCTCACAACCTGTATCATGTTGTTTCAAATACTGATAGATTTTTTTAGGAATTTTCTACAAGAGGAGAAAGTACTTTTAGAGATGAACTATTAGTCATTTATTTGTTTACACTAATTATAGGCTTGGTTCGATAGCAATATTGCATTTTTGCCACCGCTCATTCGGGTGATTCAAAACGACAGCCGTCGGCCAGTTCGATTTGTTTAGCATTTTGCGAAGCAATGTGGCGTATTTTGATGAACGATTTGGCATTTCTGATCCATCAGGACCAGGCAACCTAGGTTACCATGGCTGTGATCGATGGTCACAATCACGTGAAACATCAACGCAACCCTGCTTATGCTTGTGCAATCATTACAAAAACGTGTGAACTGTCAGGAAGTTGCAAAACAGTAGTGCCTCGAATTTAACTGCTGCTCATACGTGCAGGAGCAGGCAATTTTTGGGGGTGAATTGGTGTTGAATAGCCTAGAAACATGAAGAGTCAATGAAGGCGATTTCATATAGAAGGGTGCATAGGATATTTTGCCCGAATTTCCCCTAATTTTCCAGAAAAACACCTAATCGACAAAATTTCTCTCTACAGATTTTCTGTAGCTTTGATATATTACAGCTTTTTTCTACCGTGTTGCCATAGGCTTGAAAATAGATTGGTACTTTTAATTTGGATCGTAATAACCCAAATGAAAATAGTGCGGTAGGCTATGTGAGATCATTGTCAGAAGCCTGCTGGTTCAGTACTCTTGAGCATCTTCTTCACAGTTCTGAAGTTTTCCATTCACATTCCAGCTGTTCCTGTGAGCAAGGAACCTCAGACCTAGATGAGGTGGNTATGAAGCTGCTTCCTTCACTGAAGACATGNACAGNATGTAAAATATGTGACAGGTTTCACATACTTTATAGCATGACTACGCCGCGAGGTTCACAGCATTGTCTGTTCAACTGCACATACACGTATGTGCAACATGCAACAAACTGTATGGCAAAGGGTGTACATCGAACCACTGTAGTTGATATTAAAACTTTTCTGTACTTGCTTGGCATGGACTCTATTAATATGAAGTACATGTACAATAAATAAAGCACAATGCAGAATTATGAAGCACATAGATGAAATGCCTTTTTTGCCCAAACTTTCAAGTGAGTCAGTTATTCATCAACTCCAACAAACTGAAGCACGAAGTTGCTAGAAACAGTTTGTTAATTATTTTCTATTTTATATGTTTTTTATGATATAATAAACTTTTATTTATACACTATTTATACACTCAATAACAATAAAGTATAATTTTGTTAATACTGTTAAAAATTTCGAAATCTTGTGTGCCAAAATGTTTTGAGATTTTGCCCAAATGCTTGACAAATAAAAACTTTCTGGGGTGCACTTTCATCCCCTGCACCCAAGCATCTACCCCACTGCTGCTGACTGAGTGTATCACACAGACATGCCAGAGGCAACTTTGGAAATGGGTTGAGTTTTTCTAGAATTTGACTGGTCCACGTAGAGTGGCGTAACTGACGGGGATAGGGGTGCAAACCGCTCCCTGGAAAGCTGAATGTAATAACCGGGTGCCACTTAGCTTATATTTTGGTTTTATTATTATTTTGGTTTTGAGTAAGTTAATGTTGATTTTTTTGCGTTTTCGGTGTATTTGGCGGTGATTTAGGGTTTTAGTATAGCCATCCACATTCGGAATCACCATTATTTCTTAACGTTTTCTAGATGTTGGCTAGTGGGCCCCTTACGCTGGTCAGTGTGCTCTCATCAGCTCGTTTCCCCCCTGGCTCAAAACTCTAGTTAGGCCACTGCTTACATACAATGCATCATCTCGCATTAAAATGCGGCGCTGGTTATCGTTAATCACCCGAGCTTTTGTGAGACGCGACAGCACATCTTACAAACGGCTTATTACAGTTTTGCTGCGTGGAATCTATGGACGATATGCTATAGCCTACACAAACTCTGCTGCATTATAGCTTCAAAATCATTTGGTCTGCATGACGCAATAGTCACGAAGTATTACACCATAAAGAAGATGACAACAAAAAGGAATTTGCATAAAGCAGCTAAAACCCTGGGCAAATTTTCATTAAAAATACCATTCGGTCAATTTAGAATTTTTAAGACCTCAGGGAGAACAATGATTACAGGTACCAGTGCTGAAAGCGACCATCAATTTTTGACTTAATTACAGAAAAACTTAGCGTGAGTACTTTCATACTCCAGGGTCCCAATCAGCCTCGTAACTAGGGGGGCGCAGGGAGCCTGGCAAAAGTTTAACACCCTCTGGAAAAAGTGTTGGACATAGTTTAAAACTATTGGACATGATTTTAAAAGATTGGACCCTTCTCAGAAAACTCTTCGCTCCGTCTGGTGTCCCAAGCTGGTTACAGGCCTGATCCCAATACCCACCGGGCCCGGGTACAATGTATCTCTTGTACCTGGTCTCGTAGGCCCTGCCTATGGTTGCAGCCAGCAGGACTTACCTCGCCAATCTTTCCTGGGACAAACTGTACAACCGCTGAGATCGCAGGATAAGTTGTTGGACATTCAGGGCATTACCAAATTCATGGCTGCGCGCTTTGTCGCGAAATTTCACACCGTGAACGCTTCGCAAAATCTCATTCTCTGCCGCTTGTACTTGGGATAGTGTTCCTTCAGTCATTATCAATGATTCATAACCATAGGGGATGATCGGATCAAAGACCGACTTGAAAGATGATAGAATTGCATTGTGAAAAAGCTCTCGTTTGGTGACCACAGAGCGGTCCAACTTACGCAGAACTGCGTCTGCTTTACCAGTCGGTGTATCAACCTCCTTGTTCCGACTTCCGTCACTCGCGAATACCACCCCAAGGTACTTGAACTTCTCCACCTGCTGCAATCTACTGCCGCTTACTTGCAGTGTATGGGCATATGGGTTTTGGTGGGAAAGAACACATCGTATGGTTCTTCTTAGCCGTTACACTTTCGCAAAAATAAAATTTAAATTCTTGCCAGAAGTAATGTTCACATGTTGTTTTCGCGATGTGGCCGTAAATTGCCTGCGCCAAACTTGAGAAGTTTTTTACGCAAGATTTTAACTGCAAGACAAAATCTTGAAAATGCCAAAAGAGTGATTTATACAACAAACTGTTGGGTTTAAGCCAAGCTGCGAAAATCAATATTGGTGAAAATTTCAAATGGAAATCGAAAAAATTGCGGATGAAGCAAAGAACCGGAACCAAGATTCGAGATCAACGACCCAAAATTATGCAAATCGTTTGGATTTACTGTGTTCGACAGCGTTCAAAAATGTAAACACAAGCTACAGGTTGCTCCTCTGCCGTGCTTTTGGAACGTGTTCCGAATACGTGTTCCGTGCTTTGGAACGTGTCCCAGCGGTAAACGCGAGTACAGTGGCATATACTGTACTTGATGTTTTATCCCAAATTTTTTAGATCAAAATAACTTCAGTTTTACGCGGTCAAAAATCATTGTGTTTTGATAAATTGTTGTTCTTAAAAAAAAGAAACCCTAACGTAGTCCTTTTATGTTCCAAAACCTTTCTGATGATAATTATAAATTGAGCATTTTCCCTCAATGACCTGACTGTCATTAGTAGCAAGGTCTTCAAAAATGTTTTGACTGTCAGATGAGTTCGATACACATTTTCAGTTTTTTATCAAATAAGATTCATTTGAAAAATATAATTGCATTCACGCAGTTTTTCATTCGGTGCACTTTTACCTCTACTCCAGATTGTGTCGAGGATTCTACGTAGGTATAATCGCAAACAGAAAACGCCGTCAAGTAGGTGGACATGATCACAGTGGTGTTGAATATTGACGCGTTCCATACAATGCCGTTGATTTCACTTTCCTGCAAACAGAGGGCGGTTCTAAATAAAACGATTAATCACGAATTGATTACCCTGTCATGGCATCGTGCATGACGGTAAGCAAACCCATCATTCCAAGCTAGAACATCACGTCTGCAACCAGTTCTTTTTGTCGACAATCCGGCCATGCANCGCTAACAAAAAGGATGANAAAAATTACTGCGACCGTCATTATGAACTAAATCTCTTGTANGTGGTCAAAAANAGTTGTTGATAAAAGCGTTTGATTTTTAGCTTTTGGGGATGCAACAGCATCAAAAACTTTCCAAACGGTTTCATCAAACAGANATTTTTTCAGTTTTCAAAAAATTACCGAAAACTCACGTCTTGAACTAATGTTCTGTTTGCTGCTGAAGATGCGAACATATTGCTTAAAGTCATCTCCTAGTTAAGCAAATGAAAGAGGCACTGTAATCGCTAAGAATGGAAAACCAGCATCTTACCCTCGAAATAAAAGTGGTTATCATCAAGTATATTTTACCTGGTAGGCAATAATAGGCATGGTTGACACTGCAAAGTAGCCCTGATCATTCCTGTGTCGGAGAATAACATCAAATGTCGCTTTCAAACCAGGTTCATCGAAACAAGGAAAAGCTCTCCTGGCTCCGGAATCCTCCATCTGCGACACTGCTATGACTCTGAAAATCAAAATGAAACAGTTTGTTTATCGTCTGTTGACAGACTGGACAAAGTCACAATAAAATCTAAAGCTACAGACTGTATTCAAACAAATCAAAACGTTTCTCGGAGTATTTTGACTTGAGTTCTACAAAAGTTCCACACCTGACAACATTCACAACGAAACTGACCACAAATGGAAAATGGTTTCAAACCTNGATAAATATAGATGCATAGAAACAAANTTTTGACAACGCATGACCTTTGTGCTAGACATCATTGCAAGCGGTACCTGGCCATTATAAGATCCAGATCATCTCACATTTNAATAATTAAAAATAAATATTGGTTTGCCAAGCAAATCCTGGCTACTACGAAATGACAGAAAGCTCGTAACCTCACTCAAGGATTATTCTTTTTCATGTGCGTTCAAATTAATTACTGTTGCTTCAAAATTTGTGAAATTAAAATGTCATGAGATTTTGTAGATCGAAATTGTCTTTGCAATCAACGCACCTTTTTTCTCCGTTTTCATTTGTATATTCACTCTTGTATAAGCCATACATGTCATCCCCTAATATTCCCTGGAAGCTGTTCGCAGTGAAGTTGTACATTTTTCCTTCTTGACATGGAGCCTCGGTTTGCAATACCAGGTACTCATTGGGAAGATAAAAAAAACTTTTGATGATCTTCTGTTCTGCGCCAACCTCGTCGAAGATAGTGAAGCCATTGTCCGTATAGTTCAGCTCTCTTAGAAACATTTGTTAAAAGCATATGAAAATGAAACATATTGCAACGTTGAAAACTTCATGCTTCACAATAAAAAAATTGATTACCTAAATTTTTCGCTTCATTGCACATCCTGGAAACCAAAACGTTCAGATAAAATCTTGTTGCAATCGCGTCATAACAACGTAAAGTTCGCGGCATCATTTTTTGCTGCAACTGACTTCCGAAGATTGATAGCAGATTACAAGTTAAACAATTCGATGGGTTCTCATTAGAATTTTTCGAAAATTATCGGTTCACACCAAAGCAAACATGGCGGTGCACGCCATGGAACAGATTGAACGCTAGAGCATGTGAGAAATGTGTTGTAGGTACTGAGGTACAGACTTCAAACTATTTTCTTCGCACTGGGTCATTGACAAATATTGGCATCAGTGACATGTTAGGCACACAAATGCTCGATAAGTTCTTAATACAAGCAAACACACGTGGTGGTTTCCTACATATGAAGGGAGTTACAAGAGTTAACTCCATACTTTCTGACGCAAAGGCAATGATTTCAACATAATTTGCAGGCAAGTATTGGAGTTGACGTTGAGGAAGGTATAAGGCATTTTAGTCAAAATTTAGGACGACATACTACCGTCGCATATTCTCTGACTGACAGCAGCTGTTTAGCCCAGGAGATCATGAAATCAATTGTGTCAATTTCTCGCTCAAAAAAAACGAATCTGCGTACCTCTACAAACAGGCCGACGATTATATGTCTTGCTATATAACCGGATCCCAACAAATGCTTTTCAGACAAGTAATAGAAGTCCTAAAAGCTTAAACCAAGTCTGGCAAAACGTCTTTTGCGTATGCGTACAGCTTATCTATTTTCGTGCCCCTGTGAAGGGGACCAATGTTATGAATTTAATAAAATAGATCTTGCTTTTCAAAATAAATACTATCAGAACCATCCACAGCACTTCGGCTGTGGTTTAAAATATGTTTATTTAAGTTCACTGTGATCTCTCTTTCATCAAGTCAAATGAAATGTACTAAACTGAGTGAATGTATACGTCCACCGATGAAAATAATATAATTTAATTTTCTTCCTTCAAAAGGTAACCTCACTGAAGTAGGCAGATGCCAAAAGCAACACACCTGCTCCCTGCATTAGAAACCTTATTTGTTTTACTGGGATGTTCCTGCTGTTGTAGCTGATGTTACTTACACTGAATGCAAAATGATGTAATCAGTAGAGACATTACAAAGGAATCGAACTGATGATGATCCATAAAACAGGTAGGCGTTGTATTCGCTATTGAAGTCGAAGTCAGGCCGAAGGTCAATCACATAATGCTCCGGTATCAGAGATGCTGGCAAACGTCTGTTTGTCCAAATTCCCTCATCCTGAAATGCACTTGCAATTAGTAAGTATAAGGTTTCTCATTTTTCAAATTAGTAATTCGAAAAATGGGTTCGCAGAACATACCCGTAAAGGTACATTTAAATGCATTTAGAGCACAGAACACTTGGACGATGTGTTAACTAAATTTGACATATATTGGTAAGTCATTTTTGTTATATTGCAGAGCACACTTTCGCTTGGTGCAACGCAAATTGCGCAGAACATTCTGTTCCGTGCTGTGAACTAAGGTTCGTCAATGTTTTTCGACAACGCTTCATATGTGACGACTTTATGCAAGTATAGAACTATAGCAACGTGAAATATTCTGCGTATTGCAGGTACTTTAGTTATGCAGTCATATCAGGATCACCTAATTCCATATGATGGCTATGCGTTATTCAGCGAAAGCTACGCATGAGTGGCTCGGAAAACCAGTACCAATTTTTGTTAGCAAAATCTTACGGTGACTTCTATAAAAATCGTCTTGTATCAAACATGAATAGTCTGTTGCATTATGTCCTGACATACGCTCACTCACGAAAAAACTTAACAAAAACTTATCAGGTTATAGCTCCATTAAAAACATGAAATAATACCAAGATCTTTCCAAGCTTTTGAAGTAAACACAACGAGCAGTGTTGTTTTCATTCAAACCTAAATTAGCTTAAGTATGTTGATGCACAATAGAATGTATATGGCATATACATATACTATATGGCATATACATATACTATATGGCATATACATATACTGCATATACTATATGCACAGTTATCATCTAAGTTTTTCTACTTTACGTCCACCACTTGCATTTACTGATTGCAAGCTTCTCACCGATGGAGCTGTTGTGGCATCCGACCCATGCGTCGTCTCCTGTATTGCTGTTGTCATTGGCTCTCCAGTGATAACACCGACAGTGGTGGTTGTCGTTGGTGGTTTAGTGGTAGTAGGGTCTGGTGTCTCAGGAATCTCAGTTTGGCAAGTAGGCCGACCAACAAGTCCAACCAGTAAGCCTGAGTTAACAAAAAACAAACTTTTTTTGATAAAAAACAAGACAATTGTGATGTTAATTGTTTGCGCGTAGAAACGACTGAAATAATTCATTGCATTGCTAATGCTCAGCTGGGCATGTAACATTGACACAAATATATTTGTTTTCATTTTGGCTCATTTTGGTGGTTTGCATTTTTCCGAATATATTAACAAACAATCAACTCACCGACCAGAAGAACTGATCCGACGTAGAAGAACACGATTCCTAACATAGCCCAGTTGCTGAGATAAAAACCCTTCTTTTTAGAACCTCCATCATGAAAATACATATCTTCCGATCCCATTATGAAGAGATGGCAGGTATAAAAAACCTACTATATTGCCACTCGTGGGTAAAGCCTGAACGTAGCAAGGAAGACTTACAGATAATTAACACATTTTTAAATATTGAAAAGTATAAAGCAAATATGTTTATATTGGTTATTAATTCTGTATTTATTAGAAACGCATTAAACAACGCTATCAATTGAAAGGAATTATTTCACAGCAAGGAATGAGGCACTATGATCTTAATAGAGTTTCTTTGTCGCCTGCTGTAGGTAGGCAACCTCAGCTCGCATTCAAATAAAGCAATATGTCAAATTAGGGCCAAAATTTTCACCAAACTCTTATTGCGAATTACATCCCATTAAGCGGACACTAATGGGAGCTTAGTGTTTGTCAACAGGGTTTCTTACCAAGTGTTTATTTCATCCAGTTTATGCTGTTTTTGTGTTACTATCATTTCGCGAAGTAACAGGTTTATTGTTTAGGGCAGTGGTTCTCAAACGGATGCCACTTGGCTCACAAAAGCAGGAATTTTTAATTCCTGGGAGGGAATTTATTCCAGGGAGGAATTGAGGAGGAAAAGCTGTTGGTGAAAAAAACCTGAATTTTTATTATTTTTTCATCAACTCTTAAAAACTACACGAAGAGATTGGCTTCAAGGACAAGCTGCTTTAAACTACAGTGATTGACGTTAGAAAAGAGTCTGTTCGTTTTATTATCGTCTTTGTTTCTTTACAGTAGGTGGCATGAAGTTTTTGCAATCATCTTTTTTCCGGTTTTTGTTGGGGAGGAATTGATAGTCTTTGGGGTTAAAGGGGAAATATGAAAAAAACTTTGATAACCACTGGTTTAGGCAAAGCTTGCGAAACACTGCTCTAATTGCTAGAACAGGGGTGGGAAAATAGCTGCTCGTGGGTCAAATGTGGCCCTTCACACCGTTTCCAGTGGCCCGCGGAAGCTTTCAGGGAATATGTTCCAATCTTAAATTTCCTTTAAATTATCACAGCAAATGTTATTGCTGAAGCTAACTTAACCAAGACTTTGTCTCTATTTCCATTAGAAGGCCTTTGCTAAATGCGGCCTTTTCAAAGTGGCTCCCGAGTCAAATTAATTGACCACCCCTGGGCTAGAATGTACTGCAGATATGGTCACCGCGTCGCAAAAGATAAATTCAAATATTTTAATTATCAATTTCCTCAAAGGTCACTGAGATCGAAAGTTATTACAACGTTTGCGGATCTTATAGCGCAAAAATGCAAATGCAAATCATGTAAGGAACTTGGAATATGTTTGTTGTACAGCTTCACTGGAACCAGTCATTCTAAATTTGAGCACACGTTGGATTACTTTCTAAACAGTCATGAACTCGTCCGGTTTTCATCAAATTGTAACACTTACAGATATTCCAACACTGCAATGAAACACGCTAGCCACGTAAACAATCCAAATGCTCATCTCCTGACGTCTTTTCTCATTTATTACAATAAATAGTTGAAACCGAATCCTTTCGTAAAGTGTTAGAAGATGAAACAGCACTTCTATTGCACAAGCATGCAAAGTGGTTGATCTCGTTAAATCCTCAAATGATCTCGTCAACTGCAAATTGAACTTATATTGCTGATATAGTTTTGCAAATACTACTTCACTCTTTGAATCAATTTCTTTTCCGCTTCGCATGTGGCAATGGTGCCACGTTTATAACGATGCATTTTTTCCCGCATCTCGTGATTTTTCATGAATCATCGCTTGCACCTCCCCACCACGCGCCTGGCACACACAAGTTGCTTGTTAGATCATTGCACATATTCGCGGTCATTTCTCCCTCTTGTTTGCTCGACGTACCCTCAACCTATCGGCTCACAATAGAACAAGTACACATGGTTTGTATACCTTGACTGCTGAACAAGCAAGGTACATCTGAAAATGTTTGCTTCCAATTTAGGTTGGACCTTGGAAAACAATGTTGCAAAAAGGCTGTTTCAAACCTGATGTTCAAAATTGCTGAGACTGAACGTATGCTTACCACGAACTTCTTCATTTTTCTCCCACTTTGAACGTGAGCTAAATTTGTCAGGCACAAAAGGTTATATTTGAAATACGCGAAGATGGAAATGTAATCAAAAGCAGATAGGCAAATAGTTCTAACAATAAAAAAATGATTGTTATTAAAAAGTTTTCAGTCTCAAATTAGATTGAAATTTTTGGTCTGTAGTCTTTGAAAACTCCTTAGTGGAAATTGTAAATAAAGTACGAACTGTTTATATGGGAGTTTTGTTTCATTTCCTCCATGCGCTTAGTGCCAAAATCTTTGCCGAACATGTTCATAATAGAAACAAACTGTCTGATGACAACTTAGTTTATTCACGTATTGACAAGTAACACTTCATAGTGTTTGTGCTGAGTTTCAATCTCAAAATAAACTAGAAACAAATTTTGAAAACGTCGTCATGAATCAATAGTACAGTATTACAGGCTCACACAAATAAGACCAGTAGCTGAAATGCCATGATGTTCTGGTCAGAGAAATTTATTTCAGCGTATTTCGTATCCGTTTTTCCCCTACGGAAGGACGGTCTGGACCACAGGCCCTTAACTAGGGGAGCGAAGCTCCTCTGAATCATTTTTAGACTCCCTGGAATGTGCTGGACCTAGTTCTAAAAAATTGGGCCTCTCTCAAAAAAACTGTTCGCCTCCCTTGGTGTCCCAAGCTGGTTACGGTCTTGGTCTGGACACATGGCCGAACCAACGTAGCTGGGATCACTTGATTTGTAGATGTGGCTCGACATTAAGCGCTTTACGAATTTCACATCTGCCTACTTTTTCGCGAAGTGCCATGACCGCGAACTTTTCGCAAAAATTCGATTTCTGCCGCTTGTACGTGGGATGGTGCCCTTCCATTCATTACACAAGATTCATGCCATAGGGAAGGATTTAAAAACTGACAGCTTTGCGGTGTTCGAAAGCTCCCGTTTTGTCACCACAGAGTACACAACCTCAGGCAGAACTGGGTTTGCTTTACCAATCTGTTTATCAATCTCCTGCCATCCGTCACTCGTCAGTACCAGTGCGAGGTACTTGAATTTCTCTATCTGCTGCAGTGCATTGCCGCCCACATGCAGCATACACTGCCTTATGTTTCTGGAGAGACATAATACCTCGGGTTTATCAGTGCTAATTTTCATTCCGGCTTGGTCGCACGCGCAGAAACCTATCGAGTGCATGCTGAAGGCCCTGTTGTGAAGATGCTAGCAGTACAAAAAAATCGCCTACAAAACGCTAACAGTTGATCCTGCAGCTTCCAACAGTAGAACCCTCAACAACTCGGCTGTGACTGACTATACAATTCATATTATAGATCATGAGGAGTTGTGACAGCAAACACGCTTTTTGGAGTCCTACACTCACTGGGACAGGTTCAGGTTTAACTCTGTGGACACGGGCAATGACGTCTGAACAAGAACACAGCAGATATTATCATGGATTTGGATTTACATCCTGCCAGATTTCAGTCTTTTGGTGAATTCGGATTGGATTTGTTAATTTTGCTTTGAACGGCTTTGCAACTTTCGATTCAGTTTCGGGACTGCAGATCACTGTTTTTAAGATGTGCGGTCATGGGCGTCGGAAGAGGGGGGCAAAAAGGGGTTTTGGCCCATCCCTGGATTTTGAAAAAATGGCCAAAAAGTTTGTTTTCTTAGTTTCGAGTGGGAAAAAACAAATACTCCAAACACGATCATAGAAGCGTGCCCTGAGTGAGTTTCAGCTTTTTACAGGCTTTGCCCCCATAAACCACATGGTGGTGTTATGCCCACCCCACCACCTCATACTAATACTATCGTCGGGTCTGCCAGACCCGAACTCGTGACGAACTCGCTCCCTTGCAAAATCTAGAAGAGCGTAGATAACCGCAATCGCACCTACTACTAGTCACACAAAAACATGAAGCTACTGAAGAGTTTAAAGCGCGCCGACTTCCGCTTCCGTAGTTTAACGTGAATGACCTCATTTGACCCGGGTCTGAGAGTGCTGGTTTCACATATTGTCGTATACCAGGGGTGTGCAACCTTTATCACTGAAGGGCCAAACGCAATTAAACAGATTAGACCGCGGGACGCGCCTTCGTTTGACACAGGCTGTCTAGTACTAGTAACCGGCATAAATGGTCCGCGGGCCGCAGGTTGCACACCCCTGTCGTACACTATAGATGATGCAAGTACGGCAACTACATCAAACAGGTAAATTATATAATAAATAATTTCCCATCACATCACAAGAAGAGATATTGATGACAACAACTAACGAGTGATAAAGTTAGCTTGCACTTATTTTGCATTGGCAGTTCATTAAAGTTATTTTCTCGTAAGTTGTACATTATTCGTTTAGCTTGGTTAGGTTTTGAAATAGTTCTGCTCAAGGGACTAATTCGGAAATGGCTCGAAAAAGCACGCATCTGTCTAAATGCTTGCTGATATTAAAGGGTCCCATTTGGAGTTTCTTTCACACGGCCCTGCTCACGTCCGTTGGGATTGGACGTAATGACGACTTTTGCATGTTACCGTTGCCTGAACTAAACATGCTGAGTTGGCGTTGAAGAAAATTTTGCTTGATCTGCATTCAAACCAGACACAGCCTTGCAAGCATAAAGTAATTGATTTCCCTTTGTTACCAAGGCTACCACAAAATGCACATTGCTTGCAAGGCTTCAAAACACTTCGAATTGCTTTGTTGTCTTGCTTGAAGCAAGGTATCTGTATTTTGTTACTTTTTTCCCAGTTGTGGTAGGTATTTGTAATCAATCATTGCTTTTGTTTTTTTCTCTGTCTGATAAAGTCAGAAGGTGAGAGAATAATGTAGGCCAAACGGGTTGGTCATCTTATGGGAATTGGGGATGCGCGATCTTTCTTCCCAATTTTGATGTCATGTCTAAAACGACGTTTGAACGAAATCTTTGAGTCGGTTTAAGCTGTTAAAAGCTGTTAAAGCAATTTTCTTCTTTTGGCTGAGACGCCTCGGTCTCATTGCTTCTTCAAATAAGATTGACTTAAATGTCGCCATTGAGTCTGGTTCATTCCCAGAAATTTTATTAAGGAGGAAAGCAATAGCCAAGATTCAACGTTTAAGCATTTAATGCCCCTTGTTTCAAAGCATCATCTATAAAAGTTCAATAGTCTAGCGCTTTTTTCCTGAACATTTGTGTTCAGATTTAAAACGGCAAATGAAAGTCTGCTTTCATTGAATTCACAGGTTTGAATGTTTGTTTTTAGTGATTCCAAGCATGTACTTTTTGTTTGCAAAACGTTCCTACAAAAGCGCTTGTGAAAATTCGCAATGCTGAACATGTAAGATCTGCAATCTGCTTTTTGCCGCCAATATTGCAGTTGAGCAAGTCATCGTGGCCGCCATTACGATTATGTTTTCAGATTTAAAATCTTCGGATGTACACTAGCACACGTTGAATTGAAGCGAAGTAGTGACTTCGCCCTGTATAAGACATCGACTTACGAAGTTACAGAAGTAGGCCTACAAAACATACGTGCATATTAGACTTGGATCCCGTTGTGGTCCAATTCATGAGCGACTAACTGACGTACGCAACTGATAAATGTATACGTTAGTCCAGGGATTTTCAACCTCTTTTTGCTCATGGCCCACTAAATTAATAAGAAATGGCGTTGGCCCAGATTTCTAGCATTGTCATTGGATTGAAAAGTTAATTTGAAACTGTTTTACAGAAATGGTTCAGATTTGAAGCATTTTACCACAATAGTGTTGAATGTAGGTTGTAAGTTTCACCAAGATAAAGAAAGAAAAGTTGTAACACGCAATTTTGAGTTCATGGTAGAAATTGAGTTTAGGGTAGAAAAGCTCTGTGGCCCACTGAAAACAGCGTCATGGCCCACTACTGGGCCATGGCCTATAGGTTGAAAACCTCCGCGTTAGTCTCTCAACGCGTTTGAAGAATGTTTAGATTTTAGGCCAAACGCTATGAATGCGACTCCGGCAGCATTTTTGCACTCAGCTTGTCCTAAGGCTGCTTCCCAAATACGATTTGGATTTAGCTAGCTGTAGAGTCAACAAAAAACTTATTAATAATTCAAACTACTTAGAGCTTGTTTTGTTTGAATTTATGTGATGAGACTTTGGTAAATTTAAGTGACTTCATCGAGACGTACAATGGGATTAAAATGTAAGCACCATCGTAGCCCCAGTATTGCAAAGCTTATCGATCATATTCAGCTTTACAAAAATAGCTAAGGCACTAAACGCAAGTAAGCTTTTACTAAGCACAGTCGTTTAGAAAACACAATAATTTTTACGGAATTTGAGAGTACTAGTGGGAAAAAATTCAATTAATTTTATTTTAGTCACGTGCTCTTTATTGAGAAGACACATTTGCAAGCTAATTGAAACAATGGTAGTTCCAATGCCATCAGCACTTACAAAGCAAAATAATCTTGCTACTAACGTTAGATTTTGCTGCTGACTCTTCCCGTTGCAGTTGAATGATTTCAAATTTATTGTAGGATAAGTTGGCAATTGACATCAGATCGAAATTGAAACATATTGAGACTAAACAATATGTTTTCAACTCTGATTACTTGACAAGACTGATTTTTACTCACCGGTAAGGTAATGGCAAATGATTAATGGAAACATTATATCTCCACATCATTGTGATCGAACCGTCACAGTACAAGTTTCATCATCAAAAATAAAATTCTAGAAAGAATACTATTGTTGCTAAACAGTGATAATGACGTAATTGCGTATTAAAGAATATTTTAAACAAAAAACTTGATCGCTTCTTAGCCAACGTTTGAGCTTCAAGGCATGTACAATGTACATCACCACCATATTTACGCATTTAGTCTTGAAACGGTGCACAGCAAAAGTCTTCGAAATTCATTTAACACTAGTTTTACCACCGTTTTTCCATCCTGTCGGTTACCGACGTGTCGAAAACGATACCGAAGGATTTACAGCCGCATTAAATGCAAACAATGCCTGATTTACTAAATTTTACAAATATCTATCCACACTAGCTATGCTTTTACGTTATTGGAGTTGAATAAAACTAATTGCAGTGCAATACTTGAAATGATGGAACATATATGACCATCTCCGATCAGGCCTACAACTAGGGGGCGCAAGAGGGTCGAAGTCCCCTGGAAAATGTTTCGCCTCCCCTGGAAAAATTTGTTAGACATAGTTTAAATCTATTGGACATAGTTTAAAAAAGTGGGACCCTCTCATAAATCTCTTCACCCCCCTGGTGTCCCAAGCTTGTTACAAGCCGATCTCTGACAGCTGATAAACTAGTTGCATACCCTAGTATGGTTCGGTCTCACTAGCCGCTAGAGAGACATAACCATCTAGTTGCAAAATTGTGAAGTAATCACGAAAATAGTCTTGGAACACTAATGTAAATCACAGAGATATCATCAGCATGAAGCACATTCAGTGAAATTTGGAAATAAAACTGCAAACCCTTTTCCTGTTTTCTACACTCAAATGCTTAAAACCTGCGAGATTGAGCACCCTTTGCATTTTACATAATTTACTTTTGAAATGCCAGCAGAACATGTGCCACAAGTTGGTTTCTTGCAAGTTATGCACACACACTTTTTTCCATGACATTTTCTAAACTTTCGAGGAAGAGTTGACGGAAGTTGATGGAAGAGGGAATGGCCTCAACATTTTCAAGTGAAACTTTTTTCGTGCGCACGTTGTATATCAGTTGAAGAATGAATTTCTGTCTGCTCTGTATTTTGCTGGTCGACTTTTCAAACAACGATTTTACTCGATGCCGAATTTCCCGGGTTTCTTTGGCATAAATGTAGTAAAATAACAACGTGAATTCAAAAGCATCAACTGCGCGTCCGCTGTCGACGAAAAGTTTCACCAATATTTTCACTGGCACGTGGATGCTAGTATCTGGAAAACTAATCGTATTGCTGTAAATCGGTCCGCTCCTGGCTCAGTGCATCTTCGGTTCGGTTTGTCAACAAAACTCAAAAACTTCAGGATAGCAGCAAATCTGTCACGTGACATGATTTTTGAAAACACCGGAATACCGTACGTTTAATTTAAAGAAAATCAAGTGGCTGATTTTTGCCGTACACTCTTCTGACATACTGGAAAGAAATAAACGACTCTAACGCACACATGCTCATGTGAAAGTCATTCTATCCTTCCCTGTAAACTTCTTCGTTGGTGTATTTGACAACTGAATGAAAATATGCCTCTGGCGTGATGTGTTTCCGTTCATCGTGGGTAGACTAGGGCAGTGCCACAGTTTTAAAGATTCGTGTAGGCACATTGGTGGTAGCAGCAAAATTGTGTCCTGAGGTTCTTCGTAGAAATAATGGTGAAGAATATTTACATGCTGTTCTGTTTCTGTAACAAGCAATCGAGTTTGCAGCCAACACACCACGAGAATTTCTTGTACATGCATCAACTTCTTCATTACTGATGTTCTCTTCGTCTGAACAGCTGCTCACCTGGCGTGGATTGACAATAGCAGGTACAGCTACATCGTCACCTGATTCATGTTTCTTTTCATGTGAAATTTGATCATTACAGAAAATATGACTTCACATGACCAAACAAAGATGACCAGCTAAAACATACAACTACTGTGCAAAAAACGTTACCACTGAAAATTTACATAAAAGATGGCAGCCCCATGTTTTGTTGAAGCCCCACTAAAATGAACAGCTGAAAACACAAGACAAACCTATAGCTTCGTTTGGTTTGGAACAAATTGAAAACACAAGTAAAGCCCGGAGAACTTATTAAACGTTGGTATCAAAGATATACCGGTAAGTTTGTTACAATCCACTAAGAACATCAGAACCTTGTGCAATACTGCANTTTAGATTTATACTGGATCCTATCAATGCAAGATTCAATAAAATTGGNCCAGACAGGTATCTTCAAGAAATCTGTCNATACATTGCTTGGGACCCAACCCCAAGGGGCAATTATTTTTTCTTTTTTTGAAGAAAAGTAGGCGAAACCCGCATCTTGACAGCCCTTGATTAGCCTTCTCCCGTTTTTGGTTTGGAAGTTATGGCTTAAAAACAACAAATTATACGAGTATAATTTATCATCCGGGAGTGAAATATTTATTAATTAATTTATTTGTGGTTTTTAGGTAATAACTTGCTAACCACAAACGCAAGAAGGCAAATAAAGGTCTATGAAGATGAGGAGTTTTCTCTAATTTTTGTTTTTAAAAAGAAACAAAAATTGCCGCATGAAGCTGGAGCAAAGGGCCCGATGACGTAATCCAAGAAACCTAAACCTATCTCTATAATGACGCCTCACATAAAAAAGCTTGCATCCAAAACTTTCCTTGAAACGAATCTTGAAACGAATCGTTAAAATCGTATTTGCAGAAACGACGAGCGCATTTCGCAGGCAGAATTTTCTTAAAATTAAACGATTTCCGTGATTAAAGTTTTGATTTTTTGTAAGCATGTTAAATGCATCCTTCTCACTGTTTTCTTTTATGTAACTTGGAAGTTATTTTCATAAAATTGTAGGCCTTACCAGTTGGACGTCGAATTCTGTCGACAGTCGTGCAACGGAATAGTACAAAATGTTTTCCAAAGCATTTCATCCATAGTCGGTTCTGTAGAGCAACAACAGATCTTCCTTTAAAATAATATGTGGTTTATTTATTTTATGTCATTTCGTGCAAAAAAAAACAAAAATTTCGAAAGATGTTACGAAGTCGGCACATCATCATCTAAATATTTGGAAGAGGGCTATATCTGACGTGCGCTTCACTTTTCACAACCACTCAACCCTATGTAAAGTTCAGTGCACATGTTAAGTTGTGAAAAAATCTACATTGTAGCTCCATTTCATTAAAACTAATCTGCAACTGTGGACCAGCACGGAAAACACAAAAATCTCTTAGATCAGCTATGTCCAACCCGCGGCCCAGTCGAAGGTGTTGTGCGGCCCAGTTTAGTTTTCGCTGCAGTGAAAATATGCTGCATACTGACAACCTGTCCTTGCAAGAAGTAAATCAATTAAGCTGCTGACTTCAGATTTTCTAGAAATTTTTGGTTCCTAGTCCCAATTTCTAGGGGGTGGCAAATGCCATTTTCCCTCCTGCAGACGCCCATGAACACAGGGGGATGTCAAACACTGAAACAGCTCACCAGCTATAACTACTTTCAATTATCATCTAATAATAGTCCGGCAGTGGGAAGAAAATTAAGACATTTTAACAACGGGTTCTGAAATAAATGGCTAAAAACGTCGAATGGGGATGCTCAGTGGCGCCCAAAAACATGTGA
>JGI24021J15306_10002893_pt1 | contig 18984 bp, 8 predicted proteins | sample Ectturendosymbi1_FD_15306 | JGI IMG/M metagenome (IMG submission 15306)
TTTACGCTATTTATTGTGTTGTTATACTTCATCATCTCCCAGCGGTTTTCATTTTACACTTCTACGACTTTTCTGTGGCATGCTGTCAGCCATTCCTATAATGTGATGGTCAGTTTTGCGTTTTTTTGTCTTTGTACGTCATATTGCTCATTGTTTCTTATTATTGATAAGTTGCATGTTATACGTGGTTAAAAAACATTGCCCTGAGGAAGCCTACTTGAATAGGTGGGCAAAACATCGGCTAATAATAAAAAATCGCCAGAAGATCTAATTTATCTGCTTGAAGTTTTCAAATTTCAAGATCCACAGGGGTATCTATAGCCACTGCCTAAACAAAAAAGTTAAACAAGACTTAGTTCAGGTCAGAGCTGAAAGAGTCAAATGAGATTTGGTTCACATGAGAACAACTTACGATTCTATTTCTTGATTTCAAATTTGGTAGCCTAGTGCATATTTTGCTTCATGAGGCAAAATGAGATGTACAATACACAAATACATATGGAAAACCTGCAGTTGACCAACACAGAAAAGAAAACGCTACCTGCTTGCCAGCACTAAAAGCATGACAATACTCATCCATATTATTGGCTAAAGGCAAAATAGTTCAAGCAGTTATTTTGCCTCATGTGGCAAAATAGACTCTGCTTTCAAGCTTTCGGAGTGTAAATTTCCAATGAGCTCCGGAGCAGGAGCTGGAGTCACTTTTTCAGGAACAGGAGCAGGAGTCAAAGAAAGTGACACCAATCACCTCTGCTTTTTATCCCAACATTGTGAAATTTTTTTTTTACCCCTCTTGACTATAGTTATTGTCTTTTACATGCTGTTTTGCTACCTGCTTTTGTCTCCTGGGTGTTAGTTTGCCCCAATCTTGATTGGCGTGTTTTTGTACTTGGGGCGATTTTTTAAAATGTCGGCTGATCGGACTGTGGGCTAACTTTACCTGGTCAAAATGGCCACCGTATGCCACTCATTGAAAGTGACATTCATGCAGACTGTTTTCGCAGATGTAAACTGTGATGTTGTAGGGCTGTGTGTGTTTTACTCCTTGGTTTAAACATTCAGTCTGATAATTTTGCAGTTATGATTGCTTTGTCGTAGTGTTGAGTGTATTTTGCACCTGCATTTTAAGTTGGAAGTTGGAACGCTCATAGTTTAAAGTCAATACAATGACATATTAAGTTATACAACAATGAATAAGGAGAGTGTGTATATAATGGTATGCATTCATTGTGTGAAAAAACTTTGCCAAAATGTTGTATGTGAAACGTGAATCTGACATCACAGACAGTGTGATGTCACAAACAGCGCACACCCAGTAACAATGACCACTATACGCCACTGCTTAATTGTATATACCGAAAAGAGTGGATAAATATCATTTAATATTTTTATGACAGAGGACTAGCACTTGCTATCATTACACACAGGGCATGAAGAACATGCATTGGTTTCATGATGTTTTCACCATAGAATGGTCTATCTAGATCAGTAAATATGACTTGAAGCAACTGATTACTTGAGTTTATTGTAGGTCATATTTATCTAGATCAGCTATGTCCAACCAAAATTTCTTACTGAGCCTAAAAAGCATTTTGCTTTCTTAATGAGGGCTGCACATTGAATTACTTACAGGTTCAGGTTAGATTTTCATAAACAAAATTTTTATTAAGCTATCATACTAAGTAAAAGCATTCAAATTCTAATTGCAATTGCAACAAAAAGTGTTTAGCACCTGGCACCACTCCATAGGTGTGATGTCATAGTCAAAGTTAGTGCCAATAAATGAACAAGGGCAGAAATCAGGAAATTAGTAATAAGTTTTGCACAAATGTGTAAGTGAACACATGGAAATCTCCCAATACACAGTACAGATGTGATAAAGTAGCATTGAGGACCACTGCATCAACTGTGCTAATTTTACTTTGATAATTATCAAAAGGCAGTGGTTAGAACTGCCCATGGATCTTTAAATTTGAAACCTTATTCGACCACCTCCTATAACGTGACAGTAACACCGGACAAGAATGCAGTAGACTTGGTAGAAACGTAGTAAACACAAAAGGTAAATCTAAAACCGTAACCATAACCTTAACGCTAACCCCTAAACTGAAAGTTTTGAAAAAAGTAAAGAAAAACTTGGTCCCATGAATTGAACTGTGGAACTAGTCAATACGAAAACATACGTTGACAAGGTGAGAGGTGAACTGAAAACCAGTGGATTGGCACAGCAGACCTGAAACGCATCCACTATGTTATTAGGACGACAACGCTTTAGTGACAGACTGACCGCTTTATTCGAACTGCGTCATACGAGGCAGTGCGGTCAAATAAGTTTTGAAATAAGAAGATCCATGGGTGGTTCTGTAGCTTATGAAAACAGGACAGCTTTTCTATTTCTAACTTCTACTGCAGCAAAAACCTAAACTTGGCTGCACAAAAACTTTGACCAGGCAACATGTGGTCTGCAGGTTGGTCATAGCTGCTCTAGATAGACCAGCTACGTACAGTCCATCCAAAATTGCTTACTGAGCCAAAAATAATCTCACTACATGTCCTAACCAGGTCTGCACATTCAGTGACTTTATTTGATCTCAGCAAACAAAATTTAGTTGAAGCTAATCCACTGAAAGGGTTTGAATCTTAACTGCAATGGTAACAACTGTTTTGGCATCTTTAACCATTTTTGTAAGTCTGATTTCATAGGCAAGTTTAAGTTTGGTGTCAAACAACAAGGATAGAAATCAGAAAACTAGCAAAAGCTTTTGCGCCAAAGTGTAAGTGGACATATGGAAGTTTCACTGCACACAGTTCAGACGTGATAAAGTTGCACTGACGACCACCTGAATCAAAAATGCCAAATTTAAGATTATCAAAATAAGTAGGGGTATGGGTAGTTAGTATGTAGGCTACTTAAACTACAGTGAAAACCAAAACTGGGCTGCACAAAACCTTTGTGGGCCACAGGTTCCACTTGCACATAGTTGAACCAATACCTATAGACCATTCTGTGGTGAAAGCAGAGTGAAACCAATGCCTGTTCTTCATGCCCTGTGTGTAGTGATAGCAAGTACTTGCCCTCTGTCATAAGAATAACAAATGGAATTTATCCACACTTTTCGCTATACATACCATGATTTATGACAATTGGTTAGAGTGTGTATTTCAATACTACAGTTGTCCAAAGCATCAGCAACACAATATCTTTCATTTATTGCTAACAAGCATTATATTATATAGCATACCTGAATGAAAGAGGGGCACAGATGTACAAAGGAGCTAGCTGTCCTGAGCTTGCAACTACTGTATATACATTAGACACAAAATTTCAAGTTTAGATCAGCAATAGCTGTTTTGCTTTTTGGCTCCTCTCGTATTTTCAGGCTTCACTTTTGTTTCCACTGATTGCTTAGTTATTCTTCCAAGTCATGTGGTCCATGTTTGCTTGATGGTGACATAATAAAATAAGATTGAATACAAAGAAGAACAGGATTAATCATAATTTTGATGTTTTTTCTTCATCAATTTGAACTACCTGAAATACTTAAGTTGTATTGCAAGGTATAAATTAAAAATATTATTTTTCTGAAAAGTTTTGCTCATGATACAAACAAACTTAGCACTGAATAGAGGCACAATGATATAAAAATGTTAATTTTTCATAACATTTAAATAATTTATGACGACTCATAGATTAAATTTTGTTATCACAAATATCATAAACTAAAGGTAAGTCAACATTGTTTTTACAAAAAATGCATAAAATTGGAATGAGTTAATGTGGCATATCATGTTCACTTCTTTATTCATTTCATGTTTTTAGAATGGTGAGGGTTTTCATGCTTAGGAGAGAAACAATTACTGTGAAGTAGCTTCAATATATTGCCATTACTGTGTAAATCAGGAAATGCTCATAGCCTAACATACCTTAGAAACAAAACCAATCCTAATAACAACTGTTAGAAGTACACCTTTATAGTATATATCTACACATGTTACTTGAAAAACAACATGTATTTCTTAAAAAAAACTAATTTTCAAGTACCACATGATTTTTGCTCAATATTGTAATCAAAACCACAAACACAATCATGTTTCATCATCATTAGAAAGAGGGCTTTCAGAGCTTTCAAATGATACCTTACTTGAAAAAATTAAGAGGTAGTCTTTTTTAGAATCAAGCCCCAAATTTATGTCACGGTTGAGTGATCTTGAAAAGATATGCTTACAGTTTGGCCTCTAGAATCACTCAACCAAGACCTAAGTGAGTGTAAGTTGAAAATCATGAAACAAGAACCTTCACTACTTCTCAACAAAACTTGAAGTCCCTCACTATAAAAATGACAATTTTATTAAAGTTTGAAGACGATGTCAAGGTTTCGAAAAAATTTCATGCATGACTGATCACAAAAACAGCTAATTTCAAACTTTTCAACCTCTAGAACCACTGACTGATTTTGCTCAAATTAGTGTCATTTTGCTCAGAATGATTTGCTCTATGAGCTGATAAATCTTCATTAAAATATGTGACCAGTGGTGACATGGCTATGTGATTTGGCAAAGAGTTGTTGAGAAACAACAGTTGAAGATCGAATAGGCATAATGAAAAGATAAACGAAAGAACGCAGGACATGGTGAAGAAAATGTACAGGTAAAAGTGCATGCCTATGTACATAGATGAGTGGATCAAATTTAAGTGAAGGAATTTGTTGTGGTTAGAGGATTTTTAGCAATACAAAAAAATTAAAAAATAAAAAAGTTAAAAAGTTACAAAAACTAATCAATGAGGTACAAAAGAAAACAAAAGCAAAACAGAAAAAAACAAAAAGTGTACTTTGTGCTGGAAAGCATAGAGTATGCACACAGAAAATGCGAAAAAGTAAATACACACAAAAAATAAAACAGAGTTACAGAATACTAGAGTACACAGTATTTTGTTCTGGACAGGTGAAATGTTGCTAAAATTCAAAATTGGGAATTTTTTCATGTAGGAGGTGTTTCGTAAGTTTCCACTGCAGAGCCATTAGCCAATGCTGAACTGATGTACTATACACAGGAATAGTTTTTTTATTTTGTGGAGATATAAATTTCTGCTGCATTTACATCTACACTGTATCTTGTTTTAACTGTGTTTCACGATTAGTTATTTTTAGTGAAATGTGCAAGATAACACTACAGGTCTGTTTTTTATTCTCTGAAACATTTCAGTCATTTCTGCTGAGACATTTTGGTCCTTTGTCTCACAGGCGTATTAAAACTTGCCATAACAGCGTTTGTAGCCTATATTTACAAACATTATGACCAAAATGACTTAATTTTTTTCGGTCATTTCAAAAACATTTTGGTCTATGACTGAAAAATGATTTAAAAAAACAGCTGTAGCCTGTTATCTTTAAAATGCCACTCCCAGCTGATCAGCTGACAACACTAGTACAGTTTCAGCTAAGCCAGCTGAAATGCAGTTCACTTCAGGCTATTCCGAAACATTCCACTGTTATGTTGCAAGTTCACAACATAATAAGGTAAATAATTTAATCGTGTGAATAAGATGGCACGGATTGTTTTCAATGTGGCAGTGCTTAACAGATCTGCCAGCGGACCTTCATTTTTGAAAAGTTATTCATCCGCCACCTGTAATGTGACAATAATGCACAACAAGAATGCCGTAGACTACACTACACTTGGTAGGAACGTACTGAAGCTAAATCTAACCCCTAAACTGTAAACCTAAAACTAACTATTAAAACTAAACCCAAAACTTAAACCTACCTAAACCTAATCCCTTAATCTAAATCCAAACTTAGCACTGTGATCCTGAGATTTGTGCTAGTTTATCATAGAGGCATAGCGTCCTAGCATTCTCTATTGAGTATGCTGAAGGACATTGTTTCAATAATAGCAGAATGTGACAACCATCAGTCCAAAGCAAGGTAAGATCAACTGCAATTCATGCAGGATCACTGGGTATAGCAAAGAGAAATATTGATTACAGGTACTACTGACAAGAACAATAAGGCTAAATGTGGGACTACTATTTGAAGCTGGATGATGACCTATCAGGTGACATAGGTGTTGCATATTCTAGCCTGCTTGATGCTCAGTCTGCGAAAAGCATTGCTTCAAAACAGTTACCATACTAAGATTTAGAAATAGATTAACTGTCATATTGGCAACTGGCTTGTAAGCACTACTAATTTTTGGCTTCGTTACAAAAAAACTTAACTTGTGCAACTCTTGGACATTGGTATGATGTGCCTCTTGTACCCCAGAACATGCAGAAAATCTTCATTAGAGGGGCCTGATATTCTGAATATTTACATTAATGTCCATGGTAGTTAGTCAACTTTGTTTAGTAGCTGAACTGCAGTTTAGTGCTACTGGTCTTAAGAATCAGCTGAAGATGATATTTAAATCAAAATATTATCAAAAGCTGCCATTCCACAACAGACCCCCTTTTGCCAGGCTAAATGTACCAACTGTCCTAGCATGACTGGTTTTGTCTACTTTTGTGTAAAGCTTTGCCACTGGGTGAGTGGTTCGCCACAATTTTATAAAATCAAAGTTGACCAAAATAATATTGCAACATAGCTGGAAATTTGTAGTAGATTTTTATACTACAGTGTTACTTGTGCATTTAAACAACTATGATAGCAAAGTTGTTCAACACTTCGTGAGAGTATATTTTTTGTGAAGGGTGGAGATTACTGTTGCGTAAAAGCATAGTAAAAGTAATGTTGCTTCAAATATCTTCTGATAATGCTGAGCATTTAGAGTTTCTCAAAAAGTGTGATGATGATGTTATTAAAGAATTTGGTGCCATCTGTTTCCAGTTTTTCATGCAAGGAATAAATCCAAAAATATTCAAAGCTGCTGCCCAAAAGCTCGAAGTTGAAGTAAATGTAGTAGAGAAAGCTGTGATTGGTTTGATGCAGCTTGTTTCTGAAGTTGTGAGACACAAATTGACAGACAAAGATTTTTTGGAATCATTAATCACTTTAGGGTTTTCTAATGCAGCTGCTGAGATTTTGCAAAAACTTTTTTCTGATCATAGCCCTGAAATACAAACTCTACTTGTTCGTGATGCACTGTCTTTGCCACGTTATGAAGACTTGGAATGGAGACTTAATATAAAACTGGCCACAAGATCCTTACATCATCAAGTGACACCAGCTGTGCTGCTGAAGTTTCATGTGATTGATGGCTATACAAAGAGGCAGAAAATTGTACAAACTGATTCAGTAAACTTACTTCATTTGACTCGAGTATTGGAAGATGCATTGGATGAATTGAAAAGCAACCATGTTCGTAGAATCATAAGAACAATAAGTTAGGCTTTAATCACCCATTAAATAGTCAAGTTTCATTGACATGGATTCAATACATGACATTACAGCATGTTTATACATTGAAAGCAGTACTGTATGAAATTTTGTTGTGAATGTTATAATTAATTTATGTAAAATATGTTTGATTTGTTACCTTGAAAGTTACTGTTCCTTATTTGTGCAATGTAGATGTTTGATTATGTATGTATTTGTTAAATATCAATGTTTTAATGTGAATTCAACTGTTTTGAGCAGTTTTAGTGACATCTATATATCATTTGACAGTTTGCATTTTAATAGCATAAATGTGGCAATAAGTGCATTTTTATTTCATTTGATAATGTGTAAATTCGATTTGTGATACATTTGTGCCACTGCAATTAACCAACTCTCATGGAACATCAAGAAAATTTTGACGAAATTGTTACTGAAGATGTGGGTATATTTGAAGTTCCTTATGAAGACCCTCAAGCAAGAGTACCTGATCCCATTTTAGTCAAGGGATCAGGTCATATAACTGTGTAAGTGAAAAGTGTTTCCAGATGCAAAGATTGTTTTTGACTGATATCTGACTGTGCCTTCAACGTTTCTGGTCTGGTTGTCTTGGTGTCTACTTTTTTGGGTTAGTTAGGCTCATACATGGCATATTATTTCTCAAATAAAATTTGCTGTAAAAACTGGTGTAATACATTGTAGATGACCTATACTTTGACCTATAGTCCTGTGAAAGAAGTAATTTCGTTAACACTGTGTGAAAGTTTTGCAATAATAATACTGTAAACAATAATACTGTTAGCCTTTGGATTAATTGCAACCCGAACTGCTTACTACTGTAAGCGTTGGCATGCAAGCTCAGTGACTGCGGTTTATGAAGATACATCATTTGCATGCAGCCCCATTTTACCAGATCTCTTTCAAGAAAACATCTTGCAACTGCACGTAATTGTTGAATCTGCAAGATTAAAATAACTGCCAAAAGATTGAAATAACTGTTCTCACAACAGCATCTTGCTCTACTCTCTTAAAGCACTTAATATAAACTTGACTTTTTGACAGGCCTGCTGAGTTGAGGTTTTTGGCCAAAGCTGTAGTTCTTGGTCAAAGTTAAGTTGGAGTCGGGAAAATGACCACCAATGCCAAGTGACTGTCAACGATACTGAAACAATATGTTTGCTTACAATATATTCTTTGACATGGCAAGCCTCAGATCAAAACTGCTGGTTTGATTTTTTAAAGTTCAAAAGGATTATGAGACCATTTTCCTGCAATACAAATAACTGCATTTGGTCTAAACAAATTATATTATATACCAAAATAATTCTATCTAGTTCAAACAAGGCAAATGCTTAGGAGCAAAGTGCTGTTGTCACTTAGGAAAGTAGGCCATACGAACATGATCAAAGGTTGAATTGCTAATTTTATGTAAAGTTTAGAAAACACATATGGTGCAGTTCAGTCACTTAACATTTAATATTTGTTTGTACTTTTCAATTACTACGTTTACATGTCAAGCGACGGTCTGGAAAAGTGAGACAGCCCGTTTTGACATCATTGTACCATTCGGTTTACATGTCTGAAAGTCATTCACATATGGCAGACGCATCGGTAAACATCTATTGTGCAGGCTAGTAAGCAAAGGGTTGTGTGGAATTGGAAAGCATGTACACTGATGTCCACATTTCACAAATTTGGCAATTGCTGTTCATGCCTCTCATGAAGTTGGTGCTGTGAATTATGGATCATGCTGCACCCTGTAAAATGCATCCATAGCAAACGTGCACTGACGTTTACAGCATGTATTGAAGTCACATGTGCAAAGTTACTGGCATACAAATTTCACACAGGTTTCCCAAGCACAATGCTGAAAAACATTTTGGTGATTACTGCTTAATATTCCATCTGTCTGCAAGTGCCTAGGTGGAACTTTTGGTGACACATCAGTCAAAATATCTTTAATTTACACTGGTACTGAAACATATAGCCTAATGTCACATGATGAATACAAAACATTCAGTATTAGTTATATTAAATGTATCCTATGACTTTTTTTCAAAGAGCTAGTGAAATAATTATATCTTTTACTAATATCAATACTGATGCCAGAAAGTTGCCCTATTTTTGCAAGCCTGATTTATGAAGATTAGTGCAACACACAAGGGTCTTACTTTCAAAACAGCTATTCCTAACACTGCCAAGCCACTCCCAGCTGATCAGTAGCCTATTATATATTTGTATTTAAACAGAGCCTTTTATCGTATGTTGTGCACAGCTTTTAGCCTTTATTATGAATAAGCATCTACTCAGTAATGCTTCATTTCTAGACATTAACACTTTGAGAGCCGGGGTATGATGTATTCGTACTTCGATTTCGGCCTAAAACCAGCAGTTGTCAGTTGCCTTACCTATGCCCTAGCTCCTTAACTAATTAGTCAAAAATTTTACTAACTTAGATCATAACTTTTGAACCTGGAACCCCAGCAAGGTCATCCAAAGTATCAAAAGACTTGGATTGTAGCCTAGAATCCAGTAAAAACTTGAGCGAAATAGTACCATCTATCGGTTTGCGCCTAGGGCCAGGTGAATTGGGCCAAGTTGGCCTAAAAGTCCTCCACTTTTGACGTCACTCACAAAAAAACCGCATCCCCCAACAAAAATTTTTATTTGAGTGCAGACTAGAAGACTTGCAGCGTCTTTTAGGCTTTTGAACAGCTCTCTACCACTTTCGGCACCAGAGTTACGCACGCGCAAAGCCACATGCGATCCGGTTGTTTTGGTGCGAGAATCCTCAAAAGCGGCCGGACGCCAAAGTGTTAAGGATGAATGTTTTAGGCTATTTCACACAAATAAAAATCACAAGGATGTGTGCAAGATGTTCTTTTGCTGTGTGCTGCATACGCACCACACTTTAGAATGTGCAAAGTCTCGGTTAAATCCTGAAAGTCTTGGCTCATGGTTCATTTTTGCTAACAGAAAGTTTTGTAAAAATTATCTGTTTAATGTGACAAGTTTGTGATGCAACTTTGTGAACCCTTTCTTAGTGGTGCACCCCACGCATATTTTGGTGCACCCTAGGGTTTACTGTGCACACCTGTTGAAGAGCACTGATCTAGACTGCATTACCACGTGCAGATGTTGTGTACGAATAAACTCCCGTTGTACTTTTGGAAGTTCTTGCTGCATGAAAAATTTGACTGTAATTAACACTTTCGCAGCTGGGTTAATTCAACTGGTTCGCGCAGAAACACCTGGATCGCACATGGTTTTGTAGGAGAATTTCTCCAGTCCGGTAAGCGCTCCAGACATGGTCAAAAGCTCAAAAGGCTCCAAGTCTTGTAGTTTGCACTGGCCCTGGGTCCAAACCATTTTAGATGGTAGTATTTTGCTGAAGTTTTCATTGGAGCTCATTGGAGCATTGGATTTCATTCATTGGAGCAATCAGCGGAGGAGCTATGGCATTGGTAAGGCAACCGACAACAGCTGGTTTTAGGCCGAAATCGAAGTACGAATATATCGTACCCTGGCTCTCAAAGTGTTAACGTGCAAAAGTCCAATCGATGCCTAGTTTAGCCCAAATTAATTTAAAAAAGCTTGCATGAAAAATGAATTGCGTTATGTTAAGCAACATTTATGGCGTTATGAATATGATTACAAATGCAATCGTTACTCACTAGTGACGACAACTGTCGCTGTGAAGCAATTGGTTGTAATATCTTAATAAAAGGATTCTGCTTTTCTTAACTTGATGTCTTAGGCTATAAGCATGCTGGTTTATACTGTACGCAAGCTAAAGTATCATGTTTGTGGTTTAGGTTAATCGGCATTTTCCATGAGGCATGATAATGATAATTGTGATCTCACAATTCAAGCTGTTGCAATGCAGTGGTTTGTAAATGTGGCACACAAGTTATGGAAGTGCTACTCCAGTATTTCACAAATACGTTGAAGTTGTGCTTTGTCGTTTAGTCTGATAGCAGCACGGTAGTCAGTATTCATTGTTGCATCACAACTGCTGTTGTCCGTTAGTTAAAAATGACCAGCAAAAACAGTGTTAAAAGCACAGTGTTTGTGATTGGATCAGAACTACCATGGCATTACTGCACAATGATGGGGTGCCCAATGGGCACATGTGCATCTTAGCTATTGTCACAGCGACTTGTTCTAGTGGAATTTACTTCTGGCGGACGGGCAGTAATCGGTTATGGCCTAGTGCTGCTTAATTTAGGCTAGGTTGTAGTAGTACAGTAACTGTTAACAAACATACTATCATAGACCAAAAAAGGTACTGCTGTTTTGGGAAAATATTCATTATTGGCAATTATTAATTGAATACAGTGTTGTACTGATTTTAACGTCCTTGATTTGATGCTCCATTTTGTACTTTTCATTGTTCAGCATCTTTCAACTTTCAAACTGTTTTTGCTTTTTTTGGTTTAAGCACCGCAAAGAGTTCTCTTTCATTCAGAGTTCTTTTTGTTTTGTTATGTTCAACATTATTTTATTATTCATGGCACTGTTTATTCATTGCAAACAGTGTATACTATGCTAACAAGTTATCAATTATTGAAATTGCTGCAATTTGAAATATTTTGACTCATAAATCCTGATTTTTTAAGTTTTTGAAAAAAAGGAAAGGCATAGAATATATACATATTTTTTATTATGAAGCAAAAAACAAGATTTAAAAAATTTGGAAATATTGGTTATCAGTACCGGCTATTGGCCCCTGAATGGTCAATATATCTATGTCGGCCTTTAATCCATAATGGTTGTTGATCTCTAAATACTATATGGTTGTGTTTATGTTCAATTTAAGTCTGTCATCTAATTTCAGATCACTAGCAGTGGTGATTCTGATCATGGTCAGTGGTGTACTGGTGTTACTAAAGGTTTGAGCCAGGGTGGTAAAATTAGGTGAAGAGGGCCCACAAGTCAAAACTAAGAAAAAGAGTTGAGAAATGATAGTGAATCCAGATGTGGATGTCCATACCAAAACCCATATGCACCAGAAAACACTGATCAGAGTAGCCACACAAGTACCTCAAGGAAAATTACTGTTGCTCTTAGAAAAATGTACTTCACAAGTAAAAGCACTGCTGATCAGAACTTATCAAGTAAGACACTAGAAGGCTTCTAAACCATGCCAGACATGGTCTCATTTTTTCCATGCATGTAATATTCTGAACATCATCAAAAAATTTTTGTGGATATTTCATATGAGCGTATTACAGAGACTATTATTTTTTCAGATTTGGAATGTGCAACAAGTTTAGTGATGAATTTCCACAAAGTTTGATTGGCAAGGTAACAAGCATGAAAAATTTTAATGATTTAGAGAAAAAGTTATGTTTGGCTGATTTACAGAAAACTGTTGCCAGCACTGGATGCTAGCAGAAGTTCTTAAACATGTGTGTTAGAACTAGGGATGGGCAAGTAATATTCAGTTTTGCTAAACTGAATCCGGAATGCCAAATCCTAAACTGGATGTTTTTTTTTTATTTTAGCAATTTAGCGAAACCAACATGAAGACAATTAATTTTACAACAAACAAGCAAATATAATTAAAACACTAGTTCATTGCAGTGCTGTACATTAAGGTTTTCTATGTGTTCACCTATTAACACCTTGCTGCCAGTAGTGTAGGCCTAACACACCAGTTTTCATGTGTCTGAGCAACCAGGGCTGTGGAGTCGGAAATCACATCCTCCGAATCTAGGCAATTTCAATTATCCAACTCCGACCTTCAGCTGTATTAGTTACTGTTACTTAAAGTGATAATTCTTTTCAGAAGAGTTCATAAACCCTACTTGAGCTTTTTAAAAATTATAAAACTTGATTTAAAATGATGTACATGTATGTTCATCTCACACTTTGGCAAAATGTGATGTAATGGGGGTTCTCTTACATATTTTTGCAGAAAAAAGATACTCATCTAAAATAGCCACAATTGAAAGTATTAGATAACGTGAATAATTGATTAAAGCAGGTACCTTGTAAATGATATCAATAAACAAGCAAAATTTTCTGCAGTCATTGTTACAGGTATTTTATCAGTAGAAAAAAACTTCGCAAGTTTTGATTCTTCTCCTTGTACTCTGCAAACTGACGAAGTACTTGCTGCTGCAGCAGATGCGTGTTGTGTTATTGCAGCCGCTTTATCCTTCTCAGTAACTTTCTTTGAAATCTCACAATGAAAGCGCTCTAGATGTCCTTTCAAGTTTGATGCTCTTCTCAGGCGATTCTTGTCAGTGCCACAGTAAGCACTAATTTTGCTTTCACAAATTTTTTTCGTAAGTCTTCAATTATGCACTGACATTCAAAGTGTTAGTTGTCAGTGGTGACAGTAAAATGTTCAAAAACACTTGACTTGACTGGGAGTTTTTTCGGCATGATGCAAAAGTCACTAAAGTATTTAATCGCATAAGACATGTTTGAAATTTCTGAAAGACAAACCCATCAACACAAATCACAAATGTTAGCTTAATGAGTTAACCAAATCTTACACAGGCAAATAATCGTGTTTTTGCAGGCTTATGTCACTGCAGTGTCTGATTGGTGTTAGCTTCTCCGCTCTAACAATAAGAAGGGTCACTTTAAGCAAATTATGCATTCCATGTTGAAGTAATGCTACATAAGTTGTTCATCTGAACCGCGCTCTGATATTTTTTCTCGCTTCTCTAGAGTTGTAGAGTGCGGACACCTCAAATTACCTGTAATTTAACAAGTTTCTGCTAAGTTAACAACTTTAGACACTTCCACTCTTTTTTATTCGTTTTCTGGTTATTAACGCAGTCTCTGCAGAGAGCATTACATTAATGAAGTCAACCATTTGATGTTTTGATTTGAAGTAGTGGTTGATAATTGCCGCAAACAATGACACCAAGTTTGTAGAATTTAAATTATACGTTTGTATCCACGCATTCACAAAAGAAAATATCATTTGTAGTTTTGCACAATTCATTTTGCACCATAGTGAAATATGGTGAAGCAAAAACATTTGACTAACCTGCAGTATGATCAGCAGCGGAACAAACTCAGGCAAATTACTAGTGAACTCCAGGCTTCATACTAACCAACTATACACTCTTACGTTCTTTATGTCTGTTACTGTCAAAAAATTATGTTTCTATTCCAATTCTTTTCTTCGCGTGAACATGGTTATTTACTGCCTTCTGCCGCACTACGTCTACTAATAATGCTAATTGTTTTGTTGCTACTGTACATAGAAGACCAAACGAAGTAGCTGTGTTGTCCGTAATTAGTTGGATCAAAGCATTGCAAAGCAGTAGGAAAAACAAGACCAGAAAGCACAGGTCTTTTGGGATTATTGTTTGTGTTGCGGTCTGACAGTTCACCATTTTGAAGCATGACTAGAAACCAAATGTAGGGATTATTGTTTGTGGTGGCTAGTCGGCTACCCTGTGCTTTGCCCATGCTGAGAGATAAATTGATTCGATCGAGGCACATGGCAGTGGCGAAATCAGAGTGTCTATTCTACTGGGGATTAAGGTCGCAGTGTGTTTTTATTTTGAGTTGTCGCTTACTTGTTCTAATCAAATTGGACTCTGGAGTGCTGAGTGTAGACAAGTCAATCAAAACAGCACGTGTTTGCGGGGCAAAGTCCTTGTGCAAACACATTCAATCAAGTGTAGGTATGCAACTCAGTGTGCTGCAGCCTTTCTGAGAAGCCATGATCCTCTTTTGCTGAAATTTGAAGCCATTTAAATTGCCGAGTGTAATGCTTGCGCACGTTTGTGGCACAAACAGTTACAATCGGCCTGCAAAATGTCAGCCCAGAGTTGGAGTTGTTGAAATTTTCTGCGTCTGTGACTCTTCAGATTGAAAATCCTTCCGACTGCACAGCTCTGTTAGCAACTGCATAACTCACGCGATTGTGTTAGAAAGCTGTTCAGACCCTTAAAAGACTTGGCAAGTCTTTGAGTCTGCAATGAAAAATATTTTTTGGTTTTGGTTTATAATTTTTTACGAGTGACGTCATAAGTGGAGTAGTTATAGGCCTTTTAAGCCCACTTCATTTAGCCCTGGGCCCAAACCGCTAGATTGTAGTGTTTTGCTCACTAAGTTTTTATTGGAAACTAGGCTAAAATCCAAGTCTTTTGAAACTTTGGATGACTTGCTTAGGTTTCGGGTTAGAAAATTATGGCTTAAAAACAACAAATAATTAATTAATGCCTGAAGTAGATAGTAATTAATTAATTTGTTGTTTTTAGGCCACAACTTTTGAACCAGAAATGCTAGAAAGTCAATCAAAGGCTCAAAAGACTCAATCTAGTTTCCAATGAAAACTTGGCCGAAATACTTGTGTTTAGCGCAGTGGTTCTTAACCTGGGTTCGACTAAGCTATTTTAGGGGTTCGAGGAAGGTGATCTGAAACATGATTCAAAATGTAGCTATATCACAGCAAGCTAACCATGCTCACCCTTGTAGTAACCCATTTTTCCTTTCTGATATTGGCGAAAATGGGGTTTACAAAAGCGTGGAAAACTATGGAAGGGTTTGGCGTGTTTGTGAAAGTTAGAACCACTGGTCTAGTGGTTGGGCCCTAGGCCAGGTAACATGAGCCAAAATGGTCAAAAACCTACCTCGCTACTCTTTGTGACGTCACTGAAACCCAAAACCCAAATTTTTTTTTCATGGCAAATTCGAAGACATGCTGAGTCTTTTGAGGGTTTGAACAGATCTCTAGCACAATCATCTGGTGAGTTATGGAGTTGCAATGTGGCATGAAAATAGTGGCTCATGTGGCATTTTAATGTATGATATATTTGTACACCAGCAGCAAACGTGTTGAATAGATTGCAGTTTGGGGAAGTGAAACCCGCACTGGAAAAAGATTTCTCTGAGTATGTCCACGTGGCAGGGATACAAAGATATTGTGGAGCCGTTTTATTTAGCAAACAACTTTCCTCACCTGGTTCCCAGATCTGGATTTTCAAATTTAGGGCTGTAATTTCATGGTGATTCTTTTTGAAAAGCTTGTGCTTTGTGTAAATTTTTGGCATCCTTTCTTTAAGTACCATGTTTTGGTATTTCTCAAAATTGGAAAAAGTCTTATCTTGAAGCTCTGCTTGTTCTGCTTTGAGCTAACTCAAAAGACCACATAGCAAAAATATACTTGACACAAACATAACAATAAGAATTGAACCAGACCTACTGGCTTTTCTTTCAAAAAGGATCACTTACAGAGACAAAAGTAGCATAAAAAACATTGCTTAAGATATGTGAAAGCACTGCAATTACATTGATGGTATGATCAGAGAAATGGTTTTGCTGAAATGGTGAAATAGAAATGGTGACATTGACACATTTTTACTGCTATATACATGTTTTATCGACACTTTGTTGAGGCAACCCCACTCCATCGGTTTTCGCTACCAACTTCCTGATGCTACACGTTAATGTTTGACCGTGCCTAGATCAAATTTGTGCAGTAAAGGTGCTATGAATTTTTCTCCTGTGGAAATGTGCAAGTCTGCTGAAGATAAAACCAATCCTATTATTTTTTAAAAAGTGTACCTGAACATGGTAATCATAATAGATTTGTGCATAGAACTAACATGAATGACCACATAGCAAAAATAAACTTGAAGTGAACATAACAAATTATTTGAACCAGACTTGTTGCTCTATCCTTTTACATGACTATGCCAGCAAATAGAAAAATGATGTATGTTTGAAGTATATACACATACACAGAACCTTTTTATTGAGTGATAAGTACATTAAAGTAAACAAAGCAATGATCACTCCAAATTCAACCATCCATTTGCATGCCAGTGCAGAAAAAGGTTAGGTGCAGTGTTCCCTCTAAGCCGAAAAAAAACGGCACTTTCGGCACCTTTTTTGGACACCAGCCGACAAAAATTTTGAAAATCGGCACTTGTATTATTTGGACGCAATTTCCTTCACTAGAGAAAATTTCACAAAACTCAATTTAAATATTTTTTCAAAGATGTACGGGACATATTTTCACAATTGAAGCCGTTTTCAAGTCACAGCATATAGAAATTTCAGACGTATTTTGGGAATTCTCCGGTTGCAAGGTTTATAAAGAAGTTATGGGCGCATTTTTCCAATTTTTGCGTCTGAAAAAAAATCTGTTTGCCATGAAGCATTTTGGAGTTCTCTGCCTGCGAGTTTTACAGAAAAAGTTGTGGGCGCAATTCCACGATTTGTGCATCCAAAAACGAAGCTGATTGCCGTGAAATTCAGACGCATTCTGGAAGTTCTCTGCCTGCAAGGTTTACAGAAAAAGTTTTGGGTGCAATTCCACGATTTGCTGTGAAGTTCAGACGCATTTTGGAAGTTTGCGCCTTTCAAGCTTTATAAAAAAGTTCTGGGCGCACTTTCTCGATTGATGCGTTTAAAAACGAAGTTGTTTGCAGTGGAGTTCAGAAGGATTTTAAGCTTTCTCTGCCTGCGAGTTTTGCAGAAAAAGTTGTAGGGGCAATTCCACAATTTGTGCGTCCAGAAACGAAGCTGTTTGCCGTGAAATTCAGACGCATTATGGAAGTTCTCTGCTTGCAAGTTTTAAAGAAAATGTTGTGCCGCAATTCCACGATTTGTTCGTTCAAAAGTGACGCTGTTTGCCGTGAAATTCAGACGCTTTTTGGAAGTTCTCTGCCTGCGAGTTTTACAGAAAAAGTTGTAGGCGCTACTCCACAATTTGTGCGTCCAAAAATGAAGCGGTTTGCTGTGAAGTTCAGACGCATTTTGGAAGTTTGCGCCTTTCAAGCTTTATAAAAAAGTTCTGGGCGCACTTTCCCGATTGATGCTTTTAAAAACGAAGTTGTTTGCTGTGGAGTTCAGAAGGATTTTAAGCGTTTTCTGCCTGCGAGTTTTACAGAAAAAGTTGTGGGCGCAATTCCACGATTTGTGCTTCCAGAAACGAAGCTGTTTGCCGTGAAATTCAGACGCATTCTGGAAGTTCTCTGCTTGCAAGTTTTAAAGAAAATGTTGTGCCTCAATTCTACGATTTGTGCGTTCAAAAGTGACGCTGTTTGCCGTGAAATTCAGATGCATTTTGGAAGTTCTCTGCCTGTGAGTTTTACAGAAAAAGTTGTAGGCGCTATTCCACAATTTGTGCATGCAAAAATGAAGCGGTTTGCTGTGAAGTTCAGACGCATTTTGGAAGTTCTCCGCCTCCAAGGTTTACAGAGAAATTTCGGGACAAATTTTAACGATATATGTGTCCAAAAACGAAGCTGTTTGCTGTGAAGTTCAGACCCATTTTGCAAGCTTTCCGCTTGCAAGATTGATAAAAAAGTTGTGGGCGTATTTTCACGATTTATGTGTCGTGCAAACAAACATTCTTGACTTTAACATTTTGTAAAAATGCTTTGACTACGTTTTATAATTTTACACGTCCATAAATCTTTGCTGGGTTATTTGGGCACATTGTGAAGTTCTTGACTTTAAAATTTTATAAGAATGCTTTGAATCTGAACACATTTGGACTGCGAGTGCACCCACAAATTTTGACATGCGACCTGCTGCATTACTTAAGATTATACAGGAACAATGACGTGTTTGAATTGCAGTGTAGCATTTTGGTCAAAAGAAAAACAATTCCTGCACATGGTGGATTGCGTTTGCGCAGTGTTCAAAAACACGTTGAACTTCACAACATTTATCAAGAGAAATT
>JGI24021J15306_10002897_pt1 | contig 18979 bp, 13 predicted proteins | sample Ectturendosymbi1_FD_15306 | JGI IMG/M metagenome (IMG submission 15306)
TGTATTTTCAAGAAGTCCGTGATTTGTATAAAGTTAATTACGTGCAGTGCTAAGCTATCTTTACATGCAGCTGAGCGTGCTCAATAAGTTTTGTAATATTGTGGGTATGGTTGTGTTCACAGTCTAACTCCATTTTATATTTCAATGAAGTCAGTTAAATTTAGCAGTCTCATCAAATAATTCAAACGAAGTAACTTTGAAGTAGCTACAAAAGTTTTACCGAATAAGTTGAACATATCCAAAAGATCTTAGGGATTATCGTAAATCCAAACATATTTCAAATACGTTGAAAGACTCTAGCGTTTACGTTTATCAACTACATACGTAAATTAATCGCTCAAAAATTAGATGAAAATGGGGTTAACTTTCTAAATGCCCGAAAGTTTTGTAGAAGGCCTACTTCGTCGGAAGTCATTGCCTCAGAGCAAAGTCTCTGCTCGGCTTCAATTGAACGTGCTGTGTTGGTGTACATCCAATGGCTGTAAATAAAGTATAAGAAGCGCAATCGTCATGGTGGCCGCGATGACTCTTGTTCAACTGCAATATTGGCTGCAAAAAGCATACTGCAGATCGTGCACTTACGGAATTGAGAGGTTTACTAGCGCTTTTGCAGAAAAGGTTTATGAGCAAATGGTGGCATTGATCCAAAGTAGAAGCTGGGAACTTCTCTATCAAAACTTTTAAAACTTGTCAATTCAATGAAAGCAGACTTTTTATTTTTCTGCTCAAATCTGAACACCGTTGTTCAGGAGAAAACGCCAGAAACATGAACGTTGCATGGATGATGCCTTAAAAACATGGAGCATTAAGATATTTAAATGTTGAAACTCGGTTTTTGTGTTCACCCCTACTAAAATTTGTGGTCACGCGCCACTGCAGAAAAATTTTGTTTCGGAACTGACCAAATTTGAATTGATTAATTAACACAACTTTTGAGCATAAATTTGTCTATTTAAGCCCAACTCTCAGAACTATTGTGTTTACATAGTAAATGCAATGCTAAGTGCTGGATACAGCACCTACCACCACCATGGGCGTAGCCAGGGGAGGCACTTGGGCTATGGCCACCAAAATATATAAATTCAATAGGGTGTCCCCCATTTTGCTAATTTCACAAAAACGTCGTACTACAGTTGGGTGAACACGATGTGACGTCATTGAAACGCAAACAATGAAGGATTGTCTCCCCCAAACTTTTTTAACAAACTCGGTCCCAGGGCTACGGTACCTCATCACAACAAAATACCAGTTGAAATGGAAAACTTGGTTGATAACAACAAGGCTGATTAAGAATTTTGAATGTCACAACACGCAACGTTGTTTTCAGCCCAGTAGTTGGCAGATCTCATTTTTAGCAGTGGCACTGTGCCTTGCTGAATTCTCACCCAACTACTGTGCTGTTGCGTGAAACACAACGCCGCAAAATTTTACGGTGAACGAGTAAATAGCCTGGTGCCTACAATAAAAATGACAAACGTTGGACCGACCTTACAAAACCTTACGAAAACACAGCCTGCCGTAGGCGTGCGTCTAGCAGATTATAAGTTTAGGTCGGACGTGTTTTGACAGAAGCGGATCCAGCAGCGTTACAGATTTTGCCTTGTTTAGACCAGACTACAAGGCAGGCTCAATTCAAAATTTGTAGGACCATATAATTTTTAGCTTGATTCCGTTGAAATCGTGTGGCAGGATTTCTGATGCAAAGGTTGAGGATTTTTCGGGAAGCAAAAGTTCAAGAAAAAAACGCAGGCGTTATTACCGTTCTTCTGGGTTTGATGTAGGGGAGGTTGAGTTGAATTTATTGGCGCAAACATTAGACAATTTCATGCAAACTAACGTTGAAGCGCTGTTACACCGAAACAAAATGTTAAGCAGGTTGTCTCGGACTTAAAGGGTTAAGCGCCAGCCGTGTCACATGCTCTTTACCATCAAGAGGTATTGCATTGGCTTATACTGTATGTGAAAACATAAGCATCGACTGATTCTGAGCAATAAGCGATGTAAAGAAGTACTGTAAGTCAAATCCTCCCAGTCACCAGCTTCAAAGCATGATAAAAAATTGTGAAACTGTTGAGAGGTGTCCGACCGGACAACCTGCTTTGAACATAATTCCAAACAATGTTGCTTTAGTCAGGCCACTCCCAGAGGCGTGCTAATGTTTTCGTTTTTTTCTGTTCTTTTTCAGAAATCACGAACTGTGCAAAAAGCGATAATTTTTCAAACTTAATTTGCTACAATGCTTTATATAAACGTTCTGTAAAGAAGCTTTGCTTTAAATCTCATTATCAAGAAATTATCATGCGCCAAGATCAAGCCAAGCTCCATCTTGTTGGCTGGTAACGCTTTTGATGCAAAGGGAGTCGTCACGAAAAGAGAAACGTTGATCTTCATCGATAAATTTTCGAAAGTAAAAGTAGGAATGTTGTGACCATTTTCGTAAAATGTGTAGACCAAGCCTCATAGCAAACAGCCGTCAGAGTACGGTAATTTCATGTGACCCTAAACGGAAATCTTTGCAAAGTGGCGGAAAGGGTTATGTCAAAACGTTTACACAAACCTATTTTTTAAGCCAAAGGTTTATTGCAACAAAATGACAGCAAATGGCATAAATATTACGTTTCTGAAATGTAAATAATATAATTAATGAATAGTGTGCAGACTTCTGATTTACTCTTAGCAGTAATCGTTGCTTTCAGAGGTACCCATCTGTACATACAGGTAGCCATTAAGAGCAGAGCACTTCAGTGGCTGGAGTATCACGTCTGTCAGTCAACTATAAATTGAAGGTTTTTGTCTAGTGTAAGTATACAGGTTTTATCTGTCGTTCCCTTGTGAAACAACATGGCAAAATCAGACATTCGTTCATGCTTAATTAGACAAAAGCTCAAATTTAAATAAATGGCTAACTGAGGTAGGTGTTCCTAAGACTCTGTAAGTCATTTCCTTTTGTTGTCCACAGGCGTTAGCCGTATAAGAAATAGTTTCCAGTTTGATTACACGACTCAAATCTTTTGTATTGGCTTCACTTTGTAGCAGCAAATCAAATTCAGCGGTGTGTAAACGAGTATGTCCTATACTTGCTGTTTGCTGGTTGTTCTGTCAACTTTAGCTGCTTCTGCATCTTCTAAGGCAGGTGAGCTTTGTTTTTTGTCGAATTGCTTTCCTGTGTAAAGCCAATAAAATCAAGTTTTTCGAAATAGACCTATAATTAATATTTTGTTTATACAAAAATTCAAGACTACTTTTGGCATTTGATGTTTGTGTCGCATCGTAGAATCCTCCAGCAGAAATATTAGTGTTTTAAAAGCAAATTCATGTAAAGTTTTACATTCATTTTTGTCAATTTGCACTGAATTGGGAAAGTTCAAAGAAACGCGTGATCCCTTAACGAAGCAAATCGTTTCGAAATCTGACTTTTCCGTCGTCGGACCTTTCCCATCCATCAGTGTTTTTCAACCTTGGGGTGGCGACCCCAGGGGGTTCGTGAGCCATTTGTAGAGGGCTCGCAAGTTGATATTATATGTACACAATTGTATTACATTTGTTCTATTCGAGTTTTAGATGGGGGTAGTTGGGGTGGTTGGGTTATAGTGGGTTGCTATAATGGGTCGCAGGACAAAAAAGGTTGAAAACCACTGCCTTATCATGGTCTAAGTTCTAAATCGAAATGTAGCAATTAGGTGTCAATGAAATGGTTTGTAAGAAAACCTTGTTAGCAGTGAGCAGGTAAATCGTATAAACAACTTAAATTTTTTTTTCTCAGGGAACGATTTTCTAAATTTGTAGTTCTTTAAGCTATTAAGGGTTCAAATTCATTGTGCTTTTGGCCGTAGTTTAAGTTTGAAGTGCTTTTGCTGACATCACTTTTTCTTAACTGCAAGATATTTGTTGCTCCTTCCGACATTTACAGCAGTTTGAAACAAACACCCCGCAATTAGCTGCACGACGCCTGCATTACAATCTTCAATAAAAACGTGAAATTTCTTACAACGCACCTAATGTTTAGGCTTGATCTGGTTGTGCAAAGGATTGGAAAAGTAAAAAGTTCACTATCGTTTCTGTTTTATCTGCTTTAGAATTTAGAAGCACAGCAGCTTTTTTTAGTAAATATGCTTTATTCTGATTTTTTGTTTTTGCATAACTTTTCCTCGCAAAGGAATGGAGCCGACCTACTTTTAAACCATAGTTTAATCCAATCGCGATATGAACAAGCAAATGATAAATTAAAAAATAATAGCTTTGACGAAAATCACGGAAAAGAACAGCCTTTCATGACTTTTCAAATACTGCGCGGTTTCACAAGTATGTTGATTTTGTGCAGATCTTTGCCTGTTTGGCTCAGTATGCTTCAACCCGAATTTAAGAACCGATTTGGGTTGCTAAGCGAGCACCCTGCTTCAAGCAGCAGATTTCGTGGCACATATCGAAATTAGGGTTGCCAGATCACTTGAAATTTTTTCAAGGACATTTTGTTTTTCAAAGGGATACAGTGGGCTACTTTCGTGAGTGTGTGTAGGGGGTCAAAACAGGCATTTTCTCCCCTGGAAAATGGGGCTAAGAACAAAAAATTGTTTCGCTTTTCGCACAATATTTCGCTTTTCAAAATGTTAGTTTGTACTTTTAAAATCGTGACGTTCGTGGTTTGTTATATTTGTCTCCGCGACAAGGAAATATTAATTTATGAAATTACATTTCGCATAACAGTTGGTCAACGCCCAATTTTGCGATGAAATAAAATGTTTAACTGGCGGTTCCTTGTGTACTCACTATACGACCAAGATCAGGATTAGGGCTGATGTTATTATCGTCCAGTGGTGCGGCATTGTATGTCAAATCGTCGTCGTTACAGTCTATGCTTTGCTGGTTTGCCACTCTATTCTTATTGTTCCTCTTGTGGAGACGATTGCCACACTTTTTCGGCGACAAATTCGCCGTGACATTTTCGGGTTAAAAAGTTTAACTTCAATAATGCACTCTCAACTTTCGTTGCAGGAATAGAAAAACGCATCAAGCCGACTTCGATCTTAGCGCAAACGACCGGCAACAGCAGCTGCGGATTCGGAGAATTTACCTGTTCTAACGGAAGTTGCGTGAACGGAAACCTGGTTTGCGACGCACACGACGACTGCGGTGATCGCAGCGACGAGAACGGATGTCGTCGAGCGTCAGACGTTTGCTGGCCCTGGCAGAGCACCTGCAGCTCTGAAAACAACACTTGCTTGCCCAGTTACTTTCAGGTAATCTAGGTTCTGTGAAACGGTTTGAAGTAGGTCCCTCTAACCCAACATGTGCGAAACAAAGAACGACAGCGTGTCGAACGCTGAAAACTTCAGATGTGAGCTGGAGTGCTGCGTTGCATACTTCTTGCTGCATATTCAGCAACCGATATAGGTTTTTGGTGTGTGAAACTTGTTTGTATATATCACATTTTAAAGTTACTTTAACCGATGAAAAGTTACAGCAAGCATTAAAAAATTTTCAAGAAGCAAACTACCTTTATTCAACCGTTTATTTGGCGCAAACATGCTGGGTGATATACATAAAATGATTAATCCGCAAACATATCAGCTGTTTTAAAGAATATAGCGTAAAACCTTGATGCAAACATTTCAGTCACTTTTTCACCCTGTTCTCGCTAAATAGAAACTACAAAGTTGTTTTAATAGGGGGCTTATATTCTTACTGTATTTTGAATAAGCCCTTCTTATTTTTTCATCGTCAGAACACCCTGGACCATTGCGAAGCATACATGTCAGCTGTTGAGCTTCATAAATTAACAAACTTATCCCTTTATCGAGGAGTGTTCGTGCCATGCCAATCTGTAATCTACAAAACTTGGGGAAAGAAAGCATGCAGATGCTCACAAACTAACTAGTAACTATGAGCAGACTCTGATCGCCGCCTGTATNTTAGAGCCTTTCCTTGCAATATATTGGTGGTTGCTGAGATGAGTCCTTTCTCAACACCATGTAGCACGATTAAATTTCTCAGTCGCAGCTTGCGTGCGTGTTTATTTCATTTCAGTCTTGAACTTGCTAGTTTTCTCTGCCCTTGCGTTAGCCTTTCAACGTTTCACCCGTAAGCGTTGCTTGCAGATTTTAGGACTTGGGATGCGTAGTGGTTCGTGAAATCGATTTCCTAATTTTAAAGCTGTACGGATGGGTTCAACTCAGTCGCGTTGCTGGAGACTGGTTGCTTTTTGACTTCAGAAAGAATGAGTTGAAAACACTTAACCGACAGGTCAAAACAGTGTCACGATGCTGACATCGCTGTCCCGTTCTGGGGAAAGTGCAGACGTGCTCTTGAAGGTACAGTGTTGAAACTTTCAGTGCGACAACGGCAAGTGCATCAGCTTCGGCCTGGCCTGCAACAACGAAGATAACTGCGGCGACAGATCGGACGAGCAACGCGCTGTGCCTGGGCTCAAGTGCAGCTACGGAAGTCGAAGCGATGTCTGCGTCCTGCCGCAGCGCTACGTTAACGACACTCGAACTCAATGCAGAGACGAAACTGACAACTGTTACAACAGCAGAGGCCAGTTTGTTTGCTTTGAGTGCTTCGACAAAAGGCTTTTGATCCGGAACACGCAGGTGCTTACTGGTTTTGATAAAAGCCTGCTCGCATTTCGTAAATTTGAAATTGTCGATCTCTCACATGCCATGTAGCTTCAATCAAAAATTCTGAATTTTTTCTGGACATAAAAGGAGCAATTTTCAGCGACTGCAAGCGAATGTTAATAATGTTAATACACATGACAAAACATACAACACTTTATTTTATGTGCATAACAAACAAATCAGTTCAGAAGCTAGGGTGAAAAGAATTTCACCGAAACTTTCAAACTTTCTCGTTTTCAACAAAGGTTAATTTGTGGTAAAATTTGCATTATATCCATGAAACGTCGCCAAATATTTTAAAGTACCATGACAACAAACAAGAAACCTCCTCGAATAACATTTCGATGCCTAACTGATTTAATTTAGCAACTTGCGGTTTGGCTTTCCTGAAAACCCTTTAGGAACCGCAGAAGCCGATGTATTGTCTTTCCCGGCGAGTTTTGCGGCGATAACTCGCGAACAACTGAAGGTACGTAGACAAGTAAAACATTGAAAGAAAGGTTTTCGCAAGATCTTTCAGATGAATCTAACAAAAAGGTATGTTAGCATTTGAAATTATTGACTATTTTTTATCATTTTCAATGAGAAAATTGACTTTTTTGATCATTTTCAAGAAAAATTTGTCAAGCTTACATTTTAACGTTTTTGAAGCGTGAAGCGTTTTTTTGTTTCGACTGCTTTCAAGGAATACAATTAACCGCCAACACCGAAAAAAAACTTCCCATATTTTTGGGGAAAACCTTTGGGAAGAAACAACGCATTTCTGAAAAATAAATTTTTTTTTTATTTTACGTTAAAACCGTTGCCTATACTGGATTTTAGAGTGTACCATTGGAAACAGCCTGAAAAATACAACCAAAAACAAAAATGGCACTGTTTGAACATTTTAGTTGATACTTTCTGTCAACGTTTGGTCATATTTTCGTCACATTTTTTGCAATTTTTTAGATTTGAAATCGCCATAACTTCTCTTTCCTATTACTTCTCCTTGAAATTTGGTAGGATGGTGTAGGATGTGGATATGTTCTGCAACTTTCAGTGTTTTTTTGTTCGGAACCAGAGATAAAATTTTTTTCATGCAAAAAATGACAAACACGTTCCTAAAATATCAACAAATTCCTCTCTGTATCCCCCAAAAAATGTACACAATTTTTGTAAATTTTTTGCAATATTTGGTCTTGGCCGACATTTTTCATGTAGAATGAATTTTTCTAACGTGTTTGTATATTTTGCAACACGTTTTTCAACGTAGCAACTGCTTTTCGTGGCTACACCGCTTTTTCGTTTTTTCCGCTGTTTGAGTTCACAAATGACGTCACAAATTCATCGCCAACACCTCAAAAGACGCGCGGTGAAAAAACTTTTTTCCAATACCTTACCGTTGGACGTAACTTTGGCGGTTCGCAGGAAAAATCACGCAGCAATGTCAATATATCGGCTGCTGCGGTCTCTAAGTGACAACGACCGGCGATTGTATTGTTAAAAGTGTTGTAAGTCTTTTAATCCCATAAACGAGCTTTACAATTATGTAAACAAGTTTCGTTTAAAAAATAACTGATTTCCAGACAACAAACAAAAAAATCATTTGGCCACTCAAAACCTTTCTAAAATTTCTTAAATTTGTTTAACCATTCGGATGTGTGCTTTTTTTACAAGAGGCTAATTTTTCAATGAAAGTTTTGAAAGTTAAGAGTCCAGATAATTTTTATTCGACTGCCTTTTAAACGTCAATCGACGGAAACCGCAAGCTTTTACACGCGAGCTCAGGGAGCACGATATGGGAGCTGATGCTGTGCATATCTTAAGGGTCTCTTCTGGCTGAGGTATGGTTTAGTCATGCTCAACTTAGTTGTTGCAGGAGCGCGAGCCAGTCTTCCCTCCAAGCAACCTGACTTTTTGTGGTTGCCAAGCCAAAGGCCGTATAAAGTTACCACTCTTTCCGTTAATACCTCTCCAGTAGCATTCTAAGTTCAATTGCTTCCTTGATTATACTCAGATATACAAAAAACTCTTCAACACTCTTGAATGTGAAGCCAGAGAAACGTTGCGTAAAACGGAGTAGTTTAGAGTAACGTCAAGCAACTGCTTTGAGCGTTCACAGGAACAACTGGAAACAGCTACCACTTGCTGTGATAAGTAGGTTGCATCCACTCACATAAAATTGCCTGAAATTGCACATTGGGAATACACAAAACACTAAAGCGCATATGTATCCTCTATCCTAGCATAAAAAGAACAAGATGTAAAGCGAGAATTTCGTAAGACCCCAAATGTGCACCATGTAGGTAATGGTCCTATCTACAAAAAAGCATTGGCCTCATACAACTGTTCAAAGTTACTCATTACATCTGTTCTGTTTCTGCAGATCTGTGACGGCGTGATAGACTGCCACGACTTGTCAGACGAATGCCTTTGTCCAGAGGCTACCAGGCCACCAATATGTCGCAATCTGTGCACCAGACCGGACCGGTGTCAGATGAAGACTTTCACATGCGGGAATTTTACCCGAAATATTAGCGACATTTGCAATCGTCAAATCGACTGCCCTGACGGAGAGGACGAGCTGTACTGCCGCAAATTTGCCTCGTCCAGCCTCATGTCTTGCCCTGGCAACAAAAAAAACACCACAACCTTGACTGCCTTCAAGTGCGATGGCCGGCCTGAGTGCTATGACTTGTCTGATGAATGCAGAGCGGGTTGTCTTCACGAGGCGCCATTCTGCAGCTTGGCATCAAGGTATGAGAACTTAATGGACTTGTTTGACTGAAACGCACGTTTGCACTTGTTTAGCAAACTAGATAAACGAATTCCGATTTACAGGCAACCGTAACTGATAGCCATGGTTTTAATCACTAAAATATTTCTTATCATGCTAACTTAAAAAGCATTAGGGGATGTAAATTGGTAACAAAGAAAACAATGTTTGAAACAGCAAAAAAATTGGGATGCTTAAGATCCAGTGGGAAAACTTTAAAAGTAACCAAACAATTGCTATAAAAACACGAAAATATCTGATTTTTATAACTGACTTCAGAGCCAGCATGGCTACTCTTTCCCCAACGTAAACAAATGCAGGAAACTCATCAGCGCCACCTATATACTACTGTTACGTTTTTCAAGCAGCAAAATCTTCCAGATCAAAATACAAACGCCTCTAACTCGGCAGTTTCATCTTTCAGTAACCAAGGGTACCAGAAAGAAATATTGCGTGCCATCTTGTTGCGAGAACTGTACAAGTATAGTCGAAAAATTCGTGAATATCCTGTCCACCTCAAGATACTTCTTTGGCAGGTTGAAGAGCAACACCAGCTTGGTAATCAGGTGTCGTACCGAGGACAATTCATCGTCCTCCTTGACCGCAATCGGAATGTGCAACGGTATGTGGTCCCGTTGCCATCCTCGTATCACCGAGGAAGAGACGAACTGTTCGGCAAGATTCGAGTGCAAGAGCGGCCCATTCATCAGCATCGACAGGTCCCTTGTCTGCAACGGATACCGGGATTGCGACGACGGCGCAGATGAAAAAGGTTGTCCAGGCCGGTTTCACTGTTCCTCCGGAAGAGCTCCCGTGTCGGTTCCGAGGTCTTTCATGTTGGACGACTTCTGGGACTGTGACGACGGGAGCGACGAGTGCCCGTCTACACACTTGACGAAACGGAACTTCGCCTCGCTGAAGGAAATGATCGAGAGTTTGTTTTTGAGAGTTTGGCTGTGGGTCATGGCGGTGATGGCCATTGCTGGAAATACATTTGTCATCGGCAAATCATTGAAGTCAATGCTGAATGCGGAGAAAATGGCACCCGTATCAAAATCAAACCACTTTCTGCTTCTCAACCTTGGCTTAGCTGACTTCTTGATGGGTGTTTACCTTTTAGCCATTGCGATCCAGTCGGTACGTTTTTCAGGAAATTATTGTTTTCACGACGAATCCTGGCGGACAGGGCAAGTTTGCCAGGCATTGGGAGTGTTATCAGTGCTGGCAAGCGAAGCGTCTGTCATGATCCTGACTGTTTTGACCGCCGTGCGTCTGTACGTCGTCCATCGGCCGATTGCCGCGAGCAACCTGAAACTACCCTACATCTGGGCTGCTACATTGCTGGCCTGGCTAGTTGCGGTGATACTAGCCGTGCTGCCAGTTTCCACTTCCTTCTCTGACGTCGTAACGGACGCTGCCTGGATTCCAAGCAAGTTCTTTAATACGTCAACGCAATCACTGCCGGGCGTGATTTCATTCAGCGACAGGATCGGCATTCTCTCCCCTCGGTCGGCCCCTCTAACTAGCCATGTTGGTCAGATGTTGCCATGGAAGCGCTTGGAAGACTTCCTCCTTGAAAATGGTTCGGGAAACAGGATTCGCGGCTTGTTCGGTTACTACTCGCGGAACAGTGTGTGCGTGTCGAAATGGTTCGTAACCTCCGAAACCCCAGGATGGCGGTTCACCGTCACCGTGCTGTCAGTCAACCTGATCCTGTTCCTTTTCGTGGCCAGCGCTTACTTGGCCATCTACTTGAGATCGACGGCCAGCAGTTCGATCCAAGCCAGCCACCAAGGCAAGCGGGCCTCTCGAATGCAGGTAGGAAGCCATTACGCGCTATACATTTTTTTCTCTTTGGTTTCACCATTTTTTCAAGAATTAAAAAAAAAATTTTAATACCCAACTGCAATAAAACCAACAAAAATTAAAACGCTTCAAAAAATTCACTGGCTAAGAACAACACCGTACTGCTTCAGGTAATGCAACTCCTATTTTGATTGTTGTCAAATGGATCGAACGATTTGAAAACATCAAATAATAAAACGATAAAGAGTTTTTTTCACGTTAACACTGGTGTTCATCGGATCTGCCACAATTCGGGTCAAAACGACCAATCCCTTCGCAGAAATCGCAAACGAAATTGAACAAAATTATTTGATTTTCATTGGTTTTTCTTCTATTTACATTCTTGGTGTTGTTGATCTTAACCATTCGTTAAAGTTGCATCCCAAACTGAACAGTACATTTTTTCAATGGTAATAGCAATTCAGTACAGTTTATCACTTTGAGGTGTGACTTGTGTGCTCAAAAGCATTCCCTAAATATTCTTATTCGCTTGGAAGGAAACAAACGTTGCAAGTTTTCACATTTGCCAAAATTGTTTAAATGAACTTTTTTCACCTAAACCTGTCATCGCCTATTGAATATTTCAAATCGTCAAATGGTTTTCATTTTTTTGCAGAAGAAGATCATAAGGTTAGTTGTGACAGACTTCGCTTGCTGGGTCCCGATCTGCGTCATGGCCTTTATTCATTTTTCTGGAGCCGCAGTGCTGGATGGAGTCTACTACGTCGTAACTGCAGTGATTCTGCTGCCTATCAACAGTGTTTTAAACCCTTTGCTGTATTCGGACAGCTTCGAATATCTTTGGAAGAAATCGAAGCCACTCGGGCGAAGAATAAAACAAGTCGTCTGCACCTCACCCAAGCGTGACCTATCGGCCGAGCGGGATTTAGAATACTTCTCTAATAAAGCAGCCAAAATTTCAGACAAAACTGCGTCCGTTGAGAACACCAACACTGTTATAACTAACGTTTCAGCCAACAGCACTCCCGTATTGAGAACCAAGTTTTGATCGCAAATCTTTCGTTGTCACGTTAGGAGCAATTTTCTTTTCATTGCTGGGTCAGTGATGTGAATTTTCAGTACTTCGTTTTGTTTGACCTCTTCCGTGAGTACATCGAGTCCAGTTCGAATTACTTCTTTTCTTCCATCCTTTATCGCAGTGGTTCTTAACCGAGGGGGCGTCAATAGATTTCAAAGGGGAAGCAAGCCATTATGCGCTCTGCAACATGGAAAGTTTGATCAATAAATTAACCAATAAATACATTTGCTTATAAACTTGTTTATTGCCAGGGGTGCTTGAAACAAAAGACAATTACTTAAAGGGGGCGTGGTTGAGAAAACGTTAAGAACCACTATTTTATCCAAAGCCATACAAAATTGTCTTGCACTGCAATTGGTCTGAAACTGCACAGTCAGTTACAAGCCATTTCTAGTCCACTGAGTGTGATAGTCGGAACTTCAAACTAGTTGCAACAGTTCGCTCATAAATAAGCATCAAGTGTTTCATCTAACTTAGAGTAAATGCATTACCTACAAAAAGCTGTTTCCAACTTTCCAGTTCAGATAAAAACAAAACAACATTTTGTGTGAAGATAAAACCAGACTAGAAGCTCCACAAAAGCAAGCAAAGTCTTCTATATAAGATTCATTTTCAGCGTTGTTTTTAACAAGCTATTCATTCGGTGTATAATTTGATTTTTGTCAACAAGATTCTTGACATTGCGCTTCCCATTGTTCCCATAACACCCAAGGCCACCCGAGAAAAATAATGGGACAGCAAAAATTTCTTACATTGTAAAACGCTCTACAAGGACAAAGCTGTTTTCCGGTCCCTCTGGTAATGTAATCTACAATACCCTGACGTTAAGCTTTATGCCCATACTTCTGAAATATTATTTTGTCGAATGACGTTCGCTATTCTTATAGTTTCATTTTTATCAATTGCTTTTACTTCGTTTCGCCGAGTTTTAGCCTCAACCTTGCATTAGTCGATAGCTTTTCAGGCGCAATGCAGAATGTAGGTCAAAAGCAAAACTAACTTGAAATGAAGTGACTTCGAAGGAAATATGAGGCTTGTCACGTACAAGGAAGCGCTAAGCTGTTAAATGATTCGAAGCATTGGTGGCTTTTGAATTGTTTTTTCGAATTGCTCTTTAGAAATCCATACATGTTCGTTGTGGTCGTGCCGTCTGCAATTCTTCCACCTAGTACTTTTGCATATTTTTGTGATGTGAGCTATTTGGCGATTGGCAGTTTTTTCAAGAATGCGTCTATCCCTCATTATGCGCGAAGATCAAACACCACTGCTGCTATCTTCTCACTGCAGTAAATCTTACACGAATGCTTGATTGTGTGCATGTTTAAAAACAGCGTTTTCTCGTTTGTACTTTTTTTGTCTTCCATCTGTTCTGTTACTTTTTCGCAGAGGTGAACAATTTACGTGAAACTCATGTTAACGCAACTATTGTTTTAATATATAAACGAGTTATCTTCAGGGTCATGTTTGAGTACCAGCTTCAGTTTGGCGGTTATTTACGTTTTAGACAAATACTCATTTTAAACATTCTTCAGTCCGATTTTCAAAAGTATTTGAATATCGGGTGAACTGACTTCCGTTTTATGGTAAAAATCAGCAACTGCCTTACAAGTATAGATGTTTTTGTGATGAACTTGTAAAACCATTTGGCATAAGAAACAGTTGACACATTTAAAAAAGTTTAAAGAAGACACAGTCGTTTGGAAAAGCTGCTTTTCTGCAGACAATAGTAGGCTGTCGCACGTTCCAGAAAATTCAAGAAACAAAACAGAAAATCAAATGAGCCAGTAACGAATTTCTGACATCAAAACACGTGACGGTCTGTTTCAGCCAAACAGTACGAGGCCGACTTCATTTTTTGTTCATCAGTAACTTTGTGCGTCGGCGTACGTTGTTTGCTGATAAGAATTATTTGCTGCGTGTGAGCATTAACAACGTCACCTTATAACAGTGGTTTTCAAACTTTTTTGTACCGCGACACATAAACCAACAGCCCCCATCTCAAAGTCAAATAAAACAAATGTAATACAACTGTGTACGTAAAATATTTACTCGCGACCCTTCCAAAAATAGTTCACGAAAACACTGCCTTGTAATATTAACGGGGACGAGCAAAGGTTGGTCTCCCGATGCATCCGGCTAAAATATAAAAGTACTTTAGAATTGCTGCAGTGATATGGATCTTAGGATAAAGCAGCTTTTCGTATGCTTCGTCTTGGTAGCCTGAACGCTGGGCTGAAAACCTTTCTGACTAAATCAAAACTCACACTCGGTCAGCCAACTTATACCTCAAGCTATTGGTCAGGCTCAGTTCTGCTGACGCGGGCTCATGATTTCCAACTTCATCGCGGATGAAATGACGCAGTTGTGCCTTTAATGTAGTGGGCGAGGGTATCCCGGAGCAGAAAACTTGAAACCAAAAAATGCAATAGCTGTATAACCAAGATTCTGGACTTGGTGTAATCGAGGATTTAACATAGGGTATTGCATCTTTTGTAGCTTAAAACTAAGCAGTGCTTGGTTTAGCACTTAGGCTTGTGCGTTGCTGTTTTTGGTGAGGAACTCCAAGCAAAGATTGGAGCACAAACGCACAGTTGGGAGAAGTGAAGGTCTGTTCAGCATGCGTCAGGTGGCGTGCTATTGCTCAGAGCAACTTGATTGCAGTCAAAACAAAGCAAGCTGAAATCCTGTTTAACGGCAATCCAAAAAATTTTAAGTTTGCATAAACATAAGGAAGTCACAACTTTGATATTTGTGGAAATGCGAGAAAGTCACAGTTTTAGTTTTTTGCGCCAAACGATTCTTTCTCTTTGCTATGGTTACCAAAGGATGCTTGATGCTCCTGAGAGTATTTTTGCGGTAACTCTTGTTATGTGAGATTGACTGCCAACTTATTTTTTTCAGTTTGAGCTTCTTTTTTGAAAACAAAATTTCAAAAACTTTTAAAAGCGCTAATATTTAGTCTGTGTTTTCATTTTGTTTAATATCAAGAACAATCGCCGAAACCACAAGCATTTCAATTGTCTTTCCTGGAAAAATTTTAACGTTTGCTGATTTATCTGCGCAGCGCATCAAAAGCATTTGTCTAAAATCAAATTTCTGTGCGAAACGTGATTAGCGACCTGGAGGGGAACGATGAAGTCGTAACTTACTAATTTTTAATGTTTCTGATGCAGAGCGGGGCGTAACGTAAAAAGGAGTGTCCAACGTCATCGTATTATGTTTCTGAGGAGCGAAGTTGAAAATGGGAATGTTAAGGAATTTCAGAAATTGTATGGATATCCTTTCGCAAAGACATTGCCAGCATTGGTTCTGGAGGCGCCTGGCCCCCCACTTTTAAATTTTGCATTTTGCCTAAATATGTTGAAGTAACACAACTGGTAAGAACAACTAGTTACATTTATGTGCTCAAGTCAAATTATAGCGTAGATAGCTAGGGTTTAGTGCAGATTGGGGTCGTTGAAGTCTTACGAAACATTGCATAAAATTGCTCAAATATGCTGACAAAATTTAATAATGTCACGTTTCAATGTTTGTGATGTCACAGTTGCAATACAAACCACAATAATTTTCTATAGTTTTTTTGACTTGCACTTGTGCCCCTCACTTTGAAAAAGGTTCCACCACCCATGCATGACAAAATCCCATCGCAACTCTCCACAGCCCTGTGCTGGATGTGATAATCTCCAGTGAAGCTGAAACGTATGATCTGTGAAATGGTGAGCAGAAGATGTAGACGTTTACACAAATCGATTTTTGAAAGACAGGGAAAAGAATGTTTGGAAAAGGCCTAGGAAAGGAATTCGACTAATGTTTTGTAGGACGAATAAAACATTTTGTACAGACTTCCAATTTGTGTCTGGCGGTAATGGATGCTTTCAAAGCTACCCATCTTCACGCACATAGGTTTGCGGCAGGAGCGTTTAGAATTGAGCGCTTCTTAGTAGCTAGAGAAAAACGTGTTTAAGCCACGACTGATCAATTGAACTTCTTATGTAGGCCAAACATCAGGCTTTCTTTACGTCTTTTTCTTGCCAATAAATTTGGTACAACGCACAGGCAATGATGTTTCAACAGACAAAATCTCGAATTTGAACAGTTGTCTAAACGAACATGACTCTGTCACATCGTAAGCGACTCTAGTTGTCAAGCACAGGAACAGGACATTACACGTCTCACATCTGCATAGGCTTCGCCTTGCAACAGCAGAGAATCAACTTCAGCGATGCATAACGAGTGTAATCAAAATCACGGCCAATGCAAACGATACAAACGACATATTGCAAACGTTTCGATAACTCCTGTTATCATCATCAGCGCATTGCAAATTATCGCGTAACGAATACCTATATACTTGCTGCTGGTCGGTCGTTCTGTCAATTTCTACAATCTCTCATCCAGGCGTGCTTTGTATGTTAAACAGGGTAGAAACTTTACGACAAAAACGTCAGTGTTTTGAAAGCAACCCTATTTCAAACTTTTACTAGATTTTTGCCTTTCAGAGTTAATTAAATGAAAATTAAAAAAAAAAACTTGAAAACATCAGTAAATCAAAACAATTTAGTAATTAAACTGTTCCCGGTCGTGATTGGTGTACAAAGTTAAAACAAAGCATGACAATATAGCAGCAAGTAGATTTAGGAACATGTGTTTCCAACAAAGTACTATTGATTGAAAAACGACATAACGTGGTGGCAAGCACATTGTAAGACATGTTGTCAACCCCAGAAAGCAGTTCTATGCAGTTGTAGTTTCGCTGGTGATTAGGATAGAGCTTGGGTTGCGTAAATTGTTTACATCTGGAAAAACTTTGCTTGACGTCGCACGTTTTTGCATCCTTATCCATACAGCTTTATTTGCTCCTTTCAACTTTCCAAGCGCTTGTTCAAAGAAATCACCTCATGGCAGCCGCACAGAAATTGCCCTATACATCCTTTCAGAACCAAAAAAATCCAATTTATATGAATACCTGCAATAAAAATCTATGATTTTTAACAGCGTGCTTAGAGCACAGGCTCGAAAATGCCAAACAAAGGACTTGTGAAATGAAATAGTCAACTACCTTTCAAAGTAGATGTTTGTGCAAAGAGTTTTATCCGAATTCAGTACATTGCATCCTTTTTAGTTATCCATGTTTTTCTTTTATTTCTTGTTTTAGTTAGCTTAATTTGTCCAAATAGACTCATGGAACCCATTTTTTTCAATGCAAATTATAACTATATTGATTGAACGTTTATGAGAAGTTGGCGGCCTGCTGGGCAACATACAACCGAGATTATTCTTTAAACTTTCGACAGTCTCATGTGACTTTTAAAAATATTTGGCTCTTTTCACAAGAGTTTTGTGTTTTTGGAAAGATTTGAATTTCAATATTACTATATACTGACAATGCAGAATTCACCTGACTTAAAATGTCGACTTCAATGTACGCGAAAAGTGCCACCATTAGCAGCTGCCCATACGATGAGTTTTCCTGCGCCAGTGAAGCTTGCGTGAAGGTAAAGGCGTAGACAACTCAAAAAATGACAGCAGTCATCGAGGTGACGAAGCCATAGCTTCGGCACGCAGCTCGAAAAACAACTATTACTCTTGGTTTCTGTCAGGCAAGCTGACGTTGAGCGAAACGGTCTAAAGTATGGTGTTTCAATTGCTGACATTGCCAAGTGTTGCTCTATTTTTTTGACTGAAGATGGTTTAAGAATAATCCGAAACGTCTCAAAATAAAACGTGTATAGCTTTTTGAAGGCTTTTTTAGTGTTGATGAAACTGTTAAGCCTATCCCAGTTTTATGCTCCAAGGTCTAAAATAAGTCAATAACTTCACGTGACGGAAACAATGGACACGAAAGTGTTAAATGCTGCAGTTCTGAGTTGCAAGTATGGAAGTCTATGCTGCAGGTATTTCCTCCTCCGTCGTTAGCAGTTGACATAGTTTGCCTGTTTTCGAAATTTCGTATTCCATTTTCAAGCTGTTATTTTCAGTTGAGTCTCTGCGCGGAACATTTTTCACTATTCGTAAATAACAATGCACTGTAATTCGGGCCAGAAAACAATGGGTCATCGAATGTGGCTGCGAATAAATAAGCAGCCAAACGTTAAATCGTAAGCATCCAAACGTTAAAACCTGTTTCAAATCGTGGTGTTGCATATGCGTGAGAAAGAGCTGCCAGATGATCAACGCAGTTGCGCAGGGAGTGCTGGGTCGCAACCGATCTCTCTCGGTGGAACAGGTGCTCAGATCCGTAAGGATCTTGGCGTGGCAGAGAAAGTATAAACACAGCTAAAATGAAACTCTGCCCGGGTTGTCATAGCCCTTTCGCATCTGGCAAGCTCTACAAATGTTTGCAGCAGTGCGGTGTTTTAGGGGATAACGAATGGAAGCTCCTGGGATCAGGCATGCTGAGATACAGCGTTCGGATTTCATCGTTCACCAGAAGTGATCTATGATGTTTGCTAATGATATTTGTGTGTTCTGTCCAAGTGTACGTTGGTTGCAAAGAATACTAGATGTATGCCGAGCGTATGCAGAATCGAATGGGATTATTTTCAACTGCAACAAAACTGTTTGTATGACGTTTAAGGCTAAAAGTGCAAAAAGCACAGCCACTCCAGTCTTGAAATTGGGAGGCCAATACGTAAAATCTGTTGACCAATACAAATATCTGGGGATTTTATTGGATACTGAGCTCTCAGATGACAAAGACATTCAGAGACAACTGCGATATCA
>JGI24021J15306_10002898_pt1 | contig 18979 bp, 5 predicted proteins | sample Ectturendosymbi1_FD_15306 | JGI IMG/M metagenome (IMG submission 15306)
TAATTGTGATTATAAAATTTTGTTTGGTGTTCCCCAAAATTTTTTTATTGCATAAAGTGGTCCGTGATGCAAAAAAGGTTGAAAAACACTGCTCTAATGTAAGTCGTAATCGAAGACTCAGGCTGAGCCCGTGTGCCAGAGTTGCCACTGCGCTGTGAAAAACACCGAAAACACAGCTAAAAAACAGGCAAAAATGACACAGTATTGATATAATAAAAACAAACCCACAACTTTTCCACATCTAGAACACAGAAGTGATATGATTAATACTCATTGTGCAACTGTATTAGATACTGGAATGCAAAGACAAGAAAAGGCATATGTAGCAAGTTGTCTGTAAGTATGACAATTTTGTAGCCAATGCAAATATAAAAGATAGCTATTTAGCGTTGCCAATGCAAAAACAAAAACACAGTTAAATTTGATCTGTCAAGTATTCATTTTGCATATAAGATTCAGCAACATTTCACTCTTTAGAATGGTGAAATTACATCAATTTATCGATGGTGCGGCACGACATTTTTCCTACACATAAGCATGTAAAATTAAACCATTTTTGTGAAAAAATGGTGTGGTATTACACCATCTGGCAACACTGTTCAACAACACCAATGCGGTAAGCAAGCCTGAGCAGGGTGACCAGATTGTGCACGGTGTACTCTATTCTGCCAAACATTTACGAAATCCTGCCAAATTACAAATAATACTGCCGAAATTCTGCAAAATTTGTTTCATTAAACGATTTACTTTAACAAGGAACCAATACCAATTGTGTTACTTAAACTTATTTAGGCAAAATTAGAAATTTTAAAGTGGGGACCAGCCACCCCAGAAAAAAAGTGGAAGGCCTAGGCCCATGCGGCCCCTCCCCGGTTCCGCCACCTATGACCGTATTCTATTCTTCATGCCACCGCTTCGGTTCACCAAACCAGAAAACGACACAACTGTTTATCAAAAAACAACTTTTTTGAAGTGAAAGACTTAAATTATAATCAAAACCGCTTTGATATCAATGCTGATGTAAATGCTCGAAACATGCAAGCACGAGGTCCTAAGAGAGGGCAGCCCAGCCATTGCTTTTTCCGGTGGCCGAGAGCTAAAAAGGGCAAAGAGCTAAAAACGCCCAATAGAAGTTGAATGTCCGACTGTTTGTTGTATGTAGAATCGTAGGCCTATCCAGGGGGGCATGGTTCCCCTAAATTTTCAGAACATATAGTCATTTTGTGCTTTGGGCGATTGTAATCCAAACAAAATAGTGTTATTCGCCTAAAATCAAACATCCCCCCAATTTTTTACCCCTCCCAAGTTTTTGGGCTGGCTACGCTACTGTGTAGAATACAAAGATGACCACGAGTTGATTTATGATAAGATTGTCATCAGTGGTGTAATTAGTAATACACGGATGCCCAATAANCGAATTGGAAGGCTCCCAAATCTTCTCAGTGGTTCACGAGTAATAACCATTATGTTTCTTAAAAAATTATTGAACGAACATTGCATCACAATACTCACAGCACACTTAGCATGCTGGGCCTACGCCGTCACAAACGCTACTGATTGCAGTTGGCTGACACACAATGATGTCGACTGACTCAGTCACTCGACGTTTGCCAGTTGCGTATTTGTGAAGTTGCTAGGCTCTGTAGCGATGCTAGCTCAGGTCGACTGGTTCTTCAACTTACTATAGCATTCGGGTTTCACTCCAAAAAATCCCCAGATTCAGGGACGTGGCCAGGAGTCGAAAGGGGCGGTCATATCTCTGTGAGCAAAAATTGTCATGAGCGCGTAAAGGCAATTATTTATTCGTGTAGACCAGTAGTTCTCAATTCGTTTTGTAGCTCGCAACCCCTGCATAAGGAAAAATTATTCTCGCACCTCTTGTACCAAATACCATAATTTTTGCATAATTCCCAGCGTATGTACTTGCAAAAATCCCAGAAACGCTCAACAAGGACATGCACTTCGCGAATTTCAACGAAAAACATTTGCATAAACGTATTTGAACGAAGCACAAAAAGTAAACAAAAAGAGTCAATTCAATTGCTCTTTTCTTGTCTTCTCACGTATACACGTTTTTCAAATCACAACTGTTTGTTGCTCAAAGCAACGCGTCAAATATTTTCTACGTTTCCTGTAAGATTCCTATACTTGCGTTTTTGAATAAAGCAGAGGAGAAAAGCCCGGCTTCGTGCTGATAAGTAATCGAGTAAGGAGACATGCTTTCGCTTTTTCTTCTAACTTTGGGCAAATTTCTAATACGGCACCCGAAAAATTTCTTTAAAACCATCGACTCAATCCATTTCCATATTTCGACTTTCCCTCAAATGGATAAGATCATCCTTGTAAATCTTATCATCAAGGACCTGATTTACTTCAAACTTGAAAGGATATCTTTTATCTAATTTTGCATGGCGTTGAATTTACGGGGAGAAAACTTAACCTAGTAACTGCATTCGACTAACGGAAATATTATGGTGCAAGAATGATGAGGATAAAGTTACGCTTTGTCGCTGCTTGGTAGACGTTAACCTTACACTGCAGTGTAGTCTAGCTGGTGATTTGCTGTCAGAATTTGTGGCGTGTGACAAAACCTTCATAAAATTTTTTTCCGTTCCTCTTCGATGAAACGGGCAAACAATTTGTGCGTAATGTTAGAAGCAATAGAACACGCGCAGAACTTTTTCCTCGGAACATTGAATGATGTTGCTTGTACCAAATGATGAAAACTGTCTAAAAAGTTGCAAACCAAGTCCGAAGTTTTTGAAAACTAGCTTCTGCCAAAATATGAGTCGAAAACAATAATATAAGGTGGACAAACCCTGTGTCCCCGTTCCGGCCAATATTGTGGGCTATCGAGACTGAGAACCTGTTTTGTTCCTTTTGGTGTGCATGATCAGAATGCCACAAATGTGCAATAAGCAAGATATAATTTTCAACTTGCAATCGACGAATTCCGTGTATCTTGCAGTCTGTTATGTACTGTAAATAGCCTACCATTGAAAGCTATGAAAACATTTTGACGAACTGAACTTTTTACATCAAATTTTCTGTGAAATAGCGTCCTACCGCAACAAAGGATTGCCCAACGTTAAGATAAGCCCAATGTTTTTTGCTGTAATACATCTGAAACAGTGTTTGAACCTCAGTTTATGACCGTCGTTAAAGGTTCATATTTGACTCAGTGGCGTGCAGAGGTCTGTTGATACCCGGGGCGACTGCTTGATTGGATGCCTCCCTACCAAATTCTAATACTGAGCAGTGGCGTATGGTGGTCATTGTTACTGGTTAAACGCTGTTTTTGACGTCACAATATGACGTCATATTCACGTTTGCAAACCAACGTTTTGTGTGTTTTTTATGGGTTTTTGTCTTTCAATCCTTTTTGTGATTTTCCCTTGATCGCACAATTTGGAAGAAGTCACGCCACTATCATTTGTATTCCCACCAAAACCTAATTATTACTTTATGGCCCATTTTCAACGATCCTTGAAATTTGCATGCAAATTTTATTCTGTGGTATTTACATTAAAAGTCGACATATTAACAAGCGAAAGTATGCGAAAACAATTAGTCTCCTTTGCGCAGGTAACAAAGTTTTTGTAACTTATCAAACATAAGATTTTTTAACCCCCCCCTTGCGTAAGCTCTTGAACACTAGGGTTGCTGAAGAATAGCCGTAAAGTCGTATTAGACTCTAAAAAACGACGTAGACATTCTGTTTAAATAACCAAAATATTGCAAAATACTAAGCACAAAATGTGCAAAGAACATCATCATTTATTTATTCAAAGTATGCAATTTTATTAATGGATTGGTGTTGCTGATTACTTCTTGCAATTTTAGACCAGTTTGGTGCAACATCTTGCCCCAACGCTCCTCACATTATATCATCTACCAAGACAACTCCACCTTCCTGTCTCGATATCAATCAATTACCAGAGGACTAAACCCTTTTTCGGCCAAGTAGGTGGTTGGATTTTGTACAAGAACTTCGAGCACTTGGATTATGAGGTCTTTGCGAAGGCCTTCGAGGGCTCTTACTTAGAATTCAGCGTGTTTTGTACGGCTAATAAAAGCTTGATGCCATAGGTCGTCTTTTAGATTTGTGCCCAAATGCTCCGGTGGATGATGTTCGCCGAAAACATTGAAAATCCATAGCTTTGATTTTAATTCTGTAGCCTGCTGACTGAGCAAGTAAGCTTCAAAATTATCAATCAGACTGTGTATATGGGAGCTGGCTGTTTCGGTGATACTCTGCTCCAGACTCTGTTTCTTCCCACTTACACATGGACATGATTGAACGTCTGTAGGGTGTTAAACTCATCAGGTTGTTATTGAAGATTTCTTCTTCGAACTTGTGAATTACACGCTTGAACAATGTGATTTTGGAGGTCGCTTGGAATATGTCATTCCCACAACTTTAGAATGAGTTTCAGCTGGTTAAATATGTCACCAAAATGACTAGTCCAGCAAGTTAAAACAAATAGCGAAAGAAAAGAGCTTTGTGATCCTCTCGTCGATCAAATCACACAAGAAATTCCTATCGCAAATTCCACACTCTCTCCACTACTCTTTCACGAGAGATCCACCACACTTCAGAATGATAATGATGCCCATCGCGTCCCGTTTCTATGACAATTTCCTCAAACTCACAACTTTTCTTAGGACTGTTCAGTATTGCATTTACAATTTTGATGACATCAGAAATGGCATCAGCTAGCTGGTAATTTTCTTTTCCATTGCCTAGCTTCTTATCCTCCAATGCTTCACGGTTTATAACACATTGGAAACTCGCAACCAGGGCCGGCCTTTAACCGATTGGACCGTTTGCTTCCAATCGGACCCCGCGCCGAACGGGGCCCCGCGCTACGCCTTCTACTAGCCTACGCAAACTTACGCTTTCTATTGAAGCTGCTTATGTAGTGGCGGCTTGGGGCCCACAGTTTTTTTAAGCGTCGGGGCCTGCTGCCAATGCAAATCACAGTGAACTGCGCGATCTTAACGCCCTTAATCATGATAATCCAGGGGTCGGGAACCTATGGCTCGTGAACCAGATGTGGCTCTTTTGATGACGGGATCTGACTCGCTTGATATTTTCTTAACACGATTGTTAGGGATGAAACTTTTTCTGTAATTTTCCTTCAAAGCCATCAGCAACACCATGCAGCGCCAGAAGTCACATTAACAGTATGAAGCATGTTATTCAAAGCGAAAATTCAGACATTTACCACTGTTTAAAATTGTTGATTTTGCTTAAAAATGCACACGTTAGTTAAGTAAGTTAGTTGCATTAAGTGTTAAAAAATATTATATGGCTCCCACGGAAGTACAATTGAAAATATGTAGGTTTCATGACTCCCTTAGCCGAAAAGGTTCCCGACCCCTGTGATAATCCGTTCTTTAAGTTAACAATGATCAAACAGAGGATTTTTTGAAATACGCTTACAACAACAGGGTTTTCTCGTCCGCACTCGTCCGCACCGTGTTTGTCATCCGCACCGCAACGTTTTCTCATCCGTACGAGTGCGTACCGTCGCACAGGTTGAAAAGCACTGATCTAACGTGTTTGACAGAATTAACCGCAACGTATTGTTTATAAAACTCATTAAGCGCAATGTACCTAATGTGAATAGCAAAGATGAGCTTTGGACTGGATCAGGAATATAACGATTTTTTTGGATTTGGGTGGGATCAGGACTGTGAATCGTTTCAAAAATTTAGTATCAGGACCGGAATTGGACTGAGTTAATTGAAAAGCTTTTTGTTTGTTTTTTGTTAATTTTTTAGATTTTATTTTAATTTGGACTTTGCGTTTTTAAATTTTTTTGGACTATAGTTGGACTTGGACTGAGTTTTAAAAAATTAAGGATTGGATAGATCGTCAAATATGACAGTTCGCTCACCTTTGGTGCATAGTAGGAAGCTGGTAAGTTGGTTTAGGAATCAGACCATGCAAGTTAATTGGGGCATTTGCCTTTTCGACCCCTTCACTGTAATCAACGGAGAAAGACAAGGGTAGTTCTGGGTCCATATTCTTCGCTGTTCACCTTGATGAGCTTTCAGTACAACTGGGCAAAACCAGAGCGGGAGCACTGTTGGAAATGTGGTTGTGTACGACCTGATGTTTGTTGATGATATACGTGTGTTTGGTGGCCTTCGACGTTTTCTGAAAAATTGTTGCGATTATGCTGTTGAACATGAAACTGTTACTAATTGTGACAACACAGTCGGTGTAGTTTTCTCCCTAAATACTTTGAATAGCCTGCAACACCAATTGCTTCCCCGAATGGCGTAGGTGTGAAGCATGCCGACAAAATCGACAAATATCTTGGTGCAACTTCGTGCCTCGCTCATGGATGACAATGACACACAGAGGCAAAGCACTCTACTGTCACAAGCCCAGACGCACTTTTTGCTCAGTGCTCTACTGCAGTATAAAACATTTTGTTTCGTGCGTATTACATCCCAGTGTGTGCCTGCCAATTGCGGTGCAAGTGCACGCTGTCTGATATTAAATGCCTCCGTGTTGCCTGCAACAATACCTATCGAAATTTGCATTACATCCCCAGCAACGTAAGTGTTCGCCCACATCAAGTTACCTATTTCGTCAGAACATTTGACGCCTTGATCAGAAATAATTTATACGCCTTTAATTAAACGATGTGCATCTTAATGCAGCATTTTATTCAGTCACTTCAACTGCGTGATGCTTTTCACAAATTTCCATTATTTATCCCATCATGTACCGCTTGTGTATGACGATGGCCGAATGCAGTAGTCATTGGTGCTTTGTTTCAGGGTTCGTTCCTTTGCAATATCCAGTATATGCACCAACTAACGGCGTCTTTTCGAAACAGGTATGTTCATAACAGGCCACGTTCATTACGGACCACTTTCCTAACAGACGAGGTTTATGACAGATCTGCTTATAACAGACCACGTTCATAACAAACCGTCATGAAAATTGTTACTTTATAATCCTACTGTGCATTAGATGAGGGTTGCCGGCACAAAGTTTGCAAGACCGGCTAAGCTGCCACGTTACGTCTTAGAGAATTCTGTCCGCATAGAAGAACATCATCCCGGTCTCTTGGGGTGTCAATATGCCTTGTCTGATATTACGGAAATCAGGATAGTTTTACGGTTGAGGCCAGTAGATTTGACCCTGTCCCTCATGCCGTAAGCACTCTGTCATTTCTGATCTCCCCACACTACGCTGTATCGAATAACATTTTCCGCTAGATGACTCCGGTAAGCAATATGCATTGTCCACAGGAAAAAAAGGTAGATGATAAAATGGATGCCGATTTTGCGCATTTGACCTAAGGTAACTTCTCGCGATGAAAACGCTGGAAACACTGTTCGTTTCTGCGACAAGGTAAGGTCGGAGGGAAGTTTGTGCTGTACTCGACTGATTCCGTTATAAACTTAAAATTTTAAACCTAACCCCTAAACCTAACCCCCAAACCTAACCCCTCAACTTAACCGCTAAACCTAAAACCCAAACGTGAAGCAAAACGGAAAATATGAAGAGAAAAGTGTGGATACTTGTGCAACAACTACTACCAAAACGAAAGTTGTAAAGCTGAGAGCCGAACCGAAAAGCACTGGCATACGAGCCCTTAAACCTACCTATTAGACTATGAGGTCGCTGCCGTCTGATTGATAAACTCAGCGTTTTATCCGACCCGCGTCATGGCAGGTGGATCCGCAGTTACTACCTTGACGCAGAAACAAGCAGTGTTTCCAGCGTTTTCAACGCACGAGATTACCTTAGTTAGGTCAAATGCGCAAAATCGGCATCCATTTCATCATCTACCGGAAAAAAGCCATCCCAAGGTTTTCTCTAGTAAAAAGAATTTATGGCTAGTCTGAAATTTCAAAATGAGGGCAGCATTGCCAGAATTTTCACGCTCTAGAGTCTCAATGGTACTTTCATTGTTTTTTGCAGGGTTTCAATTACTGCTTTACGACATTTTTTCAAATCGTTCAATATGATTTCATTTAAATCTGTGATTTTTGAGTTGTTGTTTTGATACGATGGTGGAACACTGCCAAGTTTTAATTTTTTCCATAGATGCTCTACAACAAACTCCCGAGGTGAGTGGAGCACAGAAGTCACAGAAAGTTGGAAAATCTGTGTTCTTCGATGGCGACGATCATACAACCCCATCCCCGACAGTTTTGAAGAATGTTGTTCTAAACGACGGATGGCATGATTACATTTCAGTTGTTTCCTCGAAGCAACCACAGTCTTTGTCGCAGTCTGGTTCAAATACAAGCGAGCATAGCAAGGCAAACAGCGCCGTCAGCCCTCAGCTATTCAGGCTCTCATCGAGAGAGCGGTTTGGATCTCACACAACATACGCATCGAAAAAAGAAGTCACAGATACCAGCCTCGTGAAAACGGCTCCTTGCAGGGAACAGCATTGCTGCAGTGGCAGCGACAACAGTCATCAGTCAAGTCCTGGCCAACAGAGGAAAAGTTTTCGAAATTCAACGTACAGATGGGAGGGGGATTACGATGCGAATGAAGAAGTAGCTGCGCCCGATCTTCAGCAAGCAGGCTCAGCAAAGGAAATTTTTAAAAGGGAATCCATGGAATACATCCTCACGAAAGATTCGATGTCGAACCCGTATCCGAGAATTTCAAAGGAAAAATCTACTCGCCCTTGCCGCGTAATTGATTGCTGCTCTGAGTCTGACCCAAGCATTTCCCTTGAAGGACCTCACGACAAAGAAGCCTTGTACCAGAGAAACGCAGAAGAAGTTGCTGAGCGTGAACGCGGAGTGAATGTCGATGCAGATCATTCGTTTACTGGTTTTTTTAAAGTTAGTCCAATGGAATTTGGATTTCCACAAAGTTCAACTTCCGGTCACAAAAGCCAACAAATCGAAGATGCGCCGCTGTCTCCCAAACAACGCCAGAGCAAATCAATACTGAAACCAGCACAGAGTCCCAACCAACGTGTCACGAACCATTGGCAGGATGTGGAAAGAATATCACTGCCGCCTCAAAGTCAACGCGACACGCTCGTTTCAAAAATGCCGAAAACATCACATTACTCTAATAGTCAAAATTACGCGTTGAATACGTCAGTTAGAGAAAAGGAACCTTCGACTGTTGCAAAACAACGTAGTTCATACCACACGTCAATGCTGAAGCCAGCTGATGCTTTCAGTAAAAACAGCACATTGACCAGCGGCAAAGAAGTACCAGCCGAATCGCAAGTCACTTTGAAAACTCATAGTATTAGCGAGAATAAAATAAGAAAAAGTCGCAGGCAACCTGGCTTAAGACATGAACACACTCTGTGGGACCACAGGGAAGAAGAAACAAATCGTGCAAGTACTTTACAAACACCAAAAAGCAAATATGCTTTCAGTAGCAAAGAATCACTTACATCGAGAGCTTCACGAAGCTTAAGCCGTTTTAGATCAAGATCTCGGCGTTCGTCAAAAAGTAGTTTAGGATCATTCTTGGAAGAAGATTTAAGGGCTCTTCGTGAGTTTCCGGTTGAAGATCAGATCCGAGCCAACAAAACTACGGGCTTAAGCAAAGCACGGCCTTCTCGGATGCATCAACTAAAAAGTATTTTTGAATTGCAGTAAGTTGTTGTAGGAAATGTTTCTTAAAATTGGTTTCAGTAAGTGGACTGCGTCATCGTTGTCGGTAGGAATTTTCGAAGAGAGAGGACTTCCAGAATTCCGTTGTCTATAACCAGCTGAACAAAAAATCCATGCAAACGGTGTATAACCTGGCAGGATTAGTAGCAGAATTTAGAGTATAGTCATTCACGCATATATACGTAAAATATTCAGGAACGAAAAACCCACTGCAGATGCGGTACGTAAAGTGCTTCGCCTGCGCGCTTTAGCACTCGGCCGAAGGAACGTTCCACTGGCTTTCGTGTATGGTGATCCATGCGCGCCACCCTAAAAAATTTTTGTTTCTGGCAGTTTTTGAAAAAAACAAAAAAACGTTTCAAAAACAAAAACAATTTTACTTTTGTTTCGAAAACACTTTCGTTTCGCAAATGTTTTCTAAATGAAACATGTGTTTTCTACATGAAAACATTTTCGTTTTAAAAAATTTTTATTATAGTTTCGGAAACACTTTCACTTTTCTTTGCAAATTAAAATCTTTTCGTTTCAAAAACAAAAACAATTTTACTTTCGTTTAGTAAACACTTTCGTTTCGCAAATGTTTTCTAAATAAAAACATTTTTGTTTAAAAAAAATGTATTTTCGTTTCGAAAATACTTTCACTTTTGTTTCGGAAACACTTCGTAAACACATCGAAAAAAATCGCATCAGTTTTGTGGTCGTGGCCCAAGCGTGCCAGTGGTGTACAGGAGCTGGAGTGTAAGAGTAGACTCCGGCTGGAGTCTTAATGAATTTCGAAAGTGGGAGTGGAGCCGGATTTGATTTTTTCACGAAAAGCCGGAGCTGGAGTCATTTTTTGAACATTTTTGTACAGCTTATAGCGTTCAGTTTGGAGTTTAAGGAGGAGTCGGAGTGCAAAACTTACAAATGTTTCGGAGTCGGAGTATATTCAGCGAAAGCAGTAGTGGAGTCAGAGTCAAAAACTTTAGACTCAGTACACCACTGATGCGTGCCGCCATCCGTTGAGTGCCAGTGTTTCCACTTGAGAAGGCTTGATTTGCAGATTCTCCTATGTTGATCTCTGGCTCCAGTAGCTCGCGATCGTATTGCACGTACGTCTCAGCTTGACGGTTGCTGTTAGTCGGCTGTGATGACTGATGAGCGAGAGGCAGACGTGTTGACTAGTCCAAGTCTTTCTTTTGTTGTGATGACCTATGCTTGGGGAAAAGTCTTTGAGGGATTTTTGACATAAGACATGTAACTTGTGGATTAGAGTAAATCAATGGTATCTTTTTGGCCAAGGGAAGCGGATGGATTGTGCACATGGGGAGTGGTGGTTGTGATGCAGTCGCAGTCAGTACTGCAATATGCTGGCCTGTAGCCTTGGTTGAAAAGTTGAAAGCTGCATCGTGATTTTAGGGAACCTATAGAATTTTACTGGGATCATTTGTCAAAGTTGCAACATGATAACTGAAAAATTGAAGGGGAGCCTAATTGCTCCAGTTTTGATGATCTCCAAATGTGCAACCGCGCTCCCTGGGGCAACGTTTTCGACACAGTTCTGTGATACTGATAGGCAGTGTCGATTTTGCTGATAGGCAGTGCAGGGTTACCAGATGGAAATAAAAAACTGTCGCCAAACTCACTTCAAAAAATAGCCAAACTCAGCAAAAATTCGCCAAACGTCTGGAAATGGTTGCATCTTTAGCAAAACATTAATTTTTTCACTGGAAATCAGTCGTTTTTCAAAGCTCTTATCTAGCCTTGTATTTTACCAGAAAGAATGTAGGTTTTCATCATTTTGCAAATATATCTAAATAATCAGTTTCAACATTTTGCAAACATATTTGATAGGAAGTGTTCAATACCATGCTTCTACTTTCAAAACTTTTAAACTTTCATTTGATGTCATGAATTTTCAAACCATCAGCAAGCTTAAAAGAGTAAATCTACATATGAATATGTAAGCAAATATATGCAAATATACAGGTCGTACATTTCGTCAAACCAAAAAATTTGGAGCCAAATGCTTTCAAAAATCGCCAGAAATTCGCCAAATCGCCGAACCAAAATATTTGCAGCCAAACGCTTTCAAAATTCGCCAGATTTCCGGAATTTGTGCAGTGCTATGTCATTCTCGCGCACTTCCAACATTCTAAATTTTAATACGGTATATTTATATCGTATAGCCCTTTTAACGCTGGGAACGCTTGACTGTTCGTGTGTCTGCATGGTTGCGCAGTTGCATGCCCTTAGTGTGCAACAAAGCAAACATTTGCTCAGTGTAGAATTTTCTAAGAGGGAACACTGGACGGGGACCACAGAAATTCTTCGTACTGGCCGCACTTTGGGCACCCCTGAATTAGGCCAACCTAAGTGCATTACAGCGCTTGACACATATGGACAAGATGTAAGATTTACGGGAGTTACGAAATTTGACATTACAAATGCATCTTTCCGAACTTCTTATTGAACAGTGAAAATTCGCACTGACGTTGGCCAAGCATCAGAATAAGGGAATATGTATGGATAACTTAAAATGTCCGCAAAAGACGCCGAAATACTTCAATTTAGAATGAAAATATTTTGTGGCACTATGGGCTCATCCATAGTTGAAAAGCGTTCGAAAAAAATGAGCTTTCACCCAACCAAATTTATTGCAAAGTGTGATTTGCGTTTATAACCACGTTCTCGTTAGTGGTTGTGCTGGCTGTACCGAAACATGAAATAACCATCTTAACATACTCAACTGACGGATTATGTATAAGTCACTTTCATTGCCAACAACGAACAAAATACAAAATAAGCTTTTTCTGAGTATTAATAGTCAGGCAACACTGAAGCAACTACTCGACACAAAAGTATGAGCTTATGGATGATATGAAAGTCGAACAATACTTTCCGAACTTTTTCAACTGTCTCTTCGGATTCTGGTGGTCGACCGGATCTTTTTACCCTTCCCAAACAACCTTCTTCCCAAAAATATTGGTGGTATTTTAAAGCAGTTGGTGGTATTTTATGGAATTTTCTTACAAGTGCGGGTTGTAAAGTTTTGTTCGCCTGTGTTCGAACATATTCTAACACACAAAACGCCTTTTCTATATTATGTGAATATTATTTTTAAGCCTGAAAAGATAAACGCATGAAACATAAAATATAAAAGTTTGAGTCGTTTCTATATATGTCGTTAAAATTTGAGATCATTTGAAAAAATTGGTTGAGTTAATAGCTTGCATGATGACAAAAAATTTTGAACACGCTGTATATTTTTCAAAGGATTGCTTCAAGAATTGAAAGTCGTATTAAATTGCAACAATAAGTCTCGCAAAAGTAACGCATTTTAATCAACAAGCAAATCATTTTACTAGACAATCGATTTCACGTTACTATAGGCCTACGCATATTCTGTGCTGAAAATCGCAATAAAGAGCGCGTTGTACAATAGAAAATTTGAAGAAAACACCCAGGTTGTAGTCTCAAATAGTCACATGCTGTGACTACAGAGCTGATCAGCACCGGATTAGATGGTGGGGGGCCTGGGTCCCACGGGTGGTGCGCGGGTCCCGGGGCGGGTACAGAATCTTTAGTTAGGGGATGACTGATGAAGTCACTAGTATTTCCACAGATCGTTAATATTTATGACATAATCTTGTGACGTCACATTTGTTAACTCAAGTGTAACAAAACTGTATGATGCAACATGATATTTGACAATGATTAGCGATTTGTGAAACTGTTGCAATACCGGTCACCAGAAGCAAGTCAGCTTCTGTCAACTTCTTCGCCGCTGTGGTTCGGCGACGAATAAAACTAGCGGTGCATTTCCAGTTCCACAAAACGAAATCCTTATTTACTTGCCCTATTTGGCTCATGAATACTTTGCAGCTTCCTTAAATTTCTTAAAAATGTAGAATCGACTGAAACTGCTTGTATGAAAGGCGTTTTAAATTGTACACAGCTTTAATAGATTAGAAACCGGTTCAACCAGAACAATGTATCTTTCTTTTAGGTTTGTGGTTGCATTAAGGGAAAAAATCGTTCCACATTGGCGTAAAGAACCATAACGCTGAAGTAAAACTGCAATCTTTATCAGTTTGCTGAAACATTCAATGGTATTGCAAGTTTCAAAATATTTTGCCCACCTCTCATGTTCCATCATTTTACAATAAATTGCATTTGGTTGATGCTCTTTTTGGACGAACTCAAACGCATTTTGGTATTGGTCAAACAGTTTACTTCAGCTTCATCATTAGAAAAGTTTCTATCAAGCAAATACTACTTACAGGGTTCATCATTTTCGCATTCAGTTGTTGCAAACGGAGGAATCTAGTCAGTCTAATTCAGCAAATAAAGTGGTCCATTTAGCCAGATGTGCAACACAAGACTTTTACAATACAGATACATCTGACATGAATAAATCACAACCATGATCCTTGCCTTCTCTGAATTTTCTTAGTGCTGATTCAAATTGACTTGATATGAATATCTGATTGTTTCACTTGAATCCTTGCCTTCACAGTGGCGAAACACGATACAACCTCAACTGATGCTTTTGACTTCTCAGCATTCTGAACTTTCTCATTAAAAGCAACCAAAAATGATTGCAAATGTCTAAATGTGTTAAACAGAATTCGCTCGGATAATTTCCAAGAAAACGCCTCAGAACAACAGTTGGTTTGTCGATGGACATGAAGTATGAATGTGAAGCTGGGTTCATTTGAAGCATCCTTGGCAAGCTAGGATAAAGTGATAGTCATCTGGTTACGTTGTGAGAGATAAGATTTTGGTACAGCCACAAAGCCACAATGATCTCTTCACTCTTTCTTGCGAACTGCGCAAATGCAGCCACACGTAATTCATTCAGCTTCAAAATCATTTAGTCCTTTCCTGTAAAAGGGATACGTCTGACTTATTTCTTCATTTTTTAGCATTACTGCTTAGCTATAATTACTAGAAACTACTACACTAAGCTATGTGCAATACACTGATCACGGTCCATCAGCAAAGCTAGTACAGTATAATGGAGTCAGCAGTCCGCACTCTAATGTTAAAGTCATTGAGGTACTGCAAAATTATTTACCACTGTTAAGCAACGATTAATGTGAAAGCATTCCCGCCTTCCCAGCCAAGAATTAACTCATCCAAAACATAGATTAATTAGACAACTTGCAGGCCCTCCCATAAACTAAGCTACACCACCAGCTCGTATCTTGTTGCAGTTGAGTAGGGACAGCTTGCTGTATGTAAATACAATACATAGCCAGTGATGGAACTTACGGGGGCAGTGGAGCGAGTTGCTCCTCCTGGCAAGCTAAATGTGAAAACCGGACCGCAGTTAACTTATATTTTGGTTTTAGTATTCTTTTGCTTTTCAATAGGTTGTTAATTTTTTTTATTTTTTGGTCTATTTCCGGTGATTTAGGGTTTTAGTATGGCCATTACAACCGCATTCACCATCATTTTTCAAGTTTTTTTATTGTTGGCTAGTGGGCCCTTTACATTGGTCAGTGGGCCCCTTTTACTGAACGACTACCATCAAGCAACGTGGTGGTGAGCCAAAATCTTGCTTTACTTATTCATTATTGCACGCGTGAGCCTTCGCTTGCAACCAGCTTTTCTTATCAGCCACACGTGAAGATAAAGAAATTGTAAGAAGAAAAGTACACAGAGAAAAAATGATAGTTTTTATCATCAATAAGAAAAATAAATTTGATCTCCCATCTTTCAATACATTCGGTGTGTAGTACTTGACTTTGGTAACGTTCGTCCTATGATTTGTAGAATGTGCGTCTCTATTCTTCAGTGTTGTTTGCATTCAGAGGCTAAGCGAAAATCTCCCTGTTAGGGATCGCTTTGTCTATGCAATGATACATAAAAATTGTCCAAAATCTTTTTTCTAAACGTAATTGCTACATAATGTTAGATAACTAACACACTTTTCGTTTTGTCGTTTTTACGCACATGTGAACCTTTGCCCTGTGCAAGATTTATATTTTCCTCCAAGTTTCCATGATCTTTTTTACATTGTAGAAATGAAAAAATGTTTGTTATAACAATTTGCAGGAAGTTTACGACTTCAAGATCAGCTCAGTGCGTCTCGGAGCTTTACCCTGGTGAAGACTTGCGACGCAAATGCGGGGAAGGCTGCAAACTTTTAAAATCACGTCAATCAGATGAAGTTTTATCTCAAGCTTCAAAAAGCGATCCCTCCGATTCAGGTTTTATCTCCTCCGTTTCAAATTAACAGTATTATGAAAAAAACTATCCATTTAGCGCGGTTTTGTGGAAGCAAACACTTTTTAACAAACGCCCTTTTTCTCTCAGGCTCGAACATTCGTGAGGTCTCGATGGGAGATCGACTGATACTTATTCTTCTGTGTGTGAATATACTTTTCCTACTGGGGGCCTGTGCAGCTGCTGCTTACCTTGGTAAGTAACATTTAATTCAGTGCTTCCCAAAGTGGACGGTATGAAAATCCAGGGAGGAGATAAGGCAAAAAAGGATGTAGGGGAACGGTGATTCGGTGAGTCTAAAGGAGGCGATATTGGAGGCGTTTATTTCCGCAATTTTGATATTTATGGTCGTCGTATATTTTACCTGGCCTTTACAAAGCGAAGAGGTCAGACTTCTTCAAGTGTGTGGGATCTGTGGTACCACAGTGCCCCCGCGCTGGGAGAGCAGAGCCAAATGTTCGGCTAGTTTGTTGTGTGCCATTAATATTGGAGGCCTTGTTACTGCGATTTTGGTGTTAAGACATACACCCTGAACGCAAGTCCAAACGATGAGCGGTTGACTGTAGTTCCTCGTTTTTTTGTGACTGTGACTGCCATCCTTCAAGATAGGGACTGTGAAATCAGAGCAGATTCAGTAAACATCTAGACTACAATGGTCAAACCTCATCGCAAGTGTCTTGGCACTGCACATTAATTTAAATCTTTTAAGTTCAGAATTTAAAGATATACTAATGATGTAACAGAGTTGTAGTCTGTTGATGTGGTACCAAAAGATTTGCAAGTGTTACTGTAATAAGGTCATGCTTTCTAAACTGTCCCTCTTAACTGCCAAAAGGATGTGGAGATCAGTAGTGGATTAACTATTAAACAGAATAATCATGTGCTTAGGACACTGTGTTATCTGCTTAGTTTCGTATCTATAAGCTCTTGGCGTCACAGTCTGACTCTAATAGCACCCGTATAGCAGTGGTTCTTAACCTGGGTTCGATCGAACCCCTAGGGTTTGACGAAACCGTTTCAGGGATTCGGCGAAGGTCATCTGAAACATGACTAAAACCGTGGTTGCATCACAGCAATTCTTACTTTCTTTTACATTGGGCAAAAATGAGGTTCGACAAAACCTTGGAATACAACGTAAGGGTTCGCGTGTTTGTAACGGTTAGTAACCATACCTCTATGTCCTTTCCCGTCGTGTCTGACGATCAGATCGGCCACGATTGCAATCTGTGATGTACGTTTGGATCGAATATGCTCGTCTGTCTTGTAGAAGGGAGCGCCAGGAAGCACGCTCAAGGGTCAATTGTTTTCCTAATAGCACCAGGACCAAAGGATCACCACCAGTGGCGGATTTAGGATTGGGGGGCCCGAGGCAAGGCTAGAAAGGGGGCGTCGATGACGTCATCACACTCAGCCAATCGTGATAAGACCTTTTGATCAAGCCTAGGATAGGGATATGCGGGCCACCCAGGGATATGTTCTTGAAACTGCGGCATGACTAACATAACAGAAAATGCAAAAGGTATTCATGATACACAACTTTGAGAACATTGAAAAGTGAGAAGACAAAGCTTGTAACACGTAAAAGTTAAAGCAAGGCACTTACACATTACAGTTATAGGATTTCAGCAAAATGAGGCAAACTTGCCAGCGAAACACTTTGGGGATGGGCAAGTGTATCCCTTGCCTCCCCGAAAATTATACAGACCTCGACGAAAATTATACATAAAGTAGACGAAATTATACAGAATTGGATTGACGGAAGCACACTAGATTTTGAGTAAGAAACAGAACACAACGATCTGCTTTTCACTAACACATATCAATTCAATTCCAGAAATTCATTCGTTTTCATTTCATTTTTCACATTTTTCTTAATTTTGTGGTGATCAGTGGTGTGTATAAGCATATGTGAGATTTTCAATAGATAAGCAAAGAGATTCCATATATGAGACTTTCAGTGTAGACAGATAAGTGAAAAAAAATTATGTCTGTTATCCAGTTTTGTGAGACAAGGTCAAGATGCATTTTATTGCTTTCACAAGAGCATATTTGTTAGAATGGGGCTTCAGGGCAATTGCATTGCTTCTTTCCAAGCAAAGAAACAACTCCCTGAACGTGGGAATGTACGACTACTTCTTCATTGAGTTCCAGCTTGATGCAGAGAAACTGATACCCCTGCACCAAGTACACCCATCCCATGAACAAAATATTTGTAAGGACAAAATAAAATACTGTATTAGGTTTTATTCGTGAAATACATATTTGTGTTTCATCATGTTTTCAATTTGAAGCATACAAAAACTGTATGATCGCATGTGTGCGTCAGGGGAGAGGGGTCGCTAGGAATCCACCTGGAAGCAAAAGGGGGAGCCAGGCAGAAAAAGTTTGCGAAACTCTAATCTAATTCATGCAATTCGTTTTAGCTATCTCAGGGTAATCATCTGTAATCAACTTATTTGTCTGCGCACGAATTTTCGTTGCACACATGCGCAAAAATGTCGAGAGCCTCAGCAAAACTGATGCACACAATGATTGTTCAGTCTAAATCAGATATTTTTAACTCTTTTACAAAACAAAATTCTCTTCAGTGCTAGCATAGTGCGGTGAACGGAGGTGACAAAAATGTATAATTTTGAATTTAATAAAAGCAAAGGTTTTCATGAAAGCAAATGATTTTTGTTGGCTACTCCTGCCGCAGAGATGTGCAGTTTCGTTGTCGAAACGCTGCTGTTATACACTGTAAGCCTGGTTGTTCTATATTCGCACGTGCACACAACAGTAAAAAATAGTGTTTGCTTTCTTCGGTGTGCCGAATGGAATGAATAAAAAACAGCGATATTCACTCCGCAACCGAGCTGCCGTGTGGAAAACGCGAGATTAGGGGAAGATCGAAGTAGTAGGTAAAGACTCAGCACTTAGGTGAGACCAATATTAAACGTTGCGGGGTGCAGGACAATCAACAGGTGAAGCAATAACGTATTTACTTGCGTGCGCACTTTACGAGTAGAGTTAGTATGTTTGTTCACGACAAAATGAACTACAGTAGAACTCGTCTAATTCGTCATCGTTTAATTCGTCAATTCGCTTAATTTGTCACTTTTTCGTCGGTCCCGGCAGAATCCCTATCTTTTGTGTACAT
>JGI24021J15306_10002899_pt1 | contig 18977 bp, 9 predicted proteins | sample Ectturendosymbi1_FD_15306 | JGI IMG/M metagenome (IMG submission 15306)
AAATAAGTTTACGTATTCTTAAAAAGTGCAAGTAGGGTTTATGAACTTATCTGAAAAAAATAATCACTTTAAGTAACTAATACAGCTGAAGGTCGGATAATCGAAATTGCCCGGAGTCAGATGATGAGACTTCCGACTCCACAGCCCTGGTTTTTACTCTAAACTAGTGTGCAATTTAAAACATCTTTCATGCAATAAGTTTCATGATATTTTTAAAGGCGATTTTACATTTTAAACAAATTTAAAGAAACTGCAAAATATGCATAAGCTGAATAGGACAAGTAAATAAAGGATTTTTTTGTGTGTTTTTACTGAAATATCGCCCACACTGGACGTCTTACTTCAGTGCTGAAAACTTATCAATACGCCTAATTGTTATTTGATTGTTAAGTGTAGATGATACACTCAAGTAAGTAACAGTCGTAAGTTGTCCTCCCTTTTTGCGATGAAAATATGGCAGCATTAATGAGCTTATTAATAAATAAACATGGACAGAAGGGTCGTCATCTTAACAAGTGTAGAGCTTATACAGTGATTCTAAAAGACGTGAAAAGCAAAAGAGGAAAATCGAGAAAGAAGTTGCAGCCAAGTCAAGAAACATTTAAGTAACTATTTACAGTGGTAGTGGAGTCCAGCGGAGACATTTCTGCGGAACCTGCAAGAGGACAGAAAATCGAAGACATGTTGTGACAGACTTAGATCTACGTAACGATGAAAATAGACCTAGTTTAACCAGCAGTGCAGTAGCAGAACGTCAAGATGTATCACCGAAAAACACGATAGATAAGATGGCTGACGCTATCACTTGAGGCAGTGATATCGCTCTCTGGGCCCTCTGGCCAGCCAATGTACCAGAAAAAATGCGGGAATATTGGTTGAAATATGAAACAGGTTCTTTTTGATATTGTGATGAAAAGTCGTTTTTTAAACATGATGTTCCACAGCACAGAAAAGACACAAACTTGTCATGGAAATGTGCCACAAGTCTTATTCGTCGCCAGAACCACAATGGCGAAGTAATTTACAGAAGCTGGCTTTGTTTTTCTCCACACACTTGTAGACTGATGCGCGCGGATATGACTAAATGTGCGCATTTCCCTTTCAAAAAAAGAATCTTCGACTGGAAGCACGCTGTTGAGCGCCTGAGAAGCAACGGGCATTCAATGGAACATATAGATGCCACGATTGCATTTAGTCGCAGATGTAACCATGGGCGTCGCAAGTTTTTTTTCCAGGGGGACCACTAGGGGACTTTTCCATGGGGGGCCAAAAGTGGTGAAATTTTGTTTTTTCTCGCTCAAAACTAAAAAACAACTTTTCTTTGCTGAAAATTTCAAAGTTCAGGGGGGGGCAAGGCCCCCCTTCCGACGCCCATGGATGTAGGCCTAATTTGCCACTATGAACAATTGATCCAGAACTAGCCAGTCAGATCAATCAATGCGAACAATATCGGAAATCGCCTCTCCCTCAAACGTTTAGTTTCTGTCGTAAAATTTATTGCTGAGTGAGGACTGGCGTTTAGAGATGGTGAAAACATTGGATCGCCCAGAAAGTTTTTCCAAAAAATTTTCAAAACTTTTTTCAAGCTAAGATTTAAAAAAGATGCGATGCTTCTAGCGACTGGTTTTGCAACAATTTCACAAATCGCTAATCATTGTCAAATACCACGTGGATCATCAAGTTTTGTTAGTTGAGTTAACAAATGTGACGTCAAAATATTGCGTCATAAATATTACTAATATGTGGAAGTACTAGTGACTTCATCGATCATCCCCTACCTAAACATTTTGTATCCGTACATGGGGCCTCCAACCACGCCTGGGCCCAGGCCCCCACTATCTAAGTCCGGCGCTGGTGCCAGGTGGAACCTTCACAAAAAGAATGTGGGATAGGTGCGGTTCATTGCAAAACGAGGGATGTTGTTGCAAGCTTGCAGTTGGTGTTGCGTTGAAAGTGCGATTCACCACAAACGGGATGTGCGCAGAGCAAGGCACAAATATATAAGACACGAACAAGCAATAATAATAGAGTGATCTCGATTGTTGCTTGCTGCCACAGTGTGAAGCTATGAGCACTTGCCGTTCGAGCTTTTTAATCGCAACACAAGAAATATACTCCATTGTTTTTCGCATGCCCAATACATGAAAATGACCAGAGCTGAACATGAACTTGGATTTAAATCTTGCCACATTTCAGTATATTGATGGATTTCGATGTTATCATTTTTGCTTAAACAGATGGATTGGAACGGATGAATTTCTTTTGAACTTCTTCGTAATTTTCGGTTCAGTTTTGGGACTGCAGGTTAACAGTGGATTGCAGCCACCGACACCTTGGGAGCCATTTGTTGCAAGCATAATGCTGCGTCGCCCTGAACCAACCAGAATCGAACCGACAATCCTCAGCATAATAGCAATTGAGATTATGCATTTGACCAGGTTCACTTTTCTATTGCTGCTACGAATTCAACGTTATATGTGGCGTAATTCCGTCGCCACATGGGCTTACGGATTAAAACAATTTTCTCTGACTTAGTCCTCAAGGACCAACGCTCAATGTCAAAATTTTGACTTCATCAAAAACTCCGACACTTGCAATGTCTGGGCTCATATCTGATATTCATCTTCATTCCTCGTGCTTCAGAAACATGTCGGAACTATTTTTGTGGCCCCAAGGGGGAAATTTTTGTTCAATTCCACAAAAATCTCGGCCAAAATCCGCGTTTAGAACCATTGATTGGTCTTTTAGCGTTTGTGGTACGAAAGTAATGCCCAAAAAAACGCAATAAACAATCCCCTAGCGGATTAATTAATTTGCGTTGTTTTGGTCATAACGTTTGAACCAGAAACGCTAGAATGTTTCGTTCATTTTAATCTCTTGCAAGCATCGAGGATGGAAAATGTGACACTTCTACGGTCGGCTCCGGGCGACTCTGTGTTTAAACAAGGTTTGGATTTTAAAACTGTCAGGTTTCGGATTTAGAATGGATTTTTAAATAAAACTGTTGGATTGGTTTTGAAAAACACATCCGTTCATGTCTATTGTCTAATACCCACGTTGTATTCGCATTAGCATGACTGAAGTTAAGCACTTTTCTTGCAACGCTGACTAATCACTAAGACATACTGTAGCCTACAGTGCTACCGAATAGAAATCTGTCTCAAGAACCACAGAAAAGTGAGAGCGCCTAAGTATGATGTTTTATATATAAAAAATATCGCAAAAAAGTTACATATGGCAGCCGCTTTGCGCATACAACCACGAATAATTCGTATACAAACATGCATTTGACCGAGGCAAAACGGCCGATGTTATGGTATTGGTGTGTGACGCATGCCAAAGCCAAGCTTCACCGAGGTGCACAATGAACGGGGTGCTTCGTCGCATCATTGCATGTCACTCAAGGACGACTAAAGCACAGACACAAACCTTTGCAGATGCGGCGTTGCTAAATTACCCTCAGTGGCACCAATTTTCTGGGAGGAAAACATACTTGTCCTCGCTGAAAAGATTTTTTAAAAAATACGAACAACCCAGTTCATAACAACACAAGAACGCACTGCCGTCCGTGAAATGCCTAAGAAGCTGTTACGAGACGCCACGAAAATATGCACAAAATTTTAACCACAGTCAAACACAACGCGAGCAAACCAACGAAGTCACAAAAGACAATAAGCAACGCAGGAACAGATCAGTAACCAAACGATGGATTTTAATCTCAGAACTTAATTTACATTTGCGATCGCAACATCAAAGCAACAACGTGCCTGTTCGTGTTGAGTATTCTTACCGCGAAGCTAAAATTTGCCTTTATCTACACACTGAACAACTACAGTCTACACCACTTCGCGCTATCAAGTGATGCCACATAAAACAATTGCTTTCGTTTCAGAGCTTCTCCACTGTGAGGTATGCAGCAGGCAAACATCCGTATCTGGCGTTCTGCAACAAATCAACGCATCACAACTGACGGTACGGCAATGCCACAAACGCTTTAAGGTGCTTGCAAGGCCCGAAAGGTCGTTTCAAAAACCAGCGGTCTCACTGTAGTGAAGCTGTGAGCAATCGCCACCACGCACCCTTGTTTACGGAACCAAAACAATAGATACACTACGGCAATCCTCAGTACTAAAAAAAGACTTAACGTTTCTCACGCACGCTCATACCTATGGTCCATACCAAGCAATGAATGGGACATCTTCACCTTGTTTTGCACAAACATCAGCATACACAAAGTGAGAAACAGTCGGAACAGCGTCTTGAAGTTGCCGTCGATGGTTGGAATTTTTCGTGTTCGCTTTTACCGAACACAGTGAGTGATCGTGTCCTTTCAAACAAGAAGTGCATCAAAAATTGCATCGCTGTAACGACGAGGTTATACGCAGGAGCCGTACGATCACGACGAAAAAGAGCGGCTGTTTCCGTGGAGATCGAACCGCAATTTCTTTTCGTACCTTTGTGACGACTACCGAGGGTGCAGTGTCGTTCGTGTGCAGGAACACACAAACCGCGGTGCGCACGCGCAACATAGAAAACACTTTGGAACGCATTGGGTTTCGACAAAAGCTTCTCAGTGTCGGGTTTGTGCCTTGAAACTACTGCGGCGCTAAAGGTAAGTGCTAAATCGAAATTTCTACGAAGCCTTTGTGCCAGACCAAAGGATTGCAACAAGAACAAGACTGAACAGTCTTTGCAACAAGACTGAACAGTCTTTGCAACAAGACTGAACAGTCTTTGCAACAAGACTGAACAGTCAAATACAAAACAGCAGGTAAAGTGCAATCACACGTTTAAAACACAGCGACGCGTGAAGGAAGAGTTGACCAGGAACTCATTGGCAGACAAACGGGCTGCATTCGATTTACAGCAACACTTTTAGTTCGCGTCCGAAAACAATTAATGGCCATCCGCTGCGCTGAGTTGCTTCGACAACGCGGTTTATTTCAAACTTCGATTCCAGTTCGGATCGTTTTCGTTTTTCAACCTCAATTCCGTCGCATGTATTCTCATCTGAAGACGGTTTTCGAAATCGTAGCCAGAGAAATTTTCCTGTAAACAAAGACATTGCGACTTTGTGTTCACAATGTTCATAGCTCTTAGTTCGGTCCGCGTTAACTAAACTAGCACCAAGCTGCACGTTCACGATATCCCATGATAACGCCAGTTTGGGAAGAAACTTATACGATGTAGAATCAGAACCCAAGCAGCCGAGAAAAGCAGTTAGGAACTGTTTCAACAATTGCCGGTACAAGCAGCGGCTTCAAGAACGCACGCGACCCCCAGCGAAGCAACATCGCCAGGCTTGTCCAATGGAATCTACCAGAGTTACGGAGTCCGATGCCTAAGAACACCAGGAGTCAATCTTTTTATCCACTCCGAAGTCCAATCGAATCATTTTTTACACCGCACTCCTGAGTTAGGAATCTAACTCGTGCCTGTTGAAATGGTACAATTTCTTTTCAAACTTTTATCGAAACTGAGAATTCTCGCTGTGTACCACGATTGCCATTGATTGCTAGTTGCTACAAAATTGTTGACAGCAGCCAAACTTTATTAACATTATGTTAAGGAGTCGGAGACGAGAGTCGATGTGGGACACTTTCGAAAGGTCGGAGTTGAAGTCGGACATTTTACCGCAGATTGCGCAACCCTGGAACCTACGCAAGGGATGGGACAGTGGACTTGAAATTTGTTCCATGTTCCGTTAGGACAGTAGCCAGCCTAACATTTATATCCACCTAATAGAATGTACAGCGCATTGCATTCTGAAAATTTGGACAGATTTTTACAGACGTCATATATGGACCCGTCCTCCCAGTTCTCCAATCTCTGTAGTGCGCTAATGCCTTTTTTCTTGTAAGAAGCCTTTTGCCTCTTTTTCTGGCACGTGAGGAATTCTAACGCCACGTAGCAACAATATCCTAAAGTTCAGTATTATTATTTTATGCTAACAACACAGTACTTAAGTATTAGACATTGCGGCTCAGTGCCATGACGGAGTGACACGAGGTCCATGAAAACAAGGTTGTTGAGACCTTTAAGTGACAACTAAAAAAGAGTCACATTATTTTCATTGGCCCCTCCCACATCCGTGAATCCCCTAATTGGGGATTTATGGTGTCTTAGCCACGGCTCTGTAGAGGCTAGACATTACGCATGTAAATGATATAATGTACTTCGCAAACGTTTCGTGGGAATATCATGGGCTGGGACAGCCAAAAATTGGCATGTGACACAAGCCTCCTATGGACAGCCTGGACATCGCTGACCACACTACGTTAACGGATAAGTAAACAAATTTACTTCTTTTGCAAATTTCACATCGATCCGGTGACCCACTTAACTTTTAGTTTTCCAGCGACGCGGCACGACTGAAGAAATAAGTTTGACGTTCGATAGCACTCCAGCGACTGTTAACGATCTTTTCAGATCAAACGCAAGTCATTCCAAGCTTATCTTTGATTTTTGTGTATAAAACAATTTTGGTATCGAATTCGAAAAAAATGCAACACTTAATCACATTTCCATAACATTATTCGAAATTTCTGAGAAAGATCAACTTCCCAATACATAGTTTGAGAGTTAAACAAATGTCCAACTCACGAAGCCCAATTTAATCGATAAACCCTTTTCCTATAAATATGAAAAAACAAATTCCAAATGTCGGCACTGTATTAATGAGTATGCGCTTCAGGTAAATTTTGCCTAACGAACTTAAAGCACCACTGTTGCGGTTAGCTCACTTCCATATACCGTATTCGATTAAACTAGCACTAGCAAAATGTGCGCAGTGAAGCGTAACACCAGCTACGTTCGTTCCTCGGACGTTGTGATACGTAATTATAAAACTAGGTGTGGCTCTCTGCGGTGACGCGATTTCGAAAGCGAAAGTTGACGCCCTGATGCAGTTCTGGTCTCGGCCGGAAAGTAAACCAAACTGATCGATTTCTCAACCGTCCGCCAGATGTCTTTTCATGAATTACGATCTGTTCGTAAATTAACGATTCCATCTTGTGCGCTCAATCCGCTAGAAATTTATCATCAAGCTGCAGAACCGTGGGATGTATAATTCAGATATACCGCTTGCTGTAAACTGAGAGAGTTCGGCATGATGTCTGCGGTGAGGCCTGTACGCAACAAACATCGAGAGAGTTTCTGCAATCTGTAACGCGATTTATTTTCACTTTCTTTTTCCGTGAGTGGTTTCTGCGGCATTTGCTTTTGTATTGTGGACTGTTTCAACAAGAACGTATTAACAGCTGGCCACGTCTGTTGAGTGGAACAAACCGTAACACCACTCTGCTATTTCTTTGCGTCGACAGCGATCGCTTGCAACAACTAGAGCGGAAAAAATCACCGCAAGTAACGAGTTTTGGACGAAGTGAATTACAACATCCGATCCCTTTGGTGACCACCTTTGAAACATGGACAGCGACGTTACTGCGATTTATATTTGTTGCTCTAGAAAGCAGTCCGAGTCGATCGGGTACATTGTTCGGTACTGCGATCGGGAACGTACCCTTCCATAGCTTTGTTCTGCTGCGAAAGCGCCACTTCAACCCTTCGACGTTGGCGCGCCGGCAATAATAGCATAAATGGAAAATTGCTGAAGCCAGCAGGCGTATAACGTTTTAAATCAAGCACAACGACAATATTTGCTAAGCGCACGCACTCAACGCGCTGTTTCTGAATTGAATGCGTTAACTGACGGCTTCTATCAAAGTCTCACCTTACACTGATGGAGAAGTTCGAGACCTCTGGCTTTGCTCTTCGGGTCTTCAAGAAGGACAATGGAGAGCTCGTAGCACGCGTAAGGAGCAATGTGCGCGTCTTCTTCATCGCGTTCAGCGATCTGCGTGCAAAATAATGGCCCGAGTGCTGGCTGCCACGGCCTTTTATGTGTGCGCCACGAAACTCTCACTAATGCTAACAAAGTAACTTTTCAGGCTGTATAGCTTCAGGATTAAGGCATTTCATTGAGACGCAAGAATTACAAACGTAATACAGGAACCGACGATAGTGAAACTATTACCTGTATCGCTTGCTGAAAACATGACACGGCTTCGACCATTTCGTTTAGTCTTTTATGCATAGCGCCAAGCAGGAGCTGTTTTATTCCAGTCAAACACGGGTTGGATACCGCTTCGCACTCTGGACACAAGAAGCAAACATTAGACAGTTATGACGTATTTCACTACCATGAAGAAATCACGTGAAAACAGGTAACTGCTTTCTGAGGTCTCACGCAAGGAAAATGTTAAGACATCTTTTGGGTTTATTCTTTTAACTTCTAGACGCGCTGATCTTCCTCTATACCAGCTATGTCCAACCCGCGGCCCTCGGACCGCATGCGGCCGAAAGTAGGTTTTCGCTGTAGTATATGTAACCTACATACGGACTACCTGACCTTATTTTAACATTATTTAATTTGACATTTGTGATGCAGGTGGTCCTCAATGCCACTTTACCTTATCTGTACTGCGTGCTGGGAGATTTCCATTATGTCCAATGACACCTTGGCGAAACGTGCAAAACTTATTACTAGTTATCTCATTTCTACTCTTGTTCCTATGAAACCACACTTAACGGAGTGGTTAAAGGTGCCAAAGAGTCGCTACCATTGCAGTTAGGATTCGAACGCTTTCAGTACATTAGCTTAAACTAAATTTAGTTTGCTAAGATCAACGGAAGCCATTCAATGTGCAGGCCTGGCTAAGATAGCGACATAAATTTTGGCTGAGTAAGCAATTCCGGTTGGACGTAGCTGCTCTATACTAAAAGTCTAAGCACGTTCCAGTTAATGCTTAGGGTACTTGTATACCGGGCTGATTGCAGTCAGGCTTTGCAAACTGCAATGAAAAATGTGTAACTTCGCAGCTACTCACAGCGAGAGAAACGATGTGAACACGCGCTATTTAATATACGCACCTTTCAGCATTTTCTGCACACTTTCAGGTTTGCAGTTGGGAAGAGCTCTCCAAAGGTAGATAAGTTCAAAGATGAGCAGTATAATGTGCTCGTATGTGACGGGGATCTTGTGGAAAACTTTCGACTGAGAAAAGAACACGATTTTCGCAACAACACACACTAGCTTTAATGCGTTTATTTAGGCAGAGGACAATTACAGCTCTAGGAGTTAACCTTTCCCCGAAAAAGCGTTTAAAATTGTCGTCATGCTGAATATTTACTGATAGAACACCACTAGGGCTTGCTTGATCACAACGAGTTGGAAATCTGCATTTTAATAACGTCCGTGCTAACCACAGTGCTTCCGCGGCTCCCGACACAGCAAGTATTGCAATGACGTCAAAATCACGAACAAGACAGGGAGGTCGTGAGTGCCGTGAAAATTGCAGAAGATTGACTTCAAAGCGTTCCCACTATTCACTATCAGCAAGACTTCGCTTTCCATACTGATGTAATGCTCTGGTCTCATAACGTGCATTCGGAATTTGCTCTTTCGCTACAATACTGAAGCCATGCTTTCACCTTTCGCACAACGTAGATCTCCAGCTGGTTATTTTTCCGCTTCATCGCTTTGGACACTTCGACCATGAGTTCCTGGCACTCCTTGAAGTTCCGCATCGCACCGTAAATTACTACGCAAAATTACTGCTATCAATTACCGCAGCAAAAGCAGGTCAGCTAAACTGCTTTAACCACATTGCGAGAAAAAATGTATCGAGGTTTTCGGCAATAGTGCTTTGAAGAAAAAAAGCGCATGCTAACAACTTACAGGCAGCCAGGTAGGTGTAGTAGCAAGCAGACCACTTTGACTCGTTCTTTAACCTGCGCAGGTGCAAAAACAAAAATGTGACGAGTTCGGTAAGATGTTTCCAGCTATTTAGCTTACTATGCGAACGAAGTCCTATCAAAAAAGTTTGTACTTTCTATATGACTCAAAAGAGATACTGTACTAATATTTGCAAAATCTGTCGCCAGTGAATAGTCTAACGACGCAGAGGATGTGACTTCACCATTGCTAATGCTATCAGCTCTCAAATGTTTACTTGAAGCATGTGCTGGCGAAAGCTTACACGCATTCGGGTAAAAAAGCGCAGTATCTACCCGGGTCGATCAACTTCAATGTACTCAAACCGCTTAAAAATATTTTCTAACCAAAGCTTCCTTATTCAAGAAGCCAATCACAGTGACTCGCCCGTCATTGACGTTCATTCCAAATAAGTTATTAAATGCGCCGTCACGTTAATGGACAAACTGTAAAGATACGCTGTTAAAACCCTGAAAGCAGAAAAAAGGAACAGTTCTGATTTAAAAAAGACAATGAGAAAGGTAGGTCACTCGCACACGAAGATCAATGTTGGCGAGAGCACCCGCGACGAAAACAACAGTTGACGTTTTCTTCTGTTGTGACAACCTGGTTTTCTCTCCGTAATGCCATAATCGATTGCGCAACGCAAGGGACTTGCTCACATGATAATCACGTTGCACTGAACAGAAAAAATGTCAACTGCCAAACAACTTCTTGGTTAGAGCGAAAGTTTCGATCAAAAACGTAACTATATAGGTTAAGCGACATGGTGCACTAGCACAAATAGAACTTATGTAACACCTCATGATATTCGCCAATGCTCGTTCCCACTGCAGCTGCATGATGCAACACCAACCTGCACAGATAAAACAAAAAACGTTTAGGTCGTAGCAGAATCGGGAGAGCAGTGGAAAAGAGATGTTTATAAACAGTTGAACTTACCTATTTCATACGCGCAAAGCAACTGTAACTCTCGCTGTTCATGCGCCTGGTCGTAAGACTCTTGTAGAGCATCTAATGCGCCGGTGATATCACACTGCAAGAATACCAAAAAAGAGTGAAATTCTTTATGCAATTGTCAATCACCGATCAGAGAAATAAAACTTCTCCCTGCTTAATGAGGATTAAAGTTTTATGTAGTTCTACTTCTTCAAAGGATTTGAAGATTTTTAGTTTCTTTACCAGGTTTGTAAGCAATTCCGTAAAATCCGCCAGCCTTTCATGTCAGCATTTTTTACCCTTTTCAATGAAAATAACGGCCAAAGTAACAGTAGATGTAAACGACATTTTCGTAGACGTTTCGGTAACTGCTGCTACCATCATCAGTACATTTGCAACTTGCGGCAGCAGTTACCGAAACGTCTACGAAAATTTCGGTTACATTTTTATCCTTTCACCTAAAATCAATGCTGAAACAAACCCCTCAAAAATTAGCTGCATCTGAGAAGGGTGTTTACCTTGTAGATTTTTGTTTCACAAAACCTTTGAAAAGATGTGGCACTACAGTCTACATTTGCTCATCTTACAAATTAGAGTAATAAAAATAGAAAAATTTTAATTCCTGCTCTCCTGAAAAAACGGCAGCATTAAACAGGCTTATAGCGAAACGCCCATCACCGCAGTCTGCTAATCCCTTTCCTCACTTTTTAAAGCACAATCGGGTGTTTCAACCACAGTGGGAATATTGAGGTGCCATCCATACTTCACGCAAATAATTTTAATTCAATCGAAAAAATGTAGTCACAAATACCATTGTTACATACGGCCTTCGCGGACTTACCTTACAACGAAGGACTCTTCCTTTAAAGAAGAGAACGAGAGAAGAGGTTGGATACCTAGCTTCGTTTCGGCGAAGAAGGTCTTCTGCTTCAGGCAAACCAGCATCGGTGGACTCGCCGTCAACACCGAAAAACGGTCGCACGACGGTGTGATACCACAGCAAGCACAGCCTGCGCGAGAGTTTAAACAATCAGCAATTGCTTTTCGAACTCACTAAAACGTGTTGTCAGAGACGATAACCGTTAGAAGACAACAATATATTTTCATGTCCTAAATATTCTAACGGCACTTACCCTAGACCACATTTCGCTTGCAACCGTAACGGTACATAAACAGCTACAAATTACTACATTTTCTACGTAACACTTACGCGTAATTGATAAGGAAAGCTTCAACACGCGTTTTTTCAAGGTTTCAGAAAATATGTCAAAATATGAAAAGAGGTAACGTGAAATACTACGGATACAAACCATGCACCAATATTTAAAAATTTCCGCAAGGATAACATGGCAAAAAACGGACAGGTTTGTGTGACGCTGAACGTAATAAAAACGGCAGGCACTTATGAAAATAGTAGACAAGCTATTTAACAGAAATTTTACAAAGCCCAAATTTTCGTTTAAAACAAATCCAGGAATCATCGACCGAAAAAAGGGCCGCGGCCCGTGAGTACTAATCCCATGTCTAACGAAAATTTTAAAGCAGTTTCTATCGAAGTTTTGTTTTCAAGACCACACAAGCAATGAGATCAGTCATAATAAGAAACACCGTCTTCCCCTTTATGTGCCCCTCGCCAACTGCAACGCGCTGCGCTTTTGCAGAGTGACTCAGTTCAGCCGCGCGTGACTATTCTGTAACGCAGCGACATGATGAGCAAGTCGCTCGCATGTTGATCTTTGAAAATCGATAGACAAGCGTATACAGCTAAACGTATGTTTCTGCTCAGTAGGCTATGTGTATGACAAAGTAAATCAGTGTCTCGATTCATACAGAATTATGATTCAATTCGCGACGCCCCTACTGAGTGACACGAATGTTCTCAAATGCACAACCACACCATGTTTCGCCAAAGGAAAAGTACTTTTGCCCAATGAGTCTTTTCCCTGATAGCTCCCGCTTGATATGCTAGAGACCCAAAGGTTGGAAAGAAAACAATTACTGTCTTTCTCAGGCTACTACAAGTGAACAAAACCGCGGTCACATTCGCTTCGTCACGAAATAAAAGTGTACAGGCTTATTTTAGTGTGAAAAAGATACTCGCTGTATTCAGTGCGTATAGCATTGCCGGTTTTCCAGTCAGACACAAGAGGTTGCTTCGATATCCCGAATAATTGCTTTCGTTATTTGGTGCTAGTGCAGGTGCTTTCGCCGGCACAAAACGAAATATGTGCTGAACAAATCGAAGAAAGTGCCTTTTTTTGTTGTGTGGTTGTTTCACATTAAAATAACATCGTAGAAAAATTGCATACTATGGCCACTTAAAAGTATTGCCGTGTTGCTTGCGACTGACAGTAAAACTAACACAATTTTTCGCATCTAACGTGTTGCTTCAAGCCTTCCTGGATCTTCGACGCTGGTGGGGAAACGTCTCGTTCAGGATTCAACAGGAAAAAAATCAAGAAATTTTACGCCTAGCTGCGAGAACAACTTATATTAATCACATTCAACTTACACAATAGTTGAATTTCTAAACGAATCTCAGCAAACCTCATGCTACCTACATTGCAAGTGGTGCTTTCATGTCTTTACTTTCGCATGCTATTTGTAAAGACTGTAGTCCCACATCTCTGTCGCCGCTAAACCCAATCATGTTGACAATACGAAGTAGATGCTGTGGCACCAGAGAAACGCAGAGGTTAAATGCGCCGAATCCGAAGCAAACGGATCCATAAAGTCTCGCCAATGTACCAGCGTCGTTGCCTGCCATGGACGCAGTATTCTGGTAATCCCGTTCCGAATAACTACATGACAGACAATGTCAAGTTTACAGCCAACGCAAAATGAGTCAGTACGGCACTCAAAGCGGCACCACGAAGTTAGATCAGCCACTGGGCGCAAATTGGAATACTGCTCGTGTTTATATCCGAAAGTAAAACAAAACAAACGAAAAAACAACACACAATGCATAAAAGTAGCAATTAATTTATTCACACTTTCCTAAAAAAGAACATGCTATTTTAAGTGGGAAATAAGTCTGTTGCCACACAGTCACTTACACAGGACATTGGTCATTGTCAGAAGAGTCGGAGTCAGATGGCTGGGTCCCGCTCACAGATGTAAGTCCATTAGGTGCACCAGCATTTACAAAACCAACCTTAGCAGGAGCCTGTTCAAGCGAAACATAAGGTTTGATGTACACATGCTGTTACAGCAGGTGGTTACTGGTAGAAGGTTAAATTTCCCTTCACCTTGTTTTGCAATTAACTGGTTTTGCTTTCTCATATATGAAGGATCGGCAACCAAAAACCGTCACTACCAATACTTCTATTCGATAACACCTATGTTTCTTCAAAAGGAATAACTGTACTTCACGAACTTTAAGCAGCCAAGCCAAAGCCCACTACCAGATGTACTTACAATGCAATCCATGTTATGAACTCTCAGCAGTTCCGTTATTTCGCTGTAGTTTTTTTCATATATTTTCCATGCTTTTCTCAGATTCCAGCCACCTTTAATGTAACCTACATGAAGCAGATTATTAAGCAAACTGAAAAGCATATTTGCTGCAAAAATGGGTTTCTGCAACTGACATAGGAGCACACATCAGGGTAGGTAACTAGTTGTTTTAAAACAAATGTCACAATTTTCATGCAGGAATACTGTCAACTAGCTGTTAAATTTTCAGAAGGACGAACATGGATCATGTCTGCTGGCGAATATTTTAATTCATGAAAATTGGTTACTAAGCATGCAAGAAATGTTGAAAGTAAAGGCAGTTGCAATGACGAAGTAGGTTAGACTCAGACAAAGAATACCATTAATGCTGTCAGTACTGCTAGTGATATGAAAATTAAACAAATTTTGCAACAAAAGTTGGCTATGCTGATATTGATAACACATTGCTGGCAATGTTCGCTTTTTGTAGTCTGTGTGCGCACAAATTTTGGTGTGGCGCACTTTTTTTGATACATCATATGTGTCTGTGCGCACTAAATTTATGCGTGTGCGCAGTCTCTGAAAGCTGTGTGTGCGCGCACACGCGCACAGCTTAGAGGAAACACTGATTGCTGGTGATTGAGGTTTTTGGAAGCCCACATGAGCAAACAACACTATCCGAGGGATGATCTTCAAAAGCAATGGCTGTACTGTCAAAAAATCTTGGAGCTCCACCAAAAAGTATGTGCCTGTCTTGGCCATCTCAGAGAAGGTTGTCAAAACCATTGAAATCAACTGCTTAGGTGACAACTATACTAATGCTGAACATAAAAAATAGATAATTCCAGCAGAAATATTAGAATGACTAAAAACCAAAAACTGGATTTCGCTGTTTACAAAAAAACAAGTGGAAGCATGATGATGGAATGTGGAAAATACACCACTAACAAGAAGACATTTGGTTTCTGCACTGATTCAGGTAGAGACCATCCATTCTTCAGATATCTGAGGAAGTGTTTTGCCCAACATGTTAGGATCTGCATGTAGTAGCATGTCGGTTATAGACTTTATTTCAGCACTGTAATTTGTTTTTCAGATGGACGCTCCCTAATGTAGATTAGTGAAAAAGTAATGTTCTGAGGAAGACACAAATACTTAAACAATTTTAGCACAAATGTACTTGCCTACTGTATAAACAATTACTTGTTTGTAACAGTATATAAAATCTTTGAAATCAAAATTTGAAGGACAAACTAATTTGAAGGACAAACTAAGTTTTAACGACAGGTTGGAAATACTGGAGCTTTGTCCAACACCATTAAAAAACTTTAATCTTCTATAACAGGGGCGGGCAACCTTTTTCTGTTTGCGTGCCGAAATTGGCTAAATCAATGACAAAATTCTTCCACGTGCCAACCAAAATTTGTGGCGAGGGGTCTGAATTTTGGGACCCTGTGGCAGTGTGTCCCCCTCCCCAATTGGGGGTACGGAGTGCGGCTGTTTGTAGCCATATGGCATCAAAAGCACAAAAACACATAAAGGGTTAAATTAAATAACAGATTGTTAACAAATGAAATTGAAGAAACGGACACTTTGAAGGGAGAGCATTTCGTTTCCGAGGCCTCGTTCACGTGCCGGATAGAAGTGCTCACGTGCCAAGTTCGGCACGCGTGCCAGGGGTTGTCCACCCCTGTTCTATAACATCTGCTAGGATTCAACAGTTATCAGTGCAATTGTGAAAAAGTAGGTATTTGGTGGTCTAAACCAGGGGTGTGCAACCTGTGGCCAGCAGGACAAGAGTGGCTTAGGAACTTACATTTTTTGGCCCACAGACAAGTTCAGACATGTGTGTATTCATAAGGGTATTTCCAACCTTCTGTGGGTGGTCATCAAGTTGTCAGAACCAGCATGATACATGCAGCTGTGGCCCGTGGACCAATCTCGTTATCTCCATTTGGCCCGGAAGTGCTGCATGGTTGCACACCCCTGGTCTAAACCAGTGACAACTTTTTTTGAAACCAATATATTTTCAACTGAACCCACATCAAAACTTTGGGGCTACTCTTACAAACCACCAGTTAATATTTAAAAAATGACAAAAACACCATTAACATGTTCATCCCACATTGAGCACATTGTTTTGTGCTATTTTCCTGCCACTTTGCAACTCCATAACTGCAAGCCAATTGTGCTAGAGAGCTGTTCAAATGCCCAAAAGATGCGAGTCTTCTAGATTGCAACTGACACTTTCGTGTCCAGGTTAATTCAAGCGGTTCGTGCGAAAACAGCAGGATCGCACATGGCTTTGCGCGAGGATTTCTCCAGTCCGGTAAGCGCTACGGACCCGGTCAAAAGCTCAAAAGACTTGGCAAATCTTGTAGTTTGCACTCAAAACAACTTTTTTTGGTTGGGGATGCAGATTTTTTGTGAGTGACATCATAAGTGGAGGACTTTTAGGCCACATTGGTCCACTTTACCTGGCCCTGGTCTGAAACCGTTAGATGGTAATATTTTGAAAACTAGGCTACAATCTAAGTCTTTTGATACTTTGGATGACCTGCTGGGGTTTCAGGTTCAAAAGTTATGATCTAAAGTAATAAAAATATCTGACTAATTAGTTAATTATATAATTAATTACTTTGTTTATTTTAGATCATAACTTTTGAACCAGAAACGCTAAAAAATTGATCAAAGGCTCAAAAGACTCGAGCCTAGTTTCCAATGAAAACTTCAGCAATATACTTTGGCCTAGCGGTTGGGCCCTAGGCCAGGTAACATGAGCCAAAATGGCCCAAAAACTACTTTACTTATGACGTCACTCACAAAAAATCAGCAACCCCCAACCAAAAAATTTTTTTTCGAGTGCAGACTATTAGACTGGTCAATCTGTTGGAACCCTTAAACAGCTCTCTAGCGCAATCGGCGGAGGAGCTATGGCTTTGGTACAGCAACCGACAACTGCTGGTTTTAGGCCGATTTCAAAGTACGAATATATCGTACCCTGGCTCTCAAAGTGTTAAAAAAATTGGGAAGTTTTGGATTTCAGTTTTTTTGTGGGTGACGTCATAAGCAGACACGGGGTAATCATATTCGTCAATCGTAATCGATTACAGTTTTTTTGAGTAATTGTAATCAATTAAACTGACCAAAAATGACGTAATCATAATCGATTACCTTACCAATTTCATCGTAATCGACGATTACTTTTGCAAGTCAACTTGGAATTCTTCATGCCACTTCATGCGCGTTGAACTGGGGATTTACAGACTGGGGTTTCACCTTTTGTCATCGGTTACAATTGTTAAGTCACAGTAGTGATGGACACAAGTTAATCCATAACAATTTATTTGTACAGGTAGACCGGTTTCACGTATTTGAACACATCTTCAGTCCTGCAGGTATGAAACTTAACACTTTGAGAGCCGAAGTACGATATATTCGTACATTGAAATTGGCCTAAAACCAGCAGTTGTTAGTTGCATTACCAACGCCATAGCTCCTCTGCCGATTGCGCTAAAGAGCTGTTCAAGGGCTCAAACGGATCGGCCAGTCCTCTCGTCTGCACTCAAAAAAAATTTTTTGGTTGGGGTTGCAGATTTTTTGTGAGAGACATCATAAGTGAAGTAGTTTTGGGGCCATTTCGGCTCATGCTACCTGGCCTAGGGCCCAACCGCTAGGCCAAAGTATTTCGCTGAAGTTTTCATTGGAAACTAGGCGAGAACCTGAGTCTTTTGAGCCTTTGATCGACTTTCTAGCATTTCTGGTTCAAAAGTTATGATCTAAAATAAAAAACTAATGTCTAATTGACTAATTAGTCAAATAATTTTATTACTTTAGATCAGTGTTTCTTAAACTTTTTTATTCCCTTTTCACTCACAACACGTCATTTTTGCCCCCTAAGCTCAAATTAAAGGAGCCAGAACCAGAGTTCTGTTGAAAATTTAGGACCGGAGCCGGAGTTAAGGACATTTGAGAGGTAGCTCCGGATCCTTTCCTAGATACTAGCGGTTTTGCCAAATAGATGACGTGTGCTCTTTATAGCACACCAAACGCAACTGTTATCTTTATAGCACAATAAACGCGATTGTTATGAGTTACGACACCAGACTGCAACAGTAGATCTGCAAGCCTTTGATGTTTATTTGGTTTAATAATTGCTAAGACCGTGACATCGTAGCTGGCAGGCGTGGTGTTACTTGTTGAACAATGGTTCTCAAACACTATTCCAAGAGCCGGATGCAACTCCCAAACATCCTCTGTGCGGCTTTTAGCAGTCCTTATGTAACAGATTCTGTTTGAATAAGAGCAGATGATGCCTACTTCGTAGGCGAAATTTATACTCTGTAACAGCTTAGTGTCTGATTCTTTGCTGGGAAAGGATTCTTTTCAATAGGCAGTGTCTTTCAGTAACACCTCTAAAATTTGGTGTAACAGACATCGCTAGCAGGTTTTTTTAAGTTTTTTTAGGGACCCGATTTGGGTCCCTAGAATCAGAGAAAATCGGGTCCCTAGGATCCGAGAAATCGGGTCCCTGCAGGTCCATACCAGGTGCCTAACATTTTCTTTTAAAAGAAGACTGTCGTTAGTACAATAAAACAAAACGTGTTTGTCTTATGGTAAAATCTTTTGTGCGGCTCTCTAAATATTTGTAGGTCTAGATTTGGCTCCATTCAGCAAAAGGCTGAGAACCACTGTTTTAGAAGTAAAGAAAATGTTAACTACCATAACAGCTTACTTTCTAGTCAGAATTATCAAACCGGGTCTGTAGTAGTGTAGCGATCTAAAAAGAACTGAGCTATAATGAGTAGGTATATAATAAAATATCCATAGC
>JGI24021J15306_10002900_pt1 | contig 18976 bp, 10 predicted proteins | sample Ectturendosymbi1_FD_15306 | JGI IMG/M metagenome (IMG submission 15306)
CGTTTTGGCCGCCGTAACGCAACATGTTTACCATATGGCCGCACCGCCATAGAAAACAACCGTTGGGATCCACATGCGACATCTTGCAGGTCTACAACAGACCAATGAACGCACTTGATCTCGGCGACAACAACCGTAGCGCGGCCTGGATTTATGCTGGGCAGCAGACAAATTGCTTGCTGCCATGCCCACGACTCAATCCACAGGCTGCTGCCATATCAGCTTCTTGTAACCGTGATCCCCCTCAAGCGGCATGGCGCAAAATGGACAGGCGGCGTTGTAAGCTTGGGTGCCGTGAGGCAGAGCAGTCCGCGCCCAGTACCTGTAAGAAGAAGGGCGATGAGCGTCCGACACAGAAGTTTCAAGCTTTGTACAACCACAGTAGGATGCGTATTTTGCAACTGGCGAACAGAAAATCACACATGCCAAGCAATACACTGGATCTGATGTACGCGAAATATTTCTTTGGAATATGCGCGATGTTCACAAACAGAAGTCGCCACACTAATCATTCCGCCCAAGGCCGGACACATATGTCATCAAACGTTTTGATCATGCTTCAAGCATATTTAGCAAGATGATACACCTCGCACTGAGTCAGCCACACCAGCGCTACGCAACACCGCACCGCATGCTGTCCGATAGCAAATATGCTATTATCGGATTAACTCGATCATCGCACTTCATATCTTCGAAAGCAAGATGCCGACAAATAGCTTTAAAAGCCAGGCCGGCGAACAATTGCTGGCCGCCACAGATGCAAACACGATTCTACTTTGGTCAGCAGAAAACGTTCCAGGTGATTACGCCACAAATTTCGCCAGAAGTTTTTCCTCCATGCACCGACCGTTCCAAGTGACGTATCGTTGCAGAGCGGGTTATTTTCAGTAACACAGCTTGTGGTTGCGATGAAGTAATGCAACATTCCAAAATTGCGCAGGTCATTACGTGAAGAGCACGAGCAGTTCGCGCCCGCTAGTCAACAGCAAGACCTGATACGTGCAGTTACTGAGCGGGCGGTGAAGGACGTGCTGGATGTGCGCAGTGTGCACGTCATGCAGAATGTAAATGCAAACCCAGGCATTTCGTAGTTCTATAGCTGTGCAAACCGTGAATTGTGTATTTAATTACAGTAACAGAAAGTGCTGCTATTGGACTGGTTACCGTGTGGACTACGCGGTCGTTAACTAGTACCCATGTAGTCGCTAATGGTTGTGACTACCGAACAAAATGTCAAAGTTTACTTTTCTTCCGAAATTAACGATTCTGATATTCCGGAAAAGAAATAACACTATGTAGTTTCCAGAAGATTGCACTTCTCCAACATTAAGTACGTAAGTTCTTTTGCCAGTTTTCAAAGACAACGTATTTAAAGATTTTGCAAAGAAATGAAAGTCGCTGTAGTAAACAGGACAATGCGAGATACAACCCTCTAACGCAAAACATTGAATCCGTGACAGGATCAAGCTCCCTGCTCAATGAACAGGTTTAAAATCTCGGACGTGCTCATTATACAGCTACCAAGCAAAAATGAAAAAAGAACTTTAGCCAACTTTTTTGCACAATCGTCTCCTGACGCGTCAGCTGGTAAAAACCTGACGAGCACCGAAGCGCGTTGGTTGACAACTATTTACTTTTTGCGAAGGGAGTCGAATAAAATTGAACAAGAAACACAAAGGCATACCCAAAGCTCGGGTATTTCGTCCCATTGTGATCACATCCTCACAACTTCCACGCCTGACATGTTTTTTCTACGTTACAAAGCCGGCAAAGCCTACCGCGGTGTCTTATCGGAAACGGGAGTCTGAATGCAAATACCGGAGATTAAATCTCGCTTGCGCTGCTGAAGCAATCACCGAATTTCCCACGACCGAAACTGCGTCAGACCACGAAGTTAAAGACATCGGCAGTTGGACTCGTCGACAAACCGCAGCCCAGCTGTTTTGCGTCAACACTCCGCGACCAAGGAGTGGGTTGCTGGCGGCATCAGCAAGTGCCGCAGTAGCCAAGGTCGACGTAAGAGCAGTAGCATGAGCGAAGCACTTTTGCCGCAACGACACAAGGCAGACTCGCCTCTGCTCGACCTCCCAGTCAGTCCGCTGCATAGCAACCGAGCGATTCGCATGACAGAAGATGTACGTATTCACTGTCTCACCAGTCGGAAAGTGATCAGAGCCAGAATGCGTGTATCGCTGGTAGCATTGCACTTATCTGATGCGTCACTTGGCGACTAAACCCCCTAAGCAGTTCTTGTCCATCTTCAGTGGACGTTCACTGAACCTTTTGGCCAAGTCTCCCAATAGACATTGACTTCTTGCTTTCTTACATCCCTAGCAGCTAACCGAATGCTAACTCATCTTGTCCAAACTTTGCCTGCGTTGTCACCTGAGCAACTGTCCGTGATTCAGATAAAGTAAAACGTAATAATAAGATGGCTGGGGGTATAACCAAATGTCATCATTTTTCATCACAATCAAACCGATTAGAGCAGCAGCACAAAACACGCACCTAACAGCACCAACTGAAAGCATGACAAAGCAATTTCCAAATCATCTTCAAATTTACCAGTTTCTTTAATTTAGAACGGCTTAGGTGCTAAACACTATATCCGTGTGCAGGACTGGCTGAAAGTGCTGTGTTGTACGCCTGCTTCAGCGTACTATTGCCTAACTCTTTAACTTGATATTTGTGCGTTTGTTTCAGCGCGAATTTTGTTAATTTTTTCGTAACTGTTTGCTCTGTAACTTGCCAACAACGAAGTCAAGAAGCACAGAAATGGGGAAAAAGTGGTGTGTAGTTGCCGCGGAGGTTTTACACGTTTCATTATTCTGCCTGCGTTGCAGGGTGGACGACAAGTACGCTAAATCACAAATAACCGATGATTTCAGATTTTTGCTTCGCTGTGGTTTTATCATTTCTAAATGACGTGTAGTAAGTTTCTGCGCTGTAGAGATAATTTCCAAACAAACAAAAACAAGAGACTCGGTCTGTTGATGAGGACTGAAAACTCGATCCCGTCAACACAATCCTCTGGAGCTTCACTCAGTGTGCGTTTGTTCACGCGTTTCGAACCGGATGCACGCGCGTTTCGAACCGGATTAATTATTTAGAAAGGAACAACTTTCAATCGGTGTCAATCACATTACATGTGCGTAGTTAGTGCTCACCTGACGGTAAACACGTTCGGATGACATTCCCTTTTTCATTTACTTCCTACGTTGAACAATGCAACGGGCTTTCAAAAGTCCTTTTTCCAGAAAAAAAACTCCCACAAATTCTCACGGAACGTACTGAGTTCTGACGCGTGGCTGACCGGTGCAGTCCCGTCGCCACGGGGGGGCTTTTGGCGGACAAAGCTCCAAGCCCCCTAAATTGAAACATGAAACACTATAAATCAGTTGAGTTTTTGTCAATTTTTAGAATGTCAAGCCCCCCTATTGAAAACTTTCTAGCGACGGTTCTGGATCCGGTGTCAGGCGAAATTTCTGACCTCTGCGAAAATTTTGACCTAATATTGTTTGTCAGTTATTTTGCTTCTCTGAATAAAGGAATAAAGTTTGACGATTACTTTTTTGATGAGTGTTGTGTAAGTTAAAACTTTATGGTTGTATGTCAGATACCCACAAGCTGCAGTACGGGAATAAGTATAACCACTGAAAATATTGGACTTAGTGTTAGGCCTCAGTTATTTTTGTTTTTCTAACCCTGATCCAAACCCTTATCCGACACACTTACCCAAACACGCAACCCTCATTATCCGTTTTCAGCGTATTTGATATGTAGAAAATTACTCTGTGCAAATTTCGCTTGACCCAGGGCGGTGTGAGATAAAAGAAAGAAGTCCGACTCCCGACCAGGTGATGCTTTCACTGCATACTGCGTCTCGTTTCAACTGGATCTCTGGGAAAAAAAACCTTGCGCGCAAAGCACCAAGCCTGGCACGTCCGCAGGAAAAGCAATATCTACCGCAATGAACGAGTCCAGACGTCTGTTTGAACGTAATAATTTGATCCTTGTTCTCAGAAACCCGACCTTCCAGGATACACACGGCCGCACTGGATTATTTGCTAGGCATGGATCCGTGAGCGCCAGGCGCTGGCCGATTGTGATTTGACAAGCAAATACAAGTTAAAATCGGACTGTCGTCCACAGACAGAAGAACTTCGTGAGCATGGTCGGACAGCGATGCGCCACGCTTGACCGGACGTCAAACACGACGTCAGTGCCGTGCCGCGCAACAACACGTTGCGTGTCCATCTGTGAACGGTGCACTGCCGTCAAACGAACTTACTTCGCTGTTTGCTGCGAACACACATGACCGCAAGGCACGAAGCAGTGCGTGGGTGAACCGGTGTCAACATAAAAAGCAGGCTCGTTGCCTATCCACAAAGGAACGTACTTGCCAATCTGCAAAAGAAACGACACGTTAAAGTCAAGAGTTTTGGACGAACAACTGAGACAAAAGTGCTATATTACGTCACAGAGATAAAATGACCGAATGTGCGCGGTCGCGAAGCTACGCGCAATTCCGGTTTCGTAAGCACACGAGCGTAAACAAAGAAGCTTTCGGAGTGCGCTTGCTCTAACACGCGTGGCATAAGTTGTGAAATTACAGCACATCCAACAAAAAATACGAAAAGGGAAAGAAAGCTCCGTAGCCGACTCGTGGACATTCTTGTGGTCATAGTAACTTCAGCAATTCTACGTGTGAATGAAAAGCGATAATATGGCAAACCTCATAAAGCGACCGCCTGATGCGAGGTTGATATTGTGGAGGTATGAATACCAAAGCTGATCACAGCAGGCCGTATAAAAATATCAAGCCGTCTTCAAAACAGCGTGCTGTTGCCTGCTGTTGAGATTCTCGCTACGTTTTCCTCATTTGATTAGTCGTTGTTTTTTTTACGTGTTGAAAATCACTCATAACAAATTTAGCTTAGCTTCCGAAAAATGAAGACTTGTAAGACTATCTGTCTTACACAAAGCAAGTTACTGAGGAAAGCTTTTCTACGTACGCGACAACAGCGTGAGTTTTGCAAATAGTTTGCTGCGTGAAGTGTTCTCCAGAGCGAAAACTTCGCAGCCAATCAACAACCACGCGTTCCTTACCGATCGACAGAGCGGACACATCATTTCTTCTTCTCCCTGCTGTCCCCAGCTGATTCTTCCGTGAACGTGGCCACACTCGAGGTAGACCCAGGGCTGCTTTTCCGTTTCTTTGGTCGCTCGATTTCGTCGGGGAAATGCGAGTGTGGTCAGCCCGACCGGGCACTGCGGCCGACCAAGGTTGATATTCTGGACTAACTGGTCGATGTGTCGTGGAGTCTGGGGGAGGGAAAAAACAACGTTTGAACAGAGCACCTGCGCAGGGGAGCTCGCTGGGCCGAACAACAGTTATTATTAAAGGGATGTTAGCATCAGACAGATAAAAATTTTCTACAGGATTTGAAACACCAGTTGATCTGAAACAAAAATTAGCATATACTGCAGCATCATCGAACTGATAATGCAACTGTGCTTACGAAATCTCTTTCAGAGCTATCGCTTCCGGGTTCTGATTCATGTGCTTCTCGTAGGGCCAGCGAGCATGTGCAGTTTCTTTTTACCTCTGGTGGCACTCGACCACAAGTTTCGATGAGCATACAAGTTTCAAAAGTCAGAGTATCACGCACATTAGCTTAGAAAGAAATGACAAGAAACGTTAAAGACGGCAAGCAACTGCCAAGCGGCGTGGCTTTCGTTTGAATACAGACGCAGATTTTATGAATAGAATTCAGAATGCACAAGAAGCCGCATCTTGGCTAGGCGTGTTTGACAAATGAGGGCGGAACCATGAGAACTCGTCAACGAAACGCTTTGAAAAAAGAACTACCTGCCACACACCTACTCTCAGTGGGGAGCTGCGGCAACGTACGTGTTTTTTCAAAATGACAAAAGTTTAATGAACGCGCTTTGTGGATACATTTGCTTCAACGTATGCGCTGGTAATAAAAAATGCATTAAAACCAACTGTGTGCACGTTAGCAGCCTTAGCGCCAACTTCGCACTTGAACACTTTTCCGCCAACACCTTCATCAATAGGCCTAATTTTGATATAAAATCGAACATCGGATGGTGACCAGCTAAACATTCTGATGATCTAAATTATTAATAACGTCCGAACGACTCATGTTTTCCAAGTTGTCGTGTGGAAAAACTCACGTTGCGTAGAACTGCCAATGAAGACTAAGCTTACCGGCATACTTTCAGCATTGCTTTTCGATCTCCATAGCAGTGTAGCTCCGCAGAGGTCTATCAAAGTGCCATTAACAAGAATGTTGTTATCGTTTTCGAGCTGCAATTACAACAGATTTTGTAAATTCCGTATTCAATGACAGGAGAACAGTTTTTCGACAGCATCAGGATCTTCCCGATGGTTTGGAGCAATAACGCACGCACTGACCTGCAATGGTAAGAAACGCACAGACGCACCCTACATCACGCATGCCATACTGAATGGCTGTGGCAAGTTCAAATCAATCATCATCTAAGCCTAAGGCAGGAAAAGTTTATTGTCAGAACAAAAGGAATGTTGATATGCCGCCTAATGCATATCTCCAGGCTTAGATCATCAACAAGCATTCGTTAGATTCCACCAAATTCGGTAACGGAAAGTTGCGCCATAAACCGACAACTTGAAAGGTACTGCCAAGCTCGACGCAAAGACAACAGTGTGAACAAACCACTGCTATCACGTGATGTGACAAGGCAGCCGTAAATAACCGGGCACGTCTAAACTTGCATGTATTGTAATACGCTTACTCAATACCAGACTCATTGCAGGAATTCGTGTGGTTAACCAAAGGTGTAAGATCTGCTGATGGAAATGCATCCAGCAAAACACCATGGGTCGCGCGAATAGAAAAGATGCAGCAGAATAAGCAGACGCGTTATTGTAGGGCGACGGCAAGGTCGAATACAAGTTAACTTGTGTATCCGGGCGACAATTTACATGACACTGTGGTCAAGCGCGATGGTACTGATCCGCTTTGGTACAACTGGCCAGCATAATGAGCGATCAGCGATTTCAACTCCAAGTGCTCAAACGCTGACACACACATACCACTGATAAACACGAAAAACTCGCAATCCCTTGCTGCGCTAATATTTTGCACGAAACTCATCATTTAAACAAGGCGCGTCATCAGCCACTCCCGCAAAATCTAATGGTGGTTTTTACCAGCTGACTACAACACGCGCCGCAGCCGAGAAAAGTTAGGGAACCGCGCAGCACCTTCACCAGAAAAGGACGGTTTTTATCAACGCGCTTCTGTTTTCGACGCGAACGCCGGAAGCAGCCTGCTTTGCTGTTCTGTTGGCGAGTGCGAGAGAAGTCACTTACTACGGCAGAACGTGAAAACGGTTTCGTCGGGAATGGCACCGCGGAAAACTTACTTTCGCGCCGCGCGTCTGCGCGGAACGAGATTCCCTCAAGCAGTAAATGTCCCCGCAGACAGATGTCTCTTTCCACTGCGACGGTTCGGCACATTCCGAAAAACCGTTTTTGGGCTGCATAATAAGCACCCCGTTGGTGGTCAGGCCGTCCATTATTTCGCGGCCGCCTTTCACGGTTGTCCACTTGGGTGCTTTTTCCTACCAGAGAAAAAAATGTTACGTTTGCTGCGTTTCCAGAGCGGCAGCTGCTGTTTCGAGGAAGTGGCGCTGGTAGAGTTTTTCTTCTCACGGCCCGGAAAAGTTATTTAGTTGACAAGGGAAAAGCGCAGTGTGACATAATTTATTGCTTTTCGCGTTTAGATGTCTCTGTTACAATTGCGTTGAAAGCAATGTCCCGGTGTGATTGGGTCGCGCTGATTGCGCAAGCACATCGGATCCTGGTATTTTGCACAATATACATGTTCGCTGGTGTCGGTATCACCTAAGGTTGCGCTAACAACGCGCTACGCATTTGTTGCTGGCGGAAAATAAAATGGCAACATGAGATCTACCACGCAACTTGATTTCGACGTTCAATGACGGGCTTGAGTTTCGTCTGATGTCATAAAAAGAACAGCTATGACATGCCGCAGCCGTGACGACACTCAACTGTCGATGACATTCCCCTATTAAAAAATTCTAGCCTGAACAGTAAAATCAAGACTTACACCAAGGATTATATTCATCGCAGGATCGAAACCTGCGGCGTAAATCCTGGCGGTATATGGCGGTTTCCGGTCGCACACAATGCGACAAGCGAATCTGCAAATAAAGTCAATGGCACGCGACATAAAAGAAATAAAGATTAGCTTGAAACCACACCCCGATGCAGGTTGCATCAACGAGAAGTCTTTCTAGTGCATTCGCATAACAAGGTCTTCAAGCAAGATGACGAAGTGGTAATGAACAAAACATAACAAAAACGGATCGTCTGTGGTGGAACCTGGTCTGGCGGCAGTGGTTTGCAAAAAGCTGAGCAGCGTAACACTCAAGCGCCATGCTACAGTGCACACAGCGAAAGGTTGCGTAGTTAAATGTTAGCGATGACGCATATAATACGCCATGCAAACACAATGTATTTCTGGAGATCACTAGTGCAGGCATTTCCCTTAACTTACACGTTTGTTACCGACGTGGGTAGGCGGGGTATTGATAATAACTGGCATGTGAATACAGGAGCAGTGCCTTTCAGGTGTTCGTTAGCAAATTTTTTGACACTTTGTCAATACAATTAGCTCATTCAATCCGTCGCAGTATTTCATTGTTAAAACATTACATACAACGATTTTAAAAACTACTGTGCTACTGTTTTGCAACAGTATGAATCTTGCCGCACTGCGGATCAAGCGATAGTGAACTTCACTATCTTTTGTGGGTGCCAAATATGTCACAACAAGAAACAAAAGCTCATAAAGAAACATAGTTCGTTGCTTAACCACGACAAACTTTTGATGCGGCGCAGTTTGTCCGGTATTTTTAGGCTTCAACGCAACGAAGGTTGGATGTCCATAGTGCAAGAAAAACTCTTCACAGAAACATTTACAATACAATTTATCCTGACAAAAAGCTCAAATGTAGCAAACCATTGTGCAAGCAAAAGGGTCACGCAGAATTTCGCAACCTTGTGAATTTTAAGAAGAGTGGGATTGGGTATTTCGACATTGGTTTCAATCTATTCGTAAGAAAGTACAAACCACATACAGTGTGTATAAAGCTCACACACATGACAAAATAGTTAAGGATAATTTGATTTGTTTGAAATCACAAGGAAGACACTGACTAGAAAAAACACGAAATCCCTGAGTAAGTTTTCCACACATACAAGTCCGTTTCAAGTTTTAGTATTGACCTGAATCGAAAGGCGAGATATGTATTCACAGCTAACGCAGAACCGTTACGCTAAATTACCTTGAAATGGTACTTTGCTGAGGTTGTTGGTTATTATGGTTTGTTGGAATGGACATGCCAGGAAGAATGTCCATGACGACGAAGTCGATTGGTTCCTCTGTTGAGCGTCCGATCTGCAATGGAAAGGAAAACTTTTACAGAACGTGAGTTCACTTCGTTTATACCAAACTGCGAAGTGGGTGCAAGTTTTTCAAACATATCTGAGGTCCCCAAAAATGTTTGTCAGAGGGCCACATGAACTATGACACAACAATTCGAGGGCCGAACATCTTACGTAATGTGATTATTTCGGGGTATGTTACATTCTATCAAATCAACAAATGTTTTGTAAATTTATATTTTTTCGTTATTGACAAAATGTCTTTGCGGCCGGTTGAAATGGCTTCGCAGGCAGTGGTTTGGAGACCCCTGAAATATATCACACGCGACTGAGTGAAGAAGTTGATGGATGCCGTGACTGGCCCAAGCACGGGTTGTGGATCAGTTTGGGTCGAAGTGACACACATTTCTAACATTCTTAGCAACGTGTTTTACTTTTAAGCTGAAGATAACATTCAGTAAAATGCAAATAATGAAATAAAACGTATTGAACAGGAGACACAAAGAACGAACAAACAATTGTTCTTTTCGGGACCAAACAGATTTTTTGCCATTAGCATTCTGACATGCGCAAGTAACAAGACAAAAGTGCAAGGCAGGCCAAAACAACCAACAACCCCAATGCTGCGACCAAATTTTGACGCCGAAGTCAGGAGCAGTGGAAAGAAAAAGCGAGAATTTACGAAAGGTTACATATACAGTAAAAAAAGCGTTTTCATCTGTGTGGGCTTAATTCGATTTGAAAATCATAACACAGTTTTCATATTTCAATCTTAAGCAGTCTTAGTGAAATTAACTTGTGTCTCAGCTCTTCACGAGACAATTATCAACATCAAACCAACTTCCTGGATTATCTGAAGGTTTTGATGAACACAACAACGAACAGCAGCACTTCAATAGACAAGCAATATAAGACAAAGAAAATGACACATGCTGCTTTTTGTTGTACTGCTAATAATTACAGCGTGGTTTTCTCGATAAACATGATGTTGGCGGAAGATGTCGTTAAGTTTCGTATTTGAGTAAACAGAAGGACTTGTTTGAGCAGAAGATTGGCACAATTCCGCAGTCTGGTCCAACAGGGCAAGGTCTCGAGTAAAAGGAGTGGTACACAAAAACATATACTATATACAAGTATGAAGACCGAACGAAAGGTTAAAAATTAACAGAAAATCAAGAAGCAATTGTTACAGCTAAAATTTGAACCGCAAGAAAGACTACGATTCCAATAAAAAAAACAAGCTTTTAAGAAAAAAATCACTTTCGTGCATTTGCAACTGCCGAAACTACGCGACAGAACAAATTCAAACAACTCCAATCATGGCAAAAACCTTTAGAAAGGTCAAACACTCCTGAAATGGGAAAAATAGTAACAGAAACAATTTTATCCATTGCTTGCGTATCAACAAATTTCGATAGTGACTATGAGCAACTTCATACGACGAAGCCATTGCTTTAATTGGTTCAGTGGTTCCCAAACCTTGTTGAACTGTCGCCTTCAAGGTACATTTGTCATATTAATGCCCCACTGGCTATCTAATCAATAGCAGAAGTCAACGTCACACGAGGGAGGAGAAACCTGAGATTCCTTGTTTTCACCATCTTCGCAAAGTCTTATTGGAAACGATTTTTTCTGTTTAACATTTTTGCAAATGTAAAACTTGCTAAAGGCGCGCAGCGTCGAACCGAATTCACCTGTGTTTAACCGCTACACACTACGTTTTACCCGGTCACCGAATTTATATGCGCTCCGTCTATATAGCTACAAAGGAGTCCGTGCAATTTAGTGTCGTCTTAAAGCACACATTTAATTGACAGCATTCGATAGATGATGCCGCCTTTCTTGGCTGGACGACTCTCGTTGTTCCCTTGTGTCCGTCATCGCAGTTCGTGAGCAAGCTTGGCGATTTCGTAATCCCGTGCACGGTTACGATCTGGGCTGTGGAGCCGGAGCCCAAGCAATTTGGGATGGCTGTAGCAGTGTCGGAGCCAAAAATTTTTAAATGGTGGAGCCGAATCCGGAAATTTGGGTTCCGGTTCCACAGCACTAGTTTGCGGGGCATTCGAGTTTTACAAAAGATACAATGGTTTCAGTTTTCAATGGACCAAATCATTTTGGAACCGGAGCCAAAATATTTTAGATGTTGGAGCCGGAGCTGGAACCAAAAAATTATGATACCTGGAACTGGAACCAGAGCCGGAGCCTGAAATTTAAGTTCCGGCTCCACAGTCCTGGATGACTAAACAATTTGTTTTTCTGTTTTCGCCTCGTGTAAACGCGAAATAAAAACGCCGCACGGTTTATTTCCCATTAGTGACGTTTTAACATCTTAAGTTAAGGACCCAATTTCTGCGAAACGAAACATCGAGCTTTCTGATGAACATAACGGATGTTCGTTAGCAATAACGTCAAAGTCGCTTGGAAGACAACGCAGTTTCAGCGAGAACGACCTAGTTCTGTTCGTTGGCAAGATGACCCCAAGAGGCTAATGAATGGCTGGTGGGCTGCATTCTACAAACTTTCCCTGTCGACAAAGGCTGTATACGAACCGTTTCTGTCCGCACCAAAAACATGTCGCTGCTTGCTTCGTCAAAAATTGTACTCCTGCTTCCTTCGATTGCAGGGAGGGTGTGTGCTGTCAAATGCACGCAGCGACGAACCGAATTCACCTGTGTCTAACCGCTACACCCAGCGGTTCTGAACCTTTTTTTGTATATCTTACCCTTTTATCAAGCAAAGATTACCAGATTTACCCCAATACACTCAGTGGTGCACATTTATCAAAAATATTAAATTGACAATCTCTTACAGTTGAGAATAATTTATAAATATTTACATTTGCTGCAATTTGTGCTTCAGTAAATTTACCCCATTGGAAGATGAAATTTACCCCCAAACCCCAGGTTTAAGAACCACTGCGCTACACCCTGTGTTAATGCTAAGTTTGTTTCTGTTGTGTTGCAGAAACCAGATTCAACGATCGATTGCTGTTGAAGTTTACAGCTTTAATTGTGACAACAAAAGTTTGCGCCGACCATATTTTGTTCCGTAAGTAAAGTACTGCACGGAATACGAGGCTGCAGTTCTGTTGATGCGTGGTACTCTGAGGCTGGCACCATTACAATAAATTTGCTGACTGTCAGTTTTTTGTTCGTTGCAGCCTTAAGTTAGGTAGCTGTAGTGGACAATTTTTGTGCGGCGGATTATTGCTGGCATTTTTGCATAAAAATTGTCTGAAATTTAACAAGAAAACTATTCAAGCACTTTGCGGTGGAAGTTACCGCTGGACACCNACTAAGATATCAAGAATTTTCTGTGCTTGATTGTGTTGGATAAAAACAACTGTCACTCCAATTCACATTGATTTTCGATATTTGAGAACATGAGACTGCAGCAAAGCTGTTTGTCTTTGGTTCTTTATTACACTATTATTGTTGGGTTCAAAAAATTTCCAAGCAAGAAAATACTTAAATGTTGAAAAACTTAAATTTAACTGCAGGTCTATCAACTCAATGTAGGAAAAACGCCTGGAATACCATACATATAGTCCATTTCATGATTACGACTACATTCTGCAGGTAAGTACTGCAAAAAAATTTCTTGTCACAGTTACGGACCTATTTTTTTAGGCAGGTCTTGAAAGAAGAACAGTAAACGGTATCAGGCAAAGAAACAAGAATGAAAGCAGAGCATACACCATAGTCAAAGATGACCTAAGCCCGCTTATTTATCACTCAAGTCACGTCACAAACCCTGACAAGTTGAGGCCAAGCCAGTTCCGCGCTGTCACAAGATTCGTAATTTTCGATCACTCACACCGACTGTTTATAAAGATTGCTTCAGTTGCAAAATACAAGCATCCTATTCAAACTGCAGCGCCAAGTCGTTTCAAAGCAATAGATTTTGTTAATTCGAGTCATCGAGTCAAATCATGTGACAAAATTAGGTACGATTCATTACTAATGGAGATACTGGCCGTAGCCATCACATGTTTGTTACTCTTAGCCAAGCTGTCGATCAACAGTGCGTGCCTGCAGTTTCTAGAAGACGCCACCTGATCACTGAGAGTATAATATGAGTTTTCAAGATTCTTAACTTTTAAATTAGTCTTGAGAGGCCGCAAATTCTAAATTTGCAAACAACTGGCGAAGAGGGACTTGACAAGGAATTGTCATTTTGTGTACAACACAAATTCAACAGAACTTCAAGCACGTTACAAAATAGCACAAGCTAACCATGCCTTAGTGCTCATTAGAAGCACAGAAGCACTATCAAGTAGGTGGATAAATCCGACAGTTGGGCAAGCAAGAAATTATTTAACGACGCTGTACAGCATCTATGACGGATTTGTGCCTTCCAAGCGTAATCAGTTACTCTATTAGCCGCACACTGAATTGAAATGAAATGGTGTATAACGTGGTTTACTGGCTATCGCGCAATCTGTATCATGCAATGCTGACCACAGAAAAAACTCAAGAACGTACCATGAATGTGGACCATCAAGTGAAAAGCGCAAACAATGGAGCTTTCGCAACGGAGCGCCAAAAGCGTCGGTGCGCTACACAGTAAAAAATGCTTGCTGTGGTACTCATTATTTCCAACCCTGCGCGTCGCGAATTACGCTCGCGATAAGCACGGGCATGTCCGGACAGGCCTCGCTACGACTGGCAAGCCTGGAGGCCTGAATCGAAGCCGGCGATCGGAATACAGAATTCCCGCCAAAACGTATACGCGATTTCGAGTGATTGCATACAAACAATAACAGGTAAGTGCGATGTACCTCGATGCCGTGGCTATCAGCGAGGCATCATATGCACTATTTCGATAGAAAACTAGATCCATATGTCCATTAATAAGCAGCAGTTGTTGTTGGCAGCATTCTCCACGATTAGGAGTAACACACACCAGCTTAAAACGTCGTTCGGACGCACCAACCAACGTTGCGTGGAGGAAACCACGCCTCACCGCATTACTGTAAGCGTGTTGGTGTTATGCGCCCTGTTGAAAACTGTACATCTTTTTTTTCTTTGCCGAGAAAGCAGAATTGAACGTAACGTAACTCACATACTGCAACGCAAAACACTAATGGCATTCAAACTGCCAAATTGAAGTACAAACATTAGCGGAAGTTAAAAATGGTACATTAAAACGTCTGAGGCGGAATATTTAAAAGCAGAGAATCATATCTGGACGCATTCGAAACTAGCAATACTTATTTTGAAGAGCTTTAGCTCAAACGAAACAAAACACATGGCAAGTCATTCGTCAATTGCACGACAGTAAAGAATCTTCGTTGATTAGCAGCAACTGCCACATTCATGAAAATTGGCACAGCGTGGATAAAAACCTGCCACAACAATCCTGCAGACATGCGCGGACAGGCCATTTATGACATCTTGCAGCAGATCGCGAAAGCGTGCAGATTAAAGGTCATATGCGACATGGCCGCAATCGGCACGCAGTGGCTGAGGTTTTGCCTAGACTGGGGATTCCCCAACTCGCCGACAGCAATTGTGGTTTCTTGTCCGCGGTCGGCAAAGATGACACGCTCGGACACGGCGAGCACCGGATACAACGTAACGAACAACTGCGCAAAGCAAGTCGGGATCAGCATTTTTTTACTCCACGCAGTCGGAGCAAAACGGGTATCAAAAGATTCCACTAAAGAAAACTTATACGCAAAAAGCAAAGGCTGCCATTTCATGCAATGGTGTAAACATCGTTTTCAGAACCAGACCGATTCAATTTAAATGACAATATAGTGGTACGGTACGTCACATCTCAATCTCTTATCGCAGGAGAGCGCAAGCACAGCACTGGCAAAAGTTGGTTGTGAAACTGCTAATTTGTTTATTCTCCATCCACATCCCACAACCACTCGGTAGAACTCCCTAGAGCAGGGGTCCGCAAATAATTTTTGGCGCGACCCTAATAATAGTTCAAAATTCTCGCGACACAAATATTTCGTGAGCATATAATTTTGCGGAACATAATTACTCCGATTGTAGAACTACGCTATTGACAGCAGCAATTTTCTTGCACAAAACTGCATGGACCTTAGCACATAAAACAGTAAATGTTTGTCTAAAGGGAATGGAAAATTTGAAACGTAAATTTAAATTTTTTCTCGACCTAAGGTGGAAATAGTGGGTCTCGCGACCCACTATTTGCGGACCCCTGCCCTAGAGTACAAGAAGAAATATCTTTGTTAACAGAAACAGCGTTTCTGACGTACACTGACCCTTGGAAAACTTTGTGAGCGTTTCTTTTACCAACAATTACGGATCAACCGTTGAAAGGCTAAACACGTTGTCAACAATCGATTAATTACCAAATAAAGGCTTCAAAGCAACAAGAAAAGAATACACGAAATGCGCTTCACACAGGAACATATACAAACCAGGTTTTTTTTTGCTGAGACATTTCGGTCATTTCTTTGCTGAGACATTTTGGTCACTGAGACATTTCGGTCATTTGTCTCACAGTTGTATCGAAACTGACTGTAACAGTGTTGATTAGCCTATATTTTCAGACATTTTGACCGAAATGACCTAATTTNGTTCGGTCATTTCAAAAACGTTTCGGTCTATGGCCGCAAAACAAAACAGTATACTAACNGCAAAATCATTACAACATCGTAACACTCCAATCGGTATNAGGTTTGTCTCTGACCTGATGCGGTTTATCGAAAACTAAATTATTTTGGAGCTGTCCCAATCGAAGNCATTTCTTGCGAAATACTGTTTAAGTGCAATAAAGGTATAAGCCAAATGAAGACCATAAAAATCAAAAAATATTATTTTTAAAAAAATCCGTTTTTTTTAAAAAAAAAGCATGACTTTTATCAACACTGCTTGCAACATGATGCCAGGCACTATCCCCAGGTTTAAAGCGTCAGGCACACGTACATGCTCAGCACTTTTACTGCAAAGTGGGCGCGTACTTCTAATTTATCACGTGTCAGTATTTTTCGAAAGCCCGTTGAGAGCACGATGAAAGTGGTGGGAGAAATTAAACGAACTGAACATAGCAAACTTTCTACGTTGAGCAGCAGAAGGTGGAAATGGCGTTTTCTTCCTACGTCTCGCAAACAGAGATTACGCGAGCAACCGAGCTTGCGCACCTTTCAGTGGCGGATACAATTACCGTAGTGAGCGCGTAGCCGCCAGCCACAGGGAATTTACGCAAAACAGCCGGCACCTCTACTCAGTGATGAGACAAAAATCGCGCTTCGGATGCCTGACGTAAATCCATCCGTTCATTTCGCAATCTTTGACCACAGCGCCTTGAAAGAACGATGAAAGAACGGTGGAGAGCAACCTCTACGTTTGTATAATAGCATAGAGACGGCGTTAGGAAGAAGTGGTCATTGTATAAATGTATAACCAAACAAAATTTTACGGTGGTGAATATGCTGGCCTTTCACTGGTGTTTTTTAGTTTTCGGGTAAGGTATTTATTTACAAATTGCTTCCCAATCCATTCCTAAAGGTTTCCTTTAACGAACCTTGAAATAGTGCTTTTGAAATCAACGTTAAATGGATTAAATTTGCGGTTTTATCATTGGCTTAAGCTAGTGGCTTATCAGTTACAGCATTGAAAAGCACCCCACAGTCGACGCCATGCCCGCTCATAAACCTTGCACCAGCATGCCACAAGCCTTCATGACCTGGGCCAGTTTCACAGGTCTTACAGTACACAGTTTTGCAGATGCTTGAACCGATTTGTCACCGAAATTACGAAAAGTCCATTGCAACACAATGTTCTCAGGGGGTCATTTGACAAACTAACGACGCCGGGTGAGTTTCGTCAATGCAACATTGTGAGAGAGCATTTAAAGTTTGCTAACACAAATTTCATTAAGCACCATATTGCATTTATAATGCCTAATTGATACTTCAACAGAAATCGCAAGTTAATTAGAAAGAAGAGAAGCACAGCACACCTTTCTTTACCGCATTAGGCATCACAGGGACGTAATGCGCGAACCTGACAAAGTGAATGCTCAACAAATCACTGCGACTTAGTCCTTCAATCGGAGAAGATTCACAAATATCGGAAACCGAAATTAATCGCAATGGTAGCAATTGATAATTAATTTTCATAAACTCGTGGCACCGGTCCCCTATACGTATCCTAACCTGGTTCACAAATAAATCAAATAAACAAATCAGGAAAATTTGGTAGTGTTTAGCCGCACATGCTGCAGTACCGTAGTTGCGAAATATTGCAAAACACAGCAATATGTTTCACGACTGCAAATAGACCTGCGTGCCATGCCCTAGAGCAGGGGTTCCCAACCTTTCTCTTACCACGTACCCCTTCAGCATTTCAACAGATAAGCATGTATCCCTTAAGAATTTCGAACGATGAACATGTACCCCTAACATTTCTCATGACAAAATATTTTATGATTATTCGTAGATATATTTAACAATAAGCATGTATTGACTTTTGCAGTAATATTAACTGATATATCTATAAATATTTGGAAATAAATAACATGCAAATATATTTCTATCTTCTACTGATAACCTTAAATGTACCCCTTCAGATAGGCAAATGTACCCTTGGGGGTACATGTACCCCAGGTTGGGAACCCCTGCCCTAGAGCAACAAATCATACGTGAATAGTACAAACATCTCTATTTGGAAATTGACTGCATCTGCAGCAAACGACGTAAACCAGGCACAGCAAACGAAACAATTTCGTGACATAGAAGCGGCGTGCTTAAACTGTTCCTTATGCGCTACCATTTACATGGGTTGAATGAACTCCACTGTTGAATAGGCAATTTTCTGCAAAACCCATAATCGCCCAAAAATAATTGTATGAAATAATTTACATAAAATCCAACAGAATTCTGAAAACAAACAGGTTTATACACGATACAGTGTAGTGTTTTAGGTGATCAATAGCATTTTGTGAAAAAAATATGGGGTTGCATCAATGTCAAGAAAAACCACAGCGCTGTCATGCGATGCACGAAAGATTCTATATGAAAATATCATTTGAATGCAAATGCAGAGTTTCATCAACACTAAAAAAGCCTTCAATATATTTCTATCTTCTATTGATAAGCTGAAATGTTTGAATGCAAATGTAGAGTTTCATCAATGCTAGTGTTGATGAAACTGTTAAGTCTATCCCAGTTTTATGCTCCAAATGTAGAGATTTTGATGTTATTTACTGAGGAGCCATATCGTTGTTTGGACAAACCAGGAAAAGCTGCACCAATCAGCTTCAAGATTTTGGAATGCTGTAATGACAACATCAACACTATTTCCTTCAGGTTTTACATCTCTAGCATAACTATAAAATAGTGCCCCAGTAACATCGGTGTTAACTTGCAAGGTACTATAATCTAGATCAGTGGTTCCCAACCTGTCTAGGCTTGTGGCACCCTGCAGAAGAGAATCATATTTTGCGGCACCCAGTGGCGAACCCATACAATTTTGCTTCAAGGTTTGATGACAGTTTGAAAATGTATTTTTA
>JGI24021J15306_10002901_pt1 | contig 18976 bp, 11 predicted proteins | sample Ectturendosymbi1_FD_15306 | JGI IMG/M metagenome (IMG submission 15306)
CACCTTTCAATAAATGTAATCATCATTGTGGTATCATTTAAAATCCTGGATTTGTGCCCAATCACTTTGTTTCAACAATTGTGAAACACCCTGTATATATATATATATCAGCAAAGGATTGCTTGTTGATAAGACATTTAGCTGACAAAATCTAATCAAAGAACAGAGGCTGACAAAATCTAATCAAAGAACAGAGCAACAACAGCATTATGCTGACTTACCATCTAAGCTATATTTGCACTGCACATTTTAGTTTCCAGATGCAAAGCATCTGCGGCCAAACTACTTTAGAAATCAGCCAATTTTTTGTAATTTGGCTCAAAGAAAACCATGTTCCCAACCCTGGATTTGATACTTGGTCTTCAAATGAAGTAGAAAGGAAAATCCAGATTCGCACAGATACATTGAAGTAGAAAGGAAAATCCAGATTCGCACAGATTTATTGTTGCAAAGGGCACAATAGAATAGACAGGGCTTTTGCACTCAATTTCTGATCACTTTGCATGGTTGAACACCTTCAAGTTTTGTAGCATCAAACAACAATATATTCAGCATATTTGTGCCATATATATTTAAATGCCATAGTTTATAGTTGCCTCCCTAGACATCTTCAGCATGAGAACTGCAGCATGAAGCAGAAATAGCATTTCACACATTTTGCAGTGTAAATTGTTACAACAGTAACATTACCTGGAATAAAGACTGGATAATGTTTTTTTGAGTAATAGCACTAACAAGCTTTCATAAAAATCATGCTCATTCGAAAAAATTACATCCAAGAACATGCAAACTATCACCCTCAAATCGCATTTTAGAACCTTGAAAATCTTGTTTCAGACCCCCTGGGGTCTGGGAACTGTTGGTTGGGAACTACTGAGCTAGATTAGCAATGTGGTTGTCATCATCAATTTCCTTAACACCTTGGCTACCAGGGTACAAATATATCTTACTTTGAAAATGCTATTTCCCTGGCACTTTGCACCTCCATAGCTCACCGGTTGATTGTGCTAGAGAGCTGTTCATACACTCAAAAGATTTGGCATGTCTCCAAGTCTACAATGAAAAAAAATGGTTTTGGGTTTCATGTTTTTTTTCGTGAGCGACGTCATAATTGAGGTAGGGTTTTGGCCATTTTGGCTTGTATTACTTGGCCTAGGGCCCAACTGTTAGAAAGAAGTATTTCACTTAAGTTTTTATTAGAAACTAAGCTAGAATCTGAGTCTTTTGAGTCCTTCATTGACTTTCTAGCGTTTCTAGTTCAAAAGTTATGGCCGAAAATAAATGAAATAATTAATTACCTAATTATGGGATTAATAATTTCATTGTTTTTATGCTATAACATTTGAACCCAAAACTGAAGCAAGTCATTGAAAGTATCAAAAGACTTGGATTTTAGCCTAGTTTACAAAAAAACTTAAGCGAAATATGACCATCTAGCGGTTTGGGCCCAGGGCCAGATGAAGTGGACCAAAAAGACGTAAAACTATTCCACTTATGATGTGATTCACAAAAAATCCAAAACCCGAAATCAAAAAAATTTTTCATTGCAGACTCAAAGAGTTGCTGAGTCCTTTGAGGGTTTGAACAGCTTTCTAGTGCAATCGGCAGCGGAGTTATGCCTGTGCAAAGACACATGCAAACTGCTGTGCTAGGCTGAAATCCCGCTTCAAAGGCATTGAGTCTTGTTTGAGCACACTTATTGTTTGTCTTTAATTATTTATATATATCTTTAATTCACACAAGATATCGTGGCATGTGGTGTATCAAAAAGGTTAACATTAGTACTCAATGTTCCTTATGTGAATAATATGCTATGTATTTATAATTTTGAATTTACTTTGTTTGCATATGGCCTTTATTTTTTCTTGCAGCAAAGTTAGCCTTGGATCTTCAAAATAAGTCTGAAAGCTTGTTAAAATTCTTGCTGATTGCTACAAAATAAACTTTCTAATAATTGACAAAATCTATTTGTATGGTGATAGTATAATAAAAATTTCCTAGGTTTGTACATACAAATTGAAAAAAAAAAGTTCCATATCTGAAAATGGGAATGTTAAATGCTTACATGTAGTGCTAGATGTCCAGCTAATACAAAATCATATATAGTAGGCTATATTCCTGAAATAAAAGATAAATTTCAAAACTTTGAAGTTTTTTATAGGTGTAGGCTTAGAAATTTCCTTTTATCTAATTCCCTAAAAACTGTTTAACATCATTATCAGCTTCAGTATGCATTAGCTTGTTGGTAATTATCCTCACCACCACCATAGCTTTGTAAAAATAGAAATATAGTCCACAGTAAGTTTTTTGATTAACACTTTCAGTCCTGCACAGTTTTTCTTTAATCCACATTTTTGCAGAGCTTTCCAACACCATAACTTGCCAGCTGATTGAGCTAGAGAGCTGTTCAAACCTTCAATGAATGCACGAAGTCTTCCAGTTTAGATTTTAAAAAATTTTACGTTTTGGATTTGGGGTTGTCTGTGGGTGACATCATAATGGGGGCATGTTTTGGCCTTTTTGGCCAATTTTACCAAGCCTTGGGTGCCAACCCAACGTGTAATTTTTTTGGCTCAAGTTTTTTCTGGAAACCAAGCTATCATCTGAGTTTTTACAGCCTTTGATTGGCTTGCTGGCATGTCTGGAGCCAAAATTATGGCTCAAAAACCAAAAATTGGACGAAATTCAAGTCCCTCAAAAGGTAACCCTGGATTACTGAACAGCAAGCATTCAATTTTGGAAGTGACTAGGGATATGCCTATCCTGACGCAATTCAAATAAAAGGGTCAGTTTGTCTTTCAAACTGCGTGGATCGTGTAGTATAATGGTTATGCGCTACGCGTATGGTGTTCGAATATCTTCTTGCCGACTTTCGTTTTGTTTCTTTCCACGTTCGTTTTATTTTTTTTCTTTACTTTTTTTCAGGCTTACGTTTTACATTTACGGGTTAGTGTTAGGTTAGGGATAAGATAGCGTTAGGTCAGGGTTAGCTTGGCTTAGTGTTAGGTTAGCATTAGGGTTAGCTTAGCTTAGCATAGGATTAGATTAGGGTTAGTGTTAGGTTAGCTCAGGGTTAGGTTAGCATTAAGTTACGGATGTGGTTAGGGTTAAGGTTAGGTTTAGGGTTTAGCTTTTACATTTACTTCGTTTCTACCAAGCCTACTGCACTCTCTCGTCTTGCATAACTGTTACGTCACAGGTGGCGTATTAATAAGCTTTCTTATTTCAAGATCCACAGGTGTATCTATAGCCACTGCCTTCTATTTTTGATACTGTGCCTTATGGTCCAAAAAATATGGTATCTATCTTCTTCTTTTTGAACTAGTTGTTCAAGCCACTGCTTGGCCGCACTAGATCTCGGGGCAGGTGTTGAGCCGCTATTCAATTGTCTCATCGTCCAGAACTGTCAGGCCATGCAGTGCATGGGAAAGTTGATGGACTGGAGATAGGAGGACAACATGGTCGACGGTTTGTTCTTCTGCGCCACACTCATAGGCCGCAGAGCAGGCCACACCCCATTTGTACAAGCAGGAGCGGAAACGTCCAACACCGGTGCGGAGGCAGACAAGTCGGACCCAGGCTCTTTTGGGAGGGTCATTCTGAGGGTTGGTGGGTGCCAGTGTCGGGGATGAAAATGCAGAGTCTTGTGGGGTTTTCCACCCACTCCACATTCCATTGGTAATCCGCCCACTGAGCCGCACGTATGTTATTGTCAGATAAATTGATGAGATTTTGTGTGGCGTGTACAAATGAGTGTCTCGATTTGAGGCGCTGTGCGTTTGCACTTGATGGATAGGTGAGTGTTGAGTGGAGCAAGTGTCCAGGCTCCATGGCACGGCGTGCTAGAGACAGTGTGGCTCCAATGCGATGAAGCTCAGTAGGTTGGATGCCTGCGAGGATTNGAAGGTTGTCCGTTGGTGTAGGACGCAAGCATCCTGTCACGATTTGCATGGCGGGGTCGATGAGGTGAGTATGAGCAGTACGGCACCAGATAGGAGCGCAATATTCTGCGGTTGAATGCACCAGGGATAGGGTGGCTAGTCGCAGAGTTGTTGCTCCAGCACATCAGCCGGAGCCAGCAAGCTGCCTCAGGAGTGCGACGCGTGATGTCTGCTTCTTGCAAAGTGACTCAAGGTGTCGGCAATATGTGAGCGACCTGTCCAACGTTACTCCGAGGTATTTCAGCTCGGAGCAGAAAGGCAGGATTTCGTTGTATTTGACTTTAAGCTCACGTTCAGCTTCTTTGTTGAGGTGGAAGGCTGTCGACACCGTCTTTATAGTGCTGAGCTTTAGCTTCCAAGTCTGGAGGTGTTCACTTATAGCTGCCCTGGAGGTGTTCACTTATAGCTGCCCATGCATGATTGCTAGATGGTCAGCATATGCATACTTTCTGGATACAGTGGTTGGCAGGTCAGAGATGTAGATGTTGAAGACAAGGGCGTCAGGACAGATCCCTTTTGGACACCGTTCTTGAGGCGTCTATGGTATCTAGACATCTAATCACTACAGCATGATTGTGCTCAACAGCGAGATTCTTACTAAGTTGCATACAGGAGTAAATTATTTTTGTTTAGAATAATGTGTACTTATGTATATATAACATTTTGCTAACAAAGTAGTGGACCATGCAATTTTTACCAAAAGTTATTTCTGGCCCACATCAGTAAAAAGGTTGAGAAAGACTGATCTAAACAACAAACAGAGGTTGGTAGTACTGACAAAAGATCAAAGATCACACACTGCATGAAAGAATGGCAATTATGTGAAGTTAATAATTTGGCATAACTTTTTTTTTTTCACTTGGACCCATTTTTCTTTTCTTTTGAGAGTGTACCTCAGTTACATATCCAATCAATCAGATATTTTTATGCACCTGTCTGATATGTGTGTTTGACAACATTGCTAGCAAAAAAAATTTATAGTGAACAGATGCTGTAGTTAGGAATCTATGTGTAGTGGCAAATTCAGGTGCAAAGACTAATTGTCTGAAATCTCCCTGCAACTGTTTACAATTTTTTAGACATGAAACAATTCATTACACAGTGAAGTGCATTACCAGCAATTGTTTAATATCACTTTTTATCTCTGTAGTTTTTTTATTGCGAGCATGTTTTTCCTACCTTTACCATGTTTGAATCTCACTAGTATGTTTTGGTTACCTTATTTTGCATGCATGTTCTTTCAACAATAGACATTTCTTTTTGCTACCAGCTTTACCTGCAGGTGTGTTGCATATGCCTACACTTTGAACTTGTGATACCATTGCAAAGTAGAACAGTTGCAAGAAATGACAAGGTTCAGTTGCCCAAATCACCCACAGTTGCTGTATTTGTACTTGAGAAATAAAACAGTCATGGTTGCAGAGTCAAAGATAAAATGTCCAACTGCAATCCTTCCCAAAATTTCCGACTGCCGACTCCTTAGCATAACATGAATGAAGTTGGGCTGTCAACAAGTTTGTAGCAAATAGCAATCATTGGAAATCATGGTACACAGCAAGAATTCCCTGTTTCAATAAAAATTTGAAAAGAACTGTGCCATTTGAAGATGCAGGAGTTAGGTGCAACGCATAAAATGATTCAATTGGACTTCCGGAGTCAGAGTTGAATAAATAAATCTGACTCCTAGTGTTCTTAGGAATCCGACTCCAACTTTATCCAAAAACCTCCAGCTCCAACTCTGCAACCCTGCTAACAGTACATGCCAGCATGTTAAGTGTTTGCAGCAGAACCCAAATGAACTTGGCTGTAAATTATTTTTTTTAATAAACTGCTGCTTGGTTTTCCTACAATCAAAATTGATGAAGGATGTTGCTTGAAATGTTTTAAAGTTATGGTTTGCAAAGGAAGTCTGCCAAACGAATCATCCTTTATTCTCTAATGCATGATTTTTTGTATTTAGGAAAATGCGTTTGATTATTGTCAAGGAGGTTTTGCTAATAAACCTAAGCTTAGCAAAGAACTCTTTCTTTTAAAGTAGTTAAGGTTATAATTTTGATAGTGCATTGTTTTTGAAATTTTCAACTGAATATATGTTGAGCATACTTGTAACTAGAGATAGACCGATATATGGGTTTCACCAATATATTGGTATCGGCCTCAGTAGGTGTTGACAAAACACTGTTATATTCCCCACAGATCCATACAACTTGCGTAAGAAAGCACAATGAACCAAGTCAAGACAGTTATCTTGCAGCAACGCTAACAGGTACGATTTCATAAACAAGCAGACAAGATGAACCATGGAACACGTGTCGACCATCACAGCCAAAACAAAATATCATTAAGTAGATTACTTAAAAATAATAGCAAAATATTGAAATTGCTGCAATTTGAAAAATTTCAGCTCATAAATCCCGAGTTTTGAAGTTTTTGAAAAAAAGGTAAGCCATTGAATACATTATTTTTGCTAATGAAGCAGAAATCATGATTTACAAATTTTGGAAATATCGGTTATCGGTCCATGAATGGCCGATATATCGGTATCGGCCCCAGAAAAGCCATATTAGTCGATCTCTACTTGTAACAGCCCCAAAAGTAATTTGTAGCAGTCAAAACAGTGATTTTGCATGGGCAAGTAGGCAAAGAAATTCAAAAATTTGAAATAAGAGACAATAAGCAGTTTTTGTGACCAATCCTGACTTTCCGAATTTGTGTAAATTGTGCATCAGCCACAATGTGTGGGAAGGGCAAGTGTATGACTCAGCACCATTTGTCTGAAGTAGAGCCCTGTGTGACTTTTTAAACAGAACTTTGGGTTCAAATAAACCAATGTAATATATACTCAAACCAAGGTAATGTGGTTAAGCAATTTAATTTCCACAGAAGGGCCACCTTCAAGATTTTTCCAGGGCCTTTGAATTCAGCTTTCACTGCCTTGAATAGTTTGTCACCAGTATCTACAATGAGTTGAACTATTACTTTGCTTCAGTAGTCACAGTAGGGAGAAAAAATTGTATTTGGCCCTCAATAGTGTTCTGCAATATGGGAAGCACACTGGCTTCATAATGAAGAATCCAGGAGAAGAAATAGCATGCTGGTTGCATTGCACCTAATAGATTTTTTCCACTACCATATTACTTTGATTGTAAGCCGCGGCTTATAGTTTTTTTATGATTTTGTGTGGCTTACAATCAATGGTGGCTTGCACTTTTTTCTTTACCTTATTGAAAGGTCAAGATGACACTTTCTTTGGCTACATCTTGTCAACAACTCTTTTTGTATTCTCTTTCTTCACTTCAGCATCATGTCTATACTCTGCTCAGCAGGGATTATGATGAACAGAGGGCGTTTATAGTGGTGTAGCATCATTACCAGGGTTGCCAATTATACACAAAACATGCTAGTATCCAAAAGTATCTCAGAGGCTTAGGTAAGCTATGTTCAAGTGCTGCTTACGATCAAGGGTAGCTTACAGTAATTTTTTAACACCATTTCATGCGTCTTACAATCAAGGACGGCTTACAATTAACACCTTTGCTGCCGGTATACAAAATATTCAAACTTTGAGCTCCTGCGTTAGCCGAGGTTTTTGCACCACTTTGCAATTCCATTACTTGCTATGCAATTGAGCTAGAGAGCTATTCAGACCATCAAAAGATGTGGCAAATCTTCTAGATTGCAATAAAAAAAATCTTAGGTTGTGGGTTTCAGTTTTTTTGTGGGTGACGTCATAAGTGGGGTAGGTTTTAGGCCATTTTAGCTAAGGTTATAGGTTACCTGTCCCTGGACCCTAACCGCTAGATGGAATTTTAGACTCAAGTTTTCTTGGAAACTAAGCTAGAATCTGAGTCATTTGAACCTTTGATGGTTCAAAAGTTATGGCCAAAAAAACAATTTTGGGTAAAAATTACCCAAAAAGATTTTTTTACCCAATTTTGGTTATTTTGCCATAACTTTTGAACCAAAAACGTTAGAAACTCAATCAAAGGCTCAAAAGACTCGGATTTGAGGCTAGTTTCCACTAAAAACTTGAGGGCAGTATTTCCTTCCTGCTGTTGGGGCCCAGGGCTTGATAACCTCAGTCAAAAACGGCCTAAACCTACCCCACTTATGATGTCACTCACAAAAAAACAAAACCTAAAAATGTTTTTTCATTGCAAACTAGAAGACTCGCCAAGTCTTGAGGGTTTGAACAGCTCTCTAGCACAATTGACTAGCGAGTAATGGAGTTGCAAAGTGGTGTGAAAATAACCAATGTGTGGTTTCAAGGTACGATACACGTGTACACTAGTTCCCAAGGTGTTAAATTCCTCAGTGGGCATTTGGATTTCGAATTCCTACTGCCCAAAGCCTCTACTGGCAACTATGCAGCAGAAACATGTTCGAAAATGTACAAAATATACCCTCAAAAGTTGATTTTTGAAAGTTTCAATTTTGCCTTAAACCCATTTATTTCAGCAAGGATGTAAAAAAATTAGCTCAATTTGTAGGTCACTTTAGTGTGAAGTAATGTCACAAAGAAAAAACAAATCTTTGTATGATAATGAGTCCTCTGACTCAGGAAACTTCCCCAGCTCTGTTTCCAAAAGCCTTGGTATTTCATCTTTCAAAGTAGTGAACCTTCATATTACTTCTTACTTAACCACCTTAGTTCAGTGTCATACATTAGATAAATGTATTCTACACAAGCCTCCTGAAAGACTTTGATATGCGATGGCTTAGATGATTACTTCCGATGAAGGTTATCAATTTGATGGTAGAAGTTACATGATCAAATTCTAAAATCCTGTTGCATAAAACCTGCTGGTGTATGATGCAGTGGCACATGATTATCCTTCTGCTTACTCCTGCAGCAAAACCACAGCATCATTTTTTCCACAGATAGGAGTGGTGTAAGTGCATATTCCAACAAACTTGTTGAAATCACATGATAGTTGAAAACAACTGTTTCCCTGCATATCTTTTCCAGTTGTCCAACCGTTTGTGGACTGCATACCACCAAACTCTTCAGTCACATTAAAATCCTCATCAACGCCACTTAAAAACACAAACTTGTGTTGTCTGTGCAATTTATGCTTGCATTGAGAGCCAATGGATCGAAAAAATTCTGAAACTTCCTGTTTTAACTGGTAAGTTAAATTTTGCCATGATATCTTCTCTTCATTGTTCAGTGTTATGAAAAAGACTGATGTTTTCAAACTTTCTAGCACCTCTAGGTAACCCAAAGTAACTGCACTCAATGTTCATTTTTAACACATTTTCCATCAATGTTGTGTTTCCATCTGTAGCAATTGCCATAGATATTTGGAGACTAAAGTTACATTTTCATTACTTGGAAGCTGCACACAAAAGTCATTAATTATCATATCATCAATTCTTACAGTAATTAAGTGTAGAGTTGCACAATTTTTGTGCAATTTGCTATTACTTTGCGGTGTGCAAGCAAACATTATTGCAATTACTGTTCACATCAACAACAGTTTTGCACATAATTTTGTAGAATTTCTTTAAATCATTTGTATTTGGCTTTCTGCACCAAAAGCTTTTGTGGGCTGCAGGCTTGCATTAAAACATGATCTTGCAATGATTTTTTAAATCAATTTCAGCCTGTTACTAGATTTGAACAAAAAGAGACCATTTTTACTGCAACCTATTCAGTCACACTACTAGCCACTGACACAACCCCAGTCAAGCAGGAAAAAGTAACTGCATCACAATGTCAAGATGAAATGTAATGCCACTAAGTGGAAGTATGCCATCTCATGTGGTGATCAGTGTTTAAAAGTGATCTTCAGCACACTAATACTTTAAATAAGCTTCTAGTACAGGTTTTGACACATACTTTTTCTTCCTTAGCTTGTACTTGAAAGCAGAATGGATTTTATCGTGATTATAATGCAATTTTTACTCAAGGCTTTTTTGTGCAATTTACAGTTATAGTCATTATAAAGCTGTGTATTGTCATGGACACTTCATCGTGGAGACTACGTGTGCTGTTGGAACCTCGTGGATTTATTCGGGTATTAGAAGTGATCTTGGCAATAGTGGCATTTGCTACTACAGGTGGATACAGTGGTCAAGCTACTTATTCTATAGCATGCAAACCTCTGGCTAATGCCTCTCAACACTTTACTACTCCCATCTCATACCCATTTCGACTTTCATCTACTGTCATCACCATTGAAAAACCCTGTAACAAGACAACACTTAATTACCGAATGGAAGGAGACCTATCACCTTCAGCCCAGTGGTTTGAATTTGTTGGTGTCACTGCTTTTCTTTATGCTCTTGGCTCTGTTGTGTTCTATGTGGTGTTTGATGCTGTGATTCGACAAACTCATGAACGTCTTGTTACCATTGGTGACTTGGCTGGTACAGTACTTTATGCCTTTTTTTGGCTTACAGCTGCTTCTGCTTGGGCATGGGGTCTTGGACAAGTAAAGATTTGGTCTGGTCATGAAAAAGTGCTTGGATCTGCAGAGTTTAAAGATTTGTGTCAATCAGCAACTTGCCGGCTGAATAGTGGGGCAGACTATTCTCCACTAACAGCATCTGTAGCATTTGGATTTTTGAATTTCTTTCTGTGGTTATGCAACATTTGGTTTGTGTACAAGGAATCTCCTTATCATCAAGAACCTGACAAGCAAATGGATCCTTCTCCTCAGCCTCCCAACACAATGTAATGTTGAAGTATGATTGATGTTTGTCAAACAGATCTAGAATACTCACCTTCAAATAGTTTTGAAGATGTATTGGAACAGTTCGCAAAGCAGTTTTTGCTGGTTTGATTTTTTTCAACAGCATTGAGTTGAATATTAACAAATCATGCTAATCTCAAGAACACCTGATGTTTGTTTTGCTGTTGGACTCCTGTGAATTTGTGGAACTAGCAAAGATTGTGAACATTCCTTTGTTTTGTTGTCCTAAACTGGTTATGTTTCCAAGCAACAAAGTATGTTTATTCTTGTCCAGGTTAGGGTTTAAATAGTGAGGGCAGGGCAGCAGTTTTAAGGACTTTGATAGCCAGTTGTGTAAAATGTTTTGAAACAAATTAAGTCATTTATCTGAAAGTCAACATCGAGATTTGTATTGTTAATTTTACTGCTACTACCTAACATGTTTTTCTTGACAATTTCATTTGAGTATAAAAATGTTTTTGTTGTTGTTCACTTGAACAAAAAAGTGTAACAAAATGTTTAAAACCACTTGTCTAGGTTGTTGGTTGGTTGTTACATGATAGTGGTTGTGGTTACACCAGGAGTTCATTTACTCCTTATACCCTCAACAAGCCCTTAATGCCTTACGATTGATTTCATAAAATGTTGCTGATGAAATTGAAGCTTTCAAAGAAATTCTTTTTCCAATGTGATGCTTTGTATGGTTTATTATGGCTATGAATATGTTGATCTAGTTACATTGAGCTTTTCAGACATTGTTAAAACGTTTCACAGCTAAATTCTTGGCCACAATGATAGGGCTATTGGTGCCAAGATATATTTGCCTAGTCTTTAATTTACTAAGAGGAATCCATTGCTCATAATAATACCCAAAGTTTTAACATTGACAAGTTAAAATCTTTTTTTAGGGAGTAATCATATCAACTTAGTTTATCAAGCAAAATACCAAGAAAGCTGTAAGAAACCTACCATTTTTCATCAAATAAACAGTTCAAACTTTTCTGTAGAGGTGTGGAGTTGCCCATGCTGACTCTCTAGGGAAGACCACCTGGAAAATTATCATAAATGCTGGTTGATTTGGGCACAGATCATTTGAATTATTTGTACAGTAACCTACACTTAGCAAGAATTAGTGTGTCAATAACATGTTTGTTACTTAGCCATTTCAGTGTAACCATATAATACACAACGCTGTAGGCATTGTAGTGTATCAGATCTTTTTGTCACTGTTATGGCTGTTGCATCGTGGATGAGCTGCAGTTTCCCAAACAACCTGTATATTTGATGTGGTACTAATATTAATTCATACGAAGCAGCAGAAAAATTGCCAAACAGGAAAAAACTAAGTGACAAATTTTAAGAGTTCTGACCATTGCATCGTCAAAACCTCTTTTTGTAAACATATAGGATCTATCTCGAATTGATCTTACACTCAGTACAATTGGGTATATCTCATGGAGCTTAACAAATTAACCCATAGAAATCGCATAGACTTAGCTTCAAAAGTTGGGTCGTTTACAATTTGTCACCTTTTTTGATATGCTGAAACATCTGTATCACCAGTTACTGACTGAGCACTGCTTCGTTTGTGAGCGAAATGTGTGTAATTCATATCAATATGACTAGAGCTTTCCTACAGCACTTTTTGGGTCAAACTGTTTTTAAGTATTAACAGGGCTGAATTGAAGTAGAATACTTTTTTTAAATTTTGGTGAAAGATGCAACATCATTGGCAGTGTTTGTTTGCAACTCTCAGTCACAGCACGCACTGATCGCGATGACCAGACGGTAGAATTTAGTTTAATTTCGAAGAAGAAATTCAATTTAAATAGCAATCTCTCACAAACTTGATGTGTCCGACCTCTTGGGTACAGGCAATTCAAGTATGAACAAATAACGTCAAAGCACAGACAATGAAATTATTTATTTAGTGGGCCGTTTGATGAAAACTAGTTTAACTAGTGGGCCGTTTGATGAAAACTAGTTTTTTAATTGGAACTGGATAATATTTTACGACATATTTAGCAAATAGTTTCGGGTGTAGAAACGTTACACTGTCGTTAAAATTTTCTTATCTCTTGTGAAAATGTGAGTGGCATCTAACATACTGTTATACTTTAAATGGTTAATCCTTCGCCTTTGTGTTCAGTCGTCANTACTGCGATACAGATAGCACTCAAGTCACAATGAAATGTCGCTGCAATTAGCTGTGCGGTTTTCCAAAGTTAGTTTTGATGCGCGCTTTTGTGCTCATGTGAAGTGGAACTGATGTTTGTCTTGGATCACATTAGGCGATGTCATCCATTGCAAATTCCTTCCATAATCATGTTGAATCTGAATCGGTACGAAAAGCGGCATGTGAATATAATTACAGCTAAGTTGCGATGCATTCTTTCTTATCTTCACACTAGTCATCACAAATGTTTTTTGTCCGCCTACAATATGTGTTCAGTAATTTTCATTCTGCATGAGATCTTAGTGCGTGGTTTGGCGTATTGTATCAGGCTGTATTTTGTTTGCTGTAGCTGTTGCCTGGTTGTTGATGCTGTAACCATCGTGGCTTAATAAATATAATGTGAACATTCTTTTGACTGGAGACGAATGCGGTCTAAATCTATTAACGAGAACTGCATCAAACAAGCCACATTTTCGCCATTTTTCAGTTATCGCTTGTCAGCAATCTTAACGTGTGAACGAAAGATATCCACGTTTTGACGTGAATTTGTCAAGATACGGTATGTGTTTGCTTAGCATGTAAATTTAGCACTTTCAATGCCGGAGGATTGCAATAGAGCAAATCACTCTGTACTGTTGCAACCTCTTGTTTGGCGTTGCATTGAATATGCGATTCACCACGAACGGAATGTGCGCGAAGAACAACCCCAATCGTAAATATGTGTCGCGAACAAGCAATAATAGAGTGATTGCGGCGCATGATCTCTTGTTGCTTGCTGCCACAGTGTGAAACTTTGCGCACTTACCGCTCGGGCTTTGCGAGCGCATCAGAACCAGGCAATTTAACGAAATTCTTTGCAGTGGCAACCTTTCAACCAGGATAAAGGCAAGATTAGAGCTGGCTGCCACTTCTGTGACCTACGTTGTGGCAACCTGTTTCCATGCAAGCTATGGATGCCATGAGCTGCCTTCTCAAGTAACTTCACTCCACAAGTGAAAGAACCAAGGAATCAATCACAAATTTTTAATAGGAAATCGATGTCACGTAACACTACGCATCGTCAGTCCTATCATTTGCAAGCAATGCTAACAGGTGTGAAACGTTGAAAGACCAGCACAAGGTCAGAGAAAGTAAACAACCTCAAGACTGCAATGAAATAACCGCGCAGACCCAACCGCAACAAATAAAACAAAGCCAAAACTCCTTGCTCAACTACATGCAAACGCTGAAGCCTCAAAACTTACTGCACAAATGACAAGAACTTATGCTAAAACTCAACGCCAGCTAACGATTATTAACACCAAAGAAAAAGTCGCTTTCGGATAGAAGTAACTCTTCAGTGCGAGGCTTCCGAAATAACTTGAAACAACAAGCGTTATGAATCAGTTAACGCGCATTTTGGTCACTGTGGCAACCAAGTCTCTGCGAGCACGATGGAAAAGCTTTGACTGACGCGAACAAAAACACCTGCACACTGGCTGCGAAAAGTTAAACACAACAACGATCTGTAGAACTGAAATGCATCAGCATTCAGCGGCAGAGAAAACAAAACTGATTATCCTACGCGTGGGAGGATCATGTTTTGAATATTAATTTGTGCGTTAAGTTTGTGATACCACTTATCTTCACATAAATCCATACAAAGGGAATTAGGTTCTTGAACAAAAGTAACGATGTAAGCCTCATGTATCGGCGGTTTATTTACATTGCCATGGAACTCTGAAAAGTGCCGGGACAAGACCACTTTATCTTTGTTATTTTCATCAATTTCACAATTGGGTCTGTTCTCTGTTCCAATTACTGCAGTGCGATGACCATCTCGTGGAAAATTTGTTCTTGGTTTGCCCGACATATTGTTCGTGGCAAATAACACAAGTCACTACATAAATACCATGGTTTGCGCGTGTCAATTTTTGGTTGAGCGGGAAGGTTTTATTTTTGCCGACTGTTTGTGAAACACATGGCACCATTGATTTGTTGTGTTTTCCATAGTTATCACAAAGTGCACAGTGGCCACAAGGACCCGACATTCCTTTGACATGCTCTCTCGTCTTGCTTAAAGCAAGGTACTTGTAGCTAGTAAGTAATTGTCCAATTGTAGTTGGTCTTTTGTAGGTTATCATTGCTTTCGTATTTAAGTTTTTCTCTCTGTGTGTGAGAGTTATCAGGTGGGGAAAAGATGTAGCCCAAACTTGTGGGTCATCTTTCTTGTCGCCTTTTGGGGCCCGTAGTCTTTCCTCCGAATTTGATGCCACTGCTATCAGCCCCGTAAGAAGCCCCCCTAAATTTTTTTTCGCCCTCCCTGGAAAAATGTGTTAGGCATAGTTCAAAACTATTGGACATAGTTTAAAAAATTTGGGCCCCTCAGAAAACTCTTCGCCCCACCTAGCGTCCCAAGGTGGTTACGGACCTGATTGCTATCATGTCATTAGTCATGTCCAAAAGGAAGCTTGAGCGGATCGCTTTTTCTTTGAGTCGGTTTAAGCTCCTGAGGTAGTCTTCTTTCCTTTGGTTCAGACGTCTCAATCTCATTGCTTCTCCAAATAAGATTGACTTGAAGGTTGACTGTGGATGGTGTGATTTTCCGTTTATGAGCTGCCTCCCTTCTGCTGTGAGTTTAGCGATGTCGACTTTTTCTTTGATGTTAATCGTTAGCTAACGTTGAGTTTTAGTATAAGTTCTTGTCATTTGTGCAGTAAGTTTTGAGGCTTCAGCGTTTGCATGTAGTTGAGCAAGGGGTTTTGGTTTTGTTTTATTTGTCGCGGTTGGGTCTGCGCGGTTTTTCATTGCAGTCTTGAGGTTGTTTACTTTCTCTGACCTTGTGTTGGCCTTTCAACGTTTCACACCTGTTAGCATTGCTTGCAAATGATAGGACTGACGATGCGTAGTGTTACGTGAAATCGATTTCCTATTAAAAATTTGTGAATGATTCCTTGCTTCTTTCACTTGTGGAGTGAAGTTACTTGAATACAGGTATGTGCAAGTTTGAATCATCGCAAAAAGATGTAAGCAGAGCTCAGTCGACTGACTCCTCTGAAGCCTATAGAAAACCTAGAGCTTTTATTTGTTGAGCTGCCTTCTCTTTAGACAAATTTCCAGCGAACCATCGCACCTAGATGAAATATGTGCAGTGAAGTTAGAATACAAGTTTTAGCATGAAACCAATCCTTTCATTTTTTAAATGTTTACACCTGAATGTGGTAATCATGATAGATGTGGAGCACTCACAGCCATGGCTTACGTTTTCCTAATGTTGCAATCAGGGAGTGGAGCCGTCCGAAAAATGGCACATCTCCGGTCCCGGAGCTCTTCATGAACATGGCTCCAGCTCGGAGCTCTTGGTTTTCATGAGTGTGGCTCCGGCTCCGGAGCTCTTTTTTTTCATAGCATGGCTCCAACTCCGGCTCTGTTCGTTTTTACACATTGATATTTTCGCTTGTGTTGGTGTGCCTCAAGTTAATGGAAAATGAACTATAACAAGTACACAAAACTAAGAGAATATACCAAACATTTTTGAGTAATTTAATCTGATAGAGGAAATCAGCGAAAAAGCAACAATAGCAACAATCACAGGTTCAGACGATTCAGAAAACAATTTTACTAGCAGAAACGTAACTCAACGATAATATAAACGAATTCTGGAAAGGCAGTCGCTGGTTTTGCCGTCAATGCCTGAGGACCTTTTGGTATTTCTTACGACCAGAATCAAGAAAATGGCTGTTTGGAAAACTACATCAGTGTCCGAACATTTTAACACAGACCATGCAGTCCCAGTTGACCAAGTCTTTTCCACTCGTTGCATGCTTTGCCTGTTGCAGCCTTAGCGATTCCAGCTAACATCGCTGCCCGGGGAAATCGTGCACAGAGGGCAAAATACAGTCGATTACCTCATGTGTTCTTTCTAACATGCACACATTTGCATTAACACAAACACGAAGATGTGTTTCAAAGTCCGTTCGAATAAATAGTATGACTTCTCGCAAGAGACTCACCTTTGACTTTGATTTCCTATCTTTTGCACTCATAATAAGGAGTGATGAATCGTAAAGTAATGCACAACTTAACCTGCAAGCTTAGGAGAAAATAAGACTGGTTACCGTGCTGAAAACAATTTTGTTCCACAGATGAAAACTTCAAGAAAAATCCGCATTTGCTTACATTGCTTTTTTATACCCTGATAATGTACTGCTATGTAAAGCAATGCTAGTTCGCTACCAAATAGTTAAAACTTTCATGTGATGCTGCTGCAAGTAAACGTAGTTTCCTAGTGAGCTTTGCCAGTAATCTAGTAAACCTTGCTGGTAAGCCTAACAGTTTTTAATAAAACTTCCTACTTTGCAATGGCGTGCCGTGCATTTCACGTTTAAATCTGCAATACAATCGTATCTTAATAATACTCCCTGCTAAGAAGCATGGTTACACAGCTACAAAAGCTATGGATATTATATACCTACTCATTATAGCTCGTTCTTTTTAGATCGCTGCACCAATACATACCCTGTGTGATAATTCTGACCAGAAAGTGAGATGTGGTAGTTAACGTTTTTCTTCCTTCTGCAAGTAATACCACGCCTGTCCAGCTACGATGCAACAGCCTCAGCGATGATTAAACCAAGGAAACATCAAAGGCTTGCAGATCCATTGTTGCTGTCTGGTGTTGTTACCAGTAACGGATTTACGCATAGGCCATGGCCTAGGGCCCCGCGCAACTCCCTCCTATAACGACTCGTTACTAACTCAAAATTTGGAAAACTGCGTAGACGCATAACTTAACAATTTACTTTGAAAAGCAAGACTCTTATCAATACAAACAACACGATAATATTGTTTGTTGCGCATTTCTGCGTCAGAATCCGATGTTACGGCAGTCCAAAATTGCGAAAAATTAATGATAACTTCGCTTGCCTGAAGGCACGAAAAAAACTTTGTGACAGACTGTGAGCTGTTGGATATGTTTTTGACACACATTTGGTATCAGTTGATGCAGATAATTATGTATTTGCCCTCTTCTTCATGAATACAATCGCTGGTGCTAGTGAGGGCTACCTGTGATAACGGTTTCAAATGTGCTTGACAGAAAGACAGAGCAATGGTGTTGTCAGCAAGCCCGTAACCAGGGGGGGAGAAGCCCCCCTAAAAAGTTTTCTCCCCCCTGGAAAAACGTGTTGGACATATTTTGAAACTATTGACATGGTTTGAAAAATTTGTCCCCTTCTCAGAAAACTCTTCGCCCCCTGGTGTCCCAGACTGGTTACGGGCCTGGTTGCCAGGCACTTTGATTGGGTTGATCAAAAACCCGGATACCTCGCTTTGCTCACGAATTTGAAGAATTATGCATAACGTGACGTCATTTTGCTACAATGGCCCACGTGTCCCCAAGGGCTACGCGCCTCTCTCAATAGCTTGTAGTTCATCAAAGTACAGTAAATGCATTAGCGCCATCAAGCGTATACTCTCAATTACCCCCATGTATACTGTATATCCTCGTCTTCTTTCATGTATTTGCGTGTTTCTCTTTACAGCGATGCATGTTTGAAGTCTAGCGCCTTGCGTGTGGGAATAAAGACGTTACACCAGTGGTTCCCAACTTTTTTCATCTCGCGACCCCATTTGAAAATATGGCATAAGCTCGCGACCCTATTTGAAAATATGACTTAGCCGCTCAGCCCCAGCCATTAACTGCAACATTAAGGTGTTCAAATAACAACTGACAAGATGAAAAGCACATCATTTTACATGGTACCCTACATCCACTGTATTTACATTCATACGCATAAGTAACAGCACCCATGCTAATCAGTAGGACGACTGTGCTTGCAGCCGTGCAACTAGTCTTGAAATTCGTGGAGACGTATTGTTGATAGCTAAGCTCATGTCATTCTGAATGTCCGGTCTATTCTTTGACTTCTGTTTTACTGTAATGTGAACAGGGGTTGAACATCCAGCCTCACAGACAGAGGTAGATATTAGAATTTAGGGGCCCGAGGCAAACTCTTAGAAAATTGCCCTAAAACAGTTGTTGAGGAGCCCCCTTTGGCACGTTTGCAAATAATTGTTGCTTTATTTTAAAAAACATATGGCTTGTTTCAGATCTTAATAAAATGTGGCTTTAGAGTGGTTTATAAGTTTTTTAACAGGAACGTGCAAAAGCCTGTTTTTTGCTGAGACCTTTCGGTCGTCTT
>JGI24021J15306_10002903_pt1 | contig 18966 bp, 7 predicted proteins | sample Ectturendosymbi1_FD_15306 | JGI IMG/M metagenome (IMG submission 15306)
GAACAGCGACTGAAAATAAGTTGAACTTCCCATCCCCCGAAACTGTTTTCTGGTCTGACCATCTCTCATTGTCAAAATGCAAATCGCCAGACAATGTGGAATCACCAGGATAGAAGCCATGCGCCAAAGTGCCAGATTTTTTATTATTCAGTTTGTAAGGACAGTTAATTTCCTTATTTTGCCTTTCATCATCCGTCAAAAATGCAATATTCATAACTTGACTCCCATCAAAAACTCTTTCAAATTTCAAATTGCAAACATTTTGCCAAACACTAAAAGCACTTTCGATTTCGTTCAATGTTTTTTCTTTTCCAAACGAAGAGTAATTTTGAAAATCATAAGTCAAAACTTTTTGCTTCCAAGGAATGCAATACTTTTTATCTCCAATGTTATCTGGCATTGAACAGAACATTTAATATAACACTGAATTTTTTTCCTCATTCACGAGCAACTGTTTCAGCTGCCTCGGTTGCCTCAGCTGGTTCAGTTGATTCCCTGAGCGACAATCGTTCAAGTCGGACGACACGAGCTTGTAGAGCGTCAACCTGGCTTTTTAGGTTGGTTATCAGACCCTGAAGATATTCATCGTGAGAATTGGTATAGTGCTTATGAACAGCGTCGTTGTTCTGAGTTGGATTCGCAAGTCCAGATGTTCGGTGATTATTCATTTTAGATGCCCTTGACCACCTTCTGGAGTTACGTGACATGTTCTCTTCCTAAGTTGATTGTCTATGAAACCTTTTGTCGTTGCGTCGGTGTCTTCAACTGGCTCTCCAAGGTTCGTGATTCTTTTGCCATTGTAATTTTGATGATTTTCTGGCATTGAAGTTCCATCAAGATACATAACTCTATGAGAAATATTCTCATTCGTTGCAAGTATCAGCTGCTGGTTTTCGGATCTCAGTGAATTAACTGCAGCATCCAGTGTTCTTTTGTTCACACCGTTCTTTTGTTCAGTAGGCCTGACTGCGTCGGCCAGACCGACAAGTTTGTGATCGTTCATTAGAAGATTTGAAACCATTTGGTTTTCACCATCAAGTCTCAAATATTTTTGGGCTTCCAAGAGGTTATTAACCTCAATTTCTTTCAAAACTTTTAAACACAGAGCAACATCACAGAAGGCATTGCCGCAGGTGACAACACCGAATTTGAACAACTTGATAGCTGGGTCGGGCAGCGCGCGATCAAGATTCAAGACCTTGTCAGACGGTTGAATAAACAATAAAATTTTATGCATATAATAAACAATGGACATTCTTAACATTACTGAAAAAACTCAAATCGATGAAACAGTTAAAGAGTATGAATATCACAGTTATGAACCGATCACCGGAACAAATGTGAACAATCCCGGTGAGATTCGAATTAATCTTGAAACGCAGGACTTGTTCACACAGCTGGGTGAAAGTTATCTGGTTTTCGATGGGAAGTTGGTAAAAGCGGCTGATGACACTGAATACGCAAACGCGGACGTAATTTCACTCACCAATAACGGGCTTATGCACCTTTTCAGCAACATAAAATATCAATTGAGTGGCCAAGAAATAGAAAGTGTTTTTCACCCCGGACAGGCCACAACCATGCTCGGACCTTTGAAATACCCAGGAGATAATTTTCAAAAATCGCTCGGACTCAACCACTTGTGGTATAAAGACGATGGCACAACAGCCCATCTTCAAAATAACATTGGTTTTGCAGCCCGGCAACAGTATATTATTCAAAAACCTGACCCGAAAGGCACATTTTGATTCAGAGTTCCGCTGAAACGCATGTTTGGATTCTGTGATGATTATGATAAAGTTGTCTACGGCTTCAAGCATAAATTGACTCTCGTCAGGAAGGGTGATAACGACGCAATTTTCAGAAACAACGCAGCTGATGCTCGGAAAGTTGTTTTAACAAAATTGTCTTGGTATGTCGCCTATGTGCTTCCGGCGCTTGAACAAAAACTTCCGTTGTATAAAACAATTAAGTCAAAGGCAAGTCTCCCAGTCGGGCATCGAAGGATTTAATGTGACTCAATTCCAACCCCCCAAGTGAGAACATTCACCTGGCAACTCTCGGCAAAATCAACTTCGGAAAAACCTCGCTGGATAATTGTAGCGTTTCAAACAAATAAATCAGGAAACCAAGAACACAACCCGTCACTTTTTGACCACTGTAATCTCACCAATATGTTTGTGATGCTCAACTCAAGGAGATACCCCGAGATTGATTACGATGGAAACAATTTTACACAACAAAAATTTTCAAGGGTTTACGGTGATGCCGCCGCTTTTCGAACAAAATTTTACAGATTGGAAGAACTGGTTTCTTCCCCAAACATTTAACCCTCTGATTTCAAAGAGTTGTTCCTAATTTTCTTTGTCGATGTCTCAAAACAATGAGAAAAACTCAAAAACTCTGTGATTGACATTCAGATAAAGGCTCAGTTCTCAGAAAACGTGACTGCAAATACAGAAGCTTTTGCCGTTGCAATATCAGATAAATCATTGATTTTCCAGAGTGATGGACAGAAAATGTGTGTTGAATATTAAAAAACTATTTTTTCAAAACTGCCAATGATTACATCAGATTATCCTTATAGTCTCCGGGACTATAAACATAGTTTGACGATAGTGCTTTGTCACAAAAAGAGCAACACACCTTGAAAGTTTGCTTTTTTCACAAACCACCATGACATGAACAACCATCTTTGGACAAAGCTAAGCGTCTAGGGTTAAAGGTTATTCGATCCTGTAAGAGCGCACAGAGCGATTGAAAAGTCTACATAGCACATAAAAATTCTAAAAGAGACCAATCATACCTAACCAACAAGTTACAAAGTCTTACAAAGCTAAGCACCTGGGGTTAAAGGTCATTCGCTCCAGTAAGAGCGCACGGAGCGATTTATAAGTCTGCTTAGCACAAGAAAAGACGTGAAAAATCTCGAAATCCTGCCAATAGCCTTGGCCGTTAAAACATGTAGAACACATGACTAGCACAAAGAGGTGTTGTTGACACACAAACCATGTTCTTATTTCCAGTGTGCAGCAATTTTAGGATAATTGAACATACTTTCAATGTGTTTAATATTAGCATAGATGCAGCCAAAAGGTAATGCAAGTTTTCTAAATTTAACAAAAAGCTCCAATACCCTTGCAACTTGTCTGAACTTCTTGGAACAACTTTCACTCTTACCAATAGATTTTTTAATTTATTCACCTCATTTAAAAGTTTTTGGGTGAATCTCAAGATAGATTTCATATGCTTTCTCGTACCATCAACCAACAATGATCGTTTTTCAAGAACGTTTGCTTCATTTAACTCTATTAAATTATATGCATGTTTTAGCTTTTCCTCAGCTTCATCCCATGTTGCCGTCTGAAAATTGTCTGTTCTTGTTGAGCTAAAGATGAACCATATTGACAAAGGTGCTTTTTGAAGAAAAGATTCACCTAACTTCCTTTCAGACCAGTAATTTTCTTAGTTTTTTAAGCGCAAGCGTCAAACTTTTTGTATTCTTTTTAGAAACACCATTCCCATCATTGTGCAATGATGGTGAATTTAACTTTCGGCCGTTTTGGTATGTCTGCTAAAGAACCATTCTTAAGCTTTTCAATATAAATAAGTGAGTCCTCATGAAAACGTTTATGTTTGTCGAAAGCTTTCAATTCATCAATTTCCCACAAAACATCACCAAGTTCTGGCGTTCCCTCAGAACACATAGGTTCTTCACTATCATTTAATTGGCAGCCAATACACATCAGTTCTTCGCTATCACTGTTTGATTGACCTTGACGTTCTTCAGAGCTTAAGCGATGACTTTGGCTGCGCGTTCTAATCTTAATTTTTCAATCAGTGAAAACACCGCCAATTAAGCTTAAATCGAAAGGATTACTGATTTAACAGTCTAATGCTTAGCTAGGAAAAATCAACATAGGCTAAAGAATTAAACACAGTCTATTTGCTTAGCATTAGCACGTTAAATATACAACCTATCTCTAACTATGCAATCTTGCTAAGAAGCATTCAAGTAACATCAAACACCTGTGAACTGACTTTGTGTAACTAAATGGGCAAGCAATGCGAGCAGGGCGAAACCAAACTTTTACCTTCATTCAGAAGCAACGAACGCGTGATTGACCACAACGAAGGGAGCCTCATACAAACTTTTTTTTCTCACGCAAAGAAAGTCACTCAAAGGTGAAAAACCACAGCTGGGGACGACGAATGTCATTCGAAGTAGCCAACACAATCTCAGCACAGAACAAGTGAACAAAATAGATCTCTCAACAAATGACGACAAACGTATCGTCAGGTCTGACAAAATACAAACTTTTGCTCACGGATACAGGACAGGCTGACAATGCAACAGGGTGTCTGGCAAAGGGAGCAGGCTGGGACATGAGGGGAACTGACTGCGGGCAGGCTAGAACATGAGGGGAACTGACTTGGGGCAAATGGGACGGGCTAAGACATGAGGGGCAAATGGGGCATGCTGAGACATGAGGGGAACTGACTGGGGCCAAATGGGACAGGTTGAGACATGAGGGGAACTGATTGGGGCCAAAGAAAAATGGGCACAATGCCCAAAACCTCTCTGCTGAGGCGTTCACGCACGGGCTGCGATTAGCTTTTCACCAAAAAAAGCATATACAGTACTACTGCTCTACTGAAGCAGTGAAACGCGATAGAATTTGCCATGAACGTGGTCCGCATCGCATTGCAAGCGCCCGTTCGGAGAAGGGTGGCGCCCACCACACTGCACTAGTGATACTGCAAAGGGAACACCCAGGGGTGCAGTGCAACTGCATTGCACACTTAAGCCATTTAGACTCAGAATTCACATGTGGCACTGAGCGACTAGCTAGATGATGCTGAAGAGCAAATTGCAGCGTATCGTACATTCCATCAGTAAATAAGCAATTTAAATATTGAAGTATGTCAGTACTGCTATATACGAAGCATTCAAAGAAACTGCATTGATGGATACTTGCGAATGTGAAGTGAACTTGAACACATAATTAGTTTTCCTTTTCCAGTTGATCTCAGCGCGCGGTAGCATAATTACAACCACTCTAACGGGTGAGCTTTAGCAGAGGTTTTCATTCAAAGCTAACGTTTCAGTGAGTAAGTGCCCATTTGTTTCTTAAGAGCAATATACATTATCTGCGCCACGTGGACGCATTAGGATCTATGCACTGACGTTAACAGACAGCATGATTTGACAAACTGACAGGAAAGTGCGTTGAAAGAATTTATCATTTAAGGCTTTCGAGAAAAAAAATAATCAGCAATGTTGACATAGCTGAGCTGTGAGCATTTGCAAATTTGCTGATACCATTTCGGTTTAAAATCCAGAGTACCCTTCCCGCACAATACACGTAATTACAATTCATTGCTGCCGTCAAGCATTTTTCATTAGCTTATCTAAAATATAGGCTGGGTGTTGAAACACCGCGGAATTGTTGATGTTACCGAGAAATTTTTTGATCGTTAGGGTGCGCTTCATTACGCCACGAAATGTTTCTTTTGAACTTGATTAAAAAGTTTCACTGTTTGTTTTTATTCTTTGTTCAGCCTTAAGAAGCAGTGATATTGATGAAGGAAACAAAGAGTACATCATGGATTGTCGTTTTCAAGCCACTGCGATTTCAATGTCTCATCAGCCCATTTTCATGGACGAATTATCGTACCTCATATAATATTGACAGTTGCAGAAGCGGCGCATCAAATTTCTGCGAAGTGCATGCTTTGCATTAGAAAAATAATTTTGTACAAAATTGTATAGGTTACATTCATGGAAATACAGAGATGCAGCCCGTAAGAAGCTACTCAATCATTTAACAAAAGATACAATGCCTGCAACTCAACTGCAACTTCTAGCAAAGCAAAGAGACACGTTTCGTGTAAAACGGATTAGTTAACTGATATGAGCAAAGAAATTCCAATGTTTTCTTTTCAGTTTGAAACGAAAAAATGGTTTTCCTATGCTTGACATGGCAGCGTAACATTCTTTGTAGTTTTGTGAAGTCTATGTGGAAGCAAACGTAAGTTTTTGCGATCATTCTACCAGTTTACTACGCCCTTTTTCTTGAACAATAAAACGTCTTTTTTGAAATAATTTAAAAAGCCGAAGTTTTAACCTTCCTCGTAGGTTTCATGCACAGTTTTGTTTGCTTTAATTAATCAAGTTCAAGAGAAAAATTTCGTGGCGTACTGAAGAGCATACCAACGAACAAAAAATTTCTCGGTAACATCAAAAATCCTGCGGTGTTCCACTGCACAGCCTATATTTTAGATATGCTAATGAAAAATTCTTGACGGCAGTAATGAATCGTAATTGCATGTATTGTGCGGGAAGGGCACTCTGATTGTTAAACCGGAATGTTATCAGCAAACTTGAAAATGCTCACAGCTCAGCTATGTCAACATTGCTGATTATTTTTTTCTCGAAAGCCTTAAATGATAAATTTTTTCAACGCACTTTCCTGCCAGTTTGTCAAATCATGCTGTCTGTTAATGTCAGTGCGTAGATTCTAATACGTCCACGTGGCGCAGATCATGTATATTGCTCTTAAGAAACAAATGGGCACTCACTCACTGAAACGCTAGCTTTGAATGAAAGCCTCTGCTAAAGCTCACCCGTTAGAGTGGTTGTAATTATGCTATCGGGCTCTGAGGTCAACTGGAGAAGGAAAAGCTAATTGTGCGTTCAACTTCACTTCACAAAATTCCTGTGATAGGCGACCCCCACTTTTAGACCACGCGTGCATGTTCCCGTTAATTCGCAAAATAAACAACTGACAAGGTCATCCGTCACGCACAGCAAAAGCGATTTGTTTTTCACGGGTCGTGGATCCGCTGTGATGAACGTTGATCAGCCAAGGACGCTTAGCATTCAAGTTGAGTGCCTCTGCAAAGTTCATTCAAAATTCTTTTGGCGGAATGAAACATACCTCGAAGAAAATCATTGTGACGCCACAAAGGTCACCATACATCCAATGGTCGACCCGGAGAACACGTGAAATCCCACTCCACAGCTGTCCAAGCACATGTGTTCTATCTATCTTAGTTATTAAAAAATTACAAGCGGAATGCGTTACTGTTGCAGTCCGGTACGACCAGGCCCCTGATCATTTCTTCAGAAATTTATCTCTTTATTCCGAATGGTGCCCACGTGGGTACGTGTCCAGCAAATCCTTTATCGGTGTACGGTAATAATATGAAAAATCTATCGCCGGTTTTCTGCTGAATGCGACTTGCCCAACTCCATGCATGGTAACGTATTGACCTAAATCCCTCTGAAAAAACATACCAGAAAAAGGCCAAACCGGTTTTTAAGGGCCAGAAAAAAAGCCAAACTTTGTTTGTGGTATTGCTTTTCCTTTGTCACGAAGAAACATCTAAATTACAAGAACATCATTAGAAATTTTCTTCGAAAATAATATTGAGTCTTGGTTGGCCTTGTACTGGAGCTCGTTATTGATGCATCACTGACTTTTCACGGTTTGTGTGATTGCACACTTTGGATACAATGGTGCCACAGTTTGCATACTGATGAGCATCGGCAGTTTTTTGCACCCATGCGAAAGTAATCTCCCATCCTCTCCTGTACTTACGACCAGAATCATACGAGTCCTTCCACTTCCGCGACGTCATAGCAGCATTCCTGTCGCGGAGACACAGACCTGTCTGCAAGCGTTGAGCCGGTTTAGTGCTTATGACACATTACACATTTCACACATTTCCAGTGATACGCAAAAAATGTATTTCGAATCTCACATCGCTCAAACCTTACTAACATCAGAACGTGGGCCGCGGTCTAATATAGCATTCATTACAAACATTTTGCAAATGCGTTGCCGAAAAAATGAAATAGTGATAGTTTCCTTCAGAAGAAACGTTTTCAGGGTAAAAGGCCGAAAAGGAGCTAAGAGGCCAAACGAATTTTTTGAAGCCAACCAACTTGAGGCTTCGGCCTGCCGCCAATCACCGTCACCCAAATTAACAAAAAAAGAGAACTTTGTAAAAGTAGGTCCTGTGTCAGTTTGTTAAGGAAGTCCAAACCTCAGAGTGACATCGCTTCACTAAGCTTAGAAACTGTTACGCATTTGTTGATCCACCTGAAAACATAGCTTTAGGGGACACAAACGTTTAGGGGTGTGAAACAGTTTGGCCGATTTTGATCGTTTTTTGTTGAAAATATAAAGTGCTAAATTACGGCCAATCAGCAAAAACCAACAACATTTGACGTCGGTGTCTACCAATAGGACAAACGAGGAAACGTTTAAGCTCTGACGGGACACATTACTGCCATATCGCCTTCATAAGGGTATAAAAAAGATCAGGTTGAATTGTAGATCCCCCGCCAAACAGCAAAAAATGGTTTATAAGAAACCTTGTATTCTCAAAAATATCATAATTGAAAAAACATTTTTCCAAAATGTGACAAATATGTTAACCTGTCGGATTATAAGAAAAAAATATTTTGAAATTCTTCAAAAATAGTTGCCTGATTTTACCAACCCCTTTTTTTCGATTTTTCGCACCCGCGAAAAATCGCTGTGAGGTGTGGGGGTGCAACCGCACGCCTTGCCCCTCCATCTCTTGCGACTATGCTTGAAAGCTTAGCAGGCTTGCTTCTACATATATTATATTACAATCGGAGAGGTACTGCGGAAACTACGCGGAAGGATTGCGTGGTTGGCTTGTTTAGGACACATTTCAGATATCTGGCCTTTTTGCACGTTAATCGGCCTAATAAAATATTTCATTTGGCCTTTTGGCTTTTTGCTGGCCTTGTCTCACGTTGGTTGGTTTTAAACAATTTTTTTCCCTTTGGATTTTTTTGGCTTTTTCAGGCTGCAGAAGTTTCCTCTTTAGAAATGCATTTACTATTGCCTCTTTTCGGCAGCGCTTTTCAAAAATTTTGCGATACTGATAAATGATATAGTAGATCGACGCCGTCGTTCTGCATCCGAATGGTTGACATCTCTAGTTCTAATGTTAGTAAGATTTTCGGGATGCGAGATTCGAAATAAACAATGGTGTCCCTACTGTCGCAGAGCACTTTTGTGCTGGCGTATTCGGACACTTTACATGTCTGGTCACCCCAGTTAGCAATGCAGATATTGTCGAAAACACGTTCTTTCATCCAGTGTAAAAAGAAAACTAAACCAAGAAGCACAATGCAATTAAAACTTCTTGATGCTGTTGTCAGAATTCGATCTGAACTATTGCTTTCAGGCAAATGTTGCAGAGATTTCACTGTTTGCAGCAGAAATAGTAGAGTTTACACAAATGTCGTGTATTCGCCCCAATCCAGCGCCGACCCAGATCTGGATTATTTTAGCGAACCGATCATGATGAATGTGTTTGTATCTGACTTTGTCACTGTTGTGGTGCTTGCATTATTTCATTTCCAATCTGGGCTTTATGCTTTCATGTTATACGAGCTGGTATTGGATTGCTTATTTGCTTGCATTGCGTTGGTTTCAGTTTTTATTTCGTTGAGAATAGCATTTACTGAAAGTCGTAATTTATGTAATTTATATAGTGGTGCAAACGTACACTACAGCACATAGCAGAAATGAACGACTTATGTTTTTCAAATCCAAATCTGATCCAACAATTTTATTTCAAAATCCAATCCAAATCCGAAAACTAACAGTTTTAACTTCGAAAATCTGTTGAAATCAAAAATCCTATCACTGTTACTGGGCTATTTGCAATATATGCAATCTAACACAAAGGTTTAATGTCAAAAGATTTAGCCTGGAAACTACTACAAGTTAACTTACGCCTTACGTTTGGCTAGCAACATGATAATAATCGACCTTTCAAAGACTTCAATTCAATCACTATTAGCTGCAAAGCAATGAGAAGCTCACTTAAGTTCAACGGTAGCGTGTAAGATATCAAACCAGAAACATTAACAGGTTTAGAACACAATTAAGGGACTTATTAGCACTATTCTACATTAATAAATATTGTTGAACTGTGCTAAATGTTACTAGGTATAGGTATTACTCTATGTATAACAACAATCATGAATCAAGTAAAGGCACTGGATCGATGAACATAACATCAATTCCGTAACTTTGATGACATGGCACGGCACACTGCATTACTTCATCGAGAATGTTTTGTTTATTACTTGGCCTGGATTTCTATGTGAATGTGTGCGTGTGCCTGACACGGAATGATTTCACTCAAAACCATCACATAGCAACAGCATCAAGTTTGCTTTGAATTTTGCTGACGTTCTGTTGGTTTGCTGCTTTAGCGACATATTTGAGAATCTTACAACAGAATGAAACCCGGAAACCCTGACACCTTGGTAGCATTGCCTGTTGGTGATGCTTTTTTCATCAAGCAACTGATTTGGCCCAGCGATTCGTTTGACGTTTTCATGAAACGTGGAGCTGTTACTGAAATAAATAAGCAAATGCTCGCTGTGTTCAAAGAACGGTGTTCATCACGTACAAGCATAGTCTAACAGCGTTTATCAATCTGTGTGTCGCGGTACGCTATTATGTTTTCAAGTGCAACGCCAGCATTTTGGAATATGCATGGCACGCTTTTATAAACAACAATTACTTTGAGCCTTAAAATAAAGTTTAATCTGCGCTTTTTTACCGCTGCTAGCGGATTTGAAATAACACAGTTGCCACATGATGGTATTACACAATTAATTCCTGAAACTGACTTGTTTTTACATTTTTAACGATCGAGCGATATTTTAAGAGCCTGTTTACAATAGGGATTCAAAATCGTTTTATAATTTGGCTCGCAGTAATTTCACTTACCCAACAGACTTCGAAAATTACGTGATTACTGTTTGTTTATTTTGCCAAAGCGTTGCAGTAAAATAATAAAACCTTGATGTCTCAGTGAATCCTCATTGATCTGCAAGCTTATCAGTTTACTCGAGTTAATAAAGAAAATAACAACCTCATATTTTGTAGCATTGAGCGTTTGAAAATAAATAAGCGTCTGTTGTAGAAAGTCTGCTGAAATTGTCAACTATCAATTCTGTTTTGTGTAATCCTGGATAAGTTTAAAAATATTTAGAATTGTAAAAATATTTTGACAAAGTTGGTGCATCGAAACAAAAAGTAGCACCTGACAAAGTTATCAAGAGAAAATATAAGGAAGATTAAATCAAGTATGGTTTTGTTGCTTCTAGACTTAAGGATAACCATTGGCTTTTGTGCATTAACTGCAATACTACTTTCCAAAAGAAGCTCCTTCTCCAATCAAACTAAGTAAACTTGTCAACTACCTCAAGTTACCGGTGAAAGGCTTACTTGCAAGCCTCAAAGTTGGTCAATTGCCTTAAGCAGAAAGGCACACACAGACGCAGAATCAGTTGTTGCACCAACAGTAGACGTTATTGTTGAAACTGTGGTTGGAACGGATGCAGCAGATAAAGTGAGTAAAATTCCATTATCACATGATACAATTTCGCGAAGAGTTGAAAAGTGTTCTTCAGACGTAAAACACTTCCGCGATCGTGAACACTTCGATACAGAAGAAGATCAGTTGTTATTTTTGCTATGAGTTCAACAAATGGATGAATCTACTGGCAGTCCCTGAAAAGCTCACTTCCTTGCGTACATTCGATTCAAAAAAATTCAAAATTTGTAAACCAATGTTTTTGGCAAAGATTTGAATACCACAACTAGAGCGGAGGATATATCTGATTTGGTGAATAAAAGCATTCTGCGTTTAAAGTTGCAGTGGAAGAATTGTGTCAGTGTTTGCACCAATAGTTGCCAATTTATGCAAGAATGAAAAGGATTTGTCAAGAACGTGCACCAAACATATCCAAGCGTGGTTTTGTGCATCGCATGATTAACAGAGAAGTTCTCGATCGCCTCCAAAACTTTGCCAACAAATTTGCATTCAATTACGAGTCAGGTCATTCACGTGGTGAGCTTTATAACGTCTCGACCTCTTCAAAGTCGATTGTTTTTAATTTTGTAAAGCGATGAATTCGAAATACGAATGTTTGTTACGTCATACGGAGTTCAATAAAGCGATGAATTCGAAATACGAATGTTTGTTACGTCATAAGGAGTTCAATGACTCCTGAAAGGAAAAGTGTTAAAACGCAAAACGCCAACTGACACCTGAAATTATTTCTTTCGTAGAAATTCCAGAAAAGGACTTGGATTCTATTCATGAAGAGTTCTGCTGTTTGAAAGTTCATTTTCTATTAGATTTGTTCGATAAACTGAATAATTTGAATTCAAGTTTACAAGGACCATCAGAAAATCTAATTTCAGCAACTTCAAAATTAACCTCTTTTGACAAAAAATGACATTGTGGTAAAGCAAAATTTAAAATGAAATATACGGTGAGTTTTCTACTTTTGTTAAATCTCCGTTGAGAATGAGGATTATGCCAGATATATTGAACACACAGACTGATCTACACATAAGCACTTCGCAGGTGCGTTCCAGACTTGGCCCAAATGGTTACAGAATGGGTAATTTTAATCCATTCGTATAAATGAAACTACAAATCCATCTGCTGAAGAAGAAGAACAGCTCACTGATTTAAGAATTACCGTTTTCTATCAATAAACATTTCCCGAAAAGAGCAAAGAGGCGTTTTGCCTGCCCGTAAGGTAATCTTATCTAATGATCAGATCCAAAGCTGTTAAAACTTATTTTTGTCATTTGCGTTTTCATAGCTTTGCGAGTATGAATTTTTAAGCATTGACTTGAAATTATAAGTAGGAAGAAGACAGGCGTCTTGGCATTGACGATGAAACTCGAGTTTGTTTGACGACATTGGAGCCTGTGTATCATTTTGATTTGCTCTCGAGAGCAGGCACAACCATCGCATTAAAAAACAAATTCTTAAGCATTTTCACTGTATTAATTCAGCGAAATTGTGCCGGGAAAATGTTCAGATTATGCAGAGTGCTGCAACGTCGAAATAGGTTGAGAACCATCGGTCTAATGTACGATCTGTTCCTGCAATCCTGCGTTTGCAACTTTTATTTCCTTCAACGGTACAATATTCACCATGTACCCAAAACACGTGTTTGTTAGGTTATAATTTTTTATAAAAATGGCTGGCTGCAACGTTTTGGAATAACTATGTGTGCCATCCCACGTCGCTGTGTGTGCCAATTAACGTAACTGTGTGTGCAAATACACGTACAGTAACTGTGTGTGCCAATGCATGCAACTGTGTGTACAAATACACCTACAGTAACTGTGTGTACAAATACACGTAACTTAGTGTGCCAATACACGTACAGTAACTATGTGTGCAAATACACATAACTTAGTGTGCCAATACACGTAAATGTGTGTGCAAATACATGTAATTGCGTGTGCTAATGCACGTAACCGTGTGTGCCAATACACGTAACTGTGTGTGCCAATACTCGTAACTGTGTGTGCCAATACTCGTAACTGTGTGTGCCAATACACGCAACTGTATTTGTGCTAATGCACGTACAGTAACTGTGTGTCAATACACGTAACTGTGTGTGCCAATGCACGTACAGTAACTGTCTGTGTCAATGCACGTAACTGTCTGTGCCAATACACGAACTGCGTGTGCCAATACACGTAACTGTGTGTGTCAATGCACGTAACTGTGTGCGCCAATACACGTAACTGTGTGTGTGCCAATACACTCAAATGTGTGTGCCAATATACGTAACAATGTGTGCCAATACACTTAAATGTGTGTGTCAATACACATAACTGCGTGTGCCAACACACGTAGCTGTGTGTGCCAATACACGTAACTGTGTGTGTCAATGCACGTAACTGCGTGTGCCAATACAGGTAACTATGTGTGCCAATACCCGTAGGATATATTTTCCACGAACAGGTTTATGTTTTTAGAATCCGGTTGTATGGATTTCGTTGAACTTTAACGAAACGTACAGTATCTCGTATCCTTTTAACATTGTGGCCAATGAGAGACATAATCTGAAAGACACTCCAGCCAATTTGCTGCAGCTATAATCTAGCTGTAGGTTTGCTTGCAGCAGGAAAATCTTAAGCGTGGAAATCACCTTTCCATAATAAGGCGTTAGTCTTGTTTTCAAAATTTTGATACTTACGTCCCGCTCGCCTATTCTTAAAAGATTGTTTACGGTGATGACACGGAATCACGAAACTATAGTGTCGATAGTAAATCATGCTTGGAGCTTCCAAATCATGCTTTAACTGGGTTCGAACGTTTTTGTCCTCGCCCCAGTTTAAACCATTTCGCCATACTTGCCAACACCAGTCTACCACCACCTCCAGAAACGACGTGTATCGACTGGACTGTTCTGTAACGTCACCTATTTCAGATTAGCAGTTAACATGATACGATTCCGAGGACTTCAACAAATTCGATGAAAACCTCAAGCTGGTCAAGCAAACAACAAGGCTAGCTGTCAATACTAAAATTGTCAACGTGCTTACTGACCTGAAATTTGAACATACGCAAAGCTTTACACAGATCTTGCAAAAGTTTATGCCGTGTAGTCGCACACAATTGCTCTGGGGCCATGACCAGATGAGCTTCAAAATCTTAACCGCATTAAATCACTTGAAAAATCACACTCCAAAAGTTCAATATCGTGTATATATATCGCAAGGCCTTTTCTGAATTGCACTGAATTCCGCACCATCCAAATGAATGTTATTTCAGCACCGTTTTAGTATAAAACTGTGAAACGGGTCATACTTTAGAGAGATGTGGTGACTCGTTTTTGTTCATGGTGCTGTTTCAACGCACACCTTAATTTCTTAAAAACAGTACAGTCAATAGCGCAACTCCGCATTAGGTCATCATTTTGCAAAATGGCATGCAAGCATAATTTCGAATAGAAGATAATTCTTACGTGATTAACCTTCATGCGATCTAAGCGTACCCATCGAGGAACGGTTCCTTGAGACCAACGTTGGTCTTGGTTTCTAAAGATTGCAGATAATCAGGTCATCGTATCAGGTTTGCCGCTTGGAAATTTTTCATCTCAATCTCATTTTTTCTATCTTTAGCCTCGATTAAAAATATCGGGTCCGAGATTTGATTTCAGATTTCCGGTCGGTTCCTGTCTTGTTTTCAACATATTTACCGCCTAGGCCCTAGAATTTTCAAATCTTTCCACACCGAAAAACCTCTTCAACGAATCGCCGCAGCAACGTCGATGTTGTCAACGCGCTTGCTCGACTTCACAGGTGATAAAAACACATCACATTTACTCCTGTAACTCCTTGCAGCAAATCTAATATCGGTTTGGTAGTTTCTGACTGCTGACGTTCTTTTTGCACAAAAATATGTTTTATCGCTGAGTGTCGGTTTGTGGCAGTTTGTGGCAGTTTCACAGCAACATTTGTGGCAACAAAGAGGAAAGACGAAAATTATCATAAGGAGCAGATTTGAGTCATTGCCGGTACTGTTGTATGAAAATGATTCGCCCAATGTTCTCTCCAACATGCGCAAATGCGCAGTGCCACAAGACTATTTGCGCAGTGAAATCTCATTCTTGCGCACCTGCAACATTCCAAATTTAATATTGTGTATTTACAGCATAGCCCTTTTACCGCTTAAAATGCTTCACTGGTTGTTTGACTACACGGTTGCGCAATTGCACGCTCACTGAAGCAAAATTGGCTTAGGTCAAACTTTTCTTAAAGGGAACTCTGTCAGCGAATTAGACTGGACTCTTGCGGTCACGAGCCTGGAGATGTCGTTTGCATCAACTTCAGGTCGAGGTTGTTCATATTTGACGTCAGCCTAGAATGACTTAATTTATGCAGTTTTTCTCTTCCTTCGATCTACTGTAAACATCAGTAAAACGGATGACCTAACACACAAAACGGATGCATTTGGTGCCTTCAGCCTTTATCTGATCTTCCTTTAGTAGCTTTAACGACACTATCCCATAGCATCGGAAATACAACGAACGATGCCTTTCACGTGCGGGATATATGCAAGTGTAATCAAGATTACTCAAGTTTGTCTTTTGGGGTTTGTAGGAGTATCTCTTATACGGCATCAGTATACAACTACAGCAATGTGGTGATAGAAAAGTTTAGAGAAGAGCAGACAAATACAGGATCACCGTCTTAGGTGCGAACAAACGTAAAGCGTAACGTGCGGAAAGTCGAAAAGACACTTTGTTAACCTTAGATGCTGAAAGGATTAAGAACCTCATTGTCGATTTGCCTTGAAGTTTTATTTTGTAATGAATTGTTCCTATTGCTTTCCATGTATACGTCTATGCTAGGTTAAAATACTTGTTACATCAACTTTGATACAATATTTTTAGGATTAGACTGGATCTTTGCTTTATGTCAGTGGATGATTTTCAAGTTATTTGATAGTCATTCATTTCTCAAGTGAAGCACTTACCATTTTCAAACCAGAATAATGCTACAGGATTGAAATCAAAACTGAACTATAAATAAACCTGCGCAAAAATCTGATTTTGATATCAAATATTGTCAATTGATGAAAGTGTACAAATGTATTCTTTGACAACCAGGTGAAAAGAGCTAATCCTGGCCTGAAAACCGAGATTCTAATGTCTACTGAGTATATGAGATATGGTTTGGATGCGGAGACAGTAGTCCAGAGGAAAATTTTCCAGAACAAGGCTATTTACTAAGAATAAAAATAAAAATACTGCAAGAAAGAGAAAATTTTGATCAGTGAAAATCAACTTTTTAGCGGAAAATATTTTTTTCACCAGTCAAAAACAGGTCAGCTAACACTGAATTCTCTATGCTTTTATCAGTGGTTTTCAATTTGCGGTACTTGAGGATACGAAGCATGGTGTGATCGGAACACCAAAACTGGTGCTTGCCAACTGTCCATCAAAACTGTCCTTCGTCTTCACGTAAATCGTTTTTCAAACTTTTTTATCTTCTGGTGGTAGTCAGGACAGCAAAAGAAATACTCTGCGAGTTTGCAACTGCTCTCGTTTTTTATGTTGGCTCAGGTGACTTTTGCATGTAACGCGATGTCGAGCAAGAGAAGAGAGGGGAAAAAATAAAAACATTAAAATGACGGTGCGTTGCTCTGACGCATTTTTTAGTAATAAGTTGTTAAAAGATCTTTTCAGAAGTACGCTTACATACCTAATTAATAAATGTTGTTTTTTGTTGTTTTTATTTGCTTTCTATGATATTTAAATTCTTAGCTCTTGGTCAGTCTAAAGAATGACCAACAGCTTGTTCCCTTTGCCGGAAAAAAATTAGCCAGAACTTTTCTTTATTGATCCATGCCCTCACACAATGGAGACATGTGGAATATATGGCTACGAATGCATGTGAAAAACATTGGTGATATGCCCTGAAGAATTCCATCTGCAGTAGAAGGATTCTAGGAACTGATTGTATGATCGGATATAATCGTCAGCAGAGGATGGTCCGGGTAAGAGATGTAGCTTAATGTCTTACATGGCGAGGGTTTTTTGCTCGCTGGGACTGGACTTATGCTTCTCGGTAATGCTGCGCTTTGTTTGTGGCCATAATTCGGCCAAATCTGTTAATGTGCCACGCTGCGTTTGAGCACGATTTTCAAATGATTTAAGGCATCTTTGGCACAATTGACTTCATTCTCTATAATTGCTTTCCAACAGAGCTTGCAGCCTTTTTAAAGTTATGCAAAACTCAACAAAGCTAGCTTCACTTCTAGGCAGAGGCTGGATAATTATTGAAGCAATTGAATGTATTAAAAATTTCTCAACTACAATCAAATGCTATTTATGAAAAGGGTACGTGCAAGTAATGTTTCATTTCATTAATGTATCAGTCAATCAATCAAGACATCCTTTTCAACTTTGTTTTACTTACCTATTAGAATATTTATACGAAATTAAGTGTTTTGAACCCTTCAAATCCCGCGTGTGCCACTTTTCTTGCAGAGCTTTGCAATCCTATAACTTTCCAGGCAATTGAGCTAGAGAGCTGTTCAAAAAAAATTTTTTGGTTTTGATGGGGGGGTTGGGGGGGTTTCTGGAGGTGACGTCACAAAGAGGGCATGTTTTGGAAATGTTGGCCATCTTTGGCCGGCCGTGGGCCCCAACCCATTGACCCATTCTTTTGGTTCAATGTTTTCTTGAAAACTAGGTGAAAATCCGCGTCTATATAGACCTTGATTGACTTGCGAGCATATCTGTAGCCAAAATTATGGGCCAAAAACCCAGATTTTGGCCTAATTCCTAACTTTTCAGAAAAGGCATAATTTTCCCTTTCAGGCCAAACTTTGGCCGGCCATAACTCGGCAGCAGATAAAGCTAGAGAGCTGTTCAAACCCTGCAATGACTGGTGGCGTCGTGTAGTTTAGAATAAATAATGTTTTTTTTAATTTGGATGGGGGTTTTGGGCCACTGGGCTCATGATGGGGGTCTGTTTTTTGGTTAATTATATGACGTCATCACCCGATCCCACGCGCCAACATTGTGGCTCGTAGTATTTTTGGATTCTATGCTAAAATAAGCGTTTTTAAAGCCCTTGATCAAATTTATAGCGTTTTTGGTTCAAACGTTATGCCAAAAATATTCCAAATATGTCAGGAATTCCCAAGGGCCTTCAGGGGATTTCCCTAATTAATATTATACCATTTTTGCCATAACTCATCAACCAGAAATCCTAAAAAGTCCATCAAACTCTCTGAAACCTCGTACTATAGCCTAGAATGTATTTAAATCTCGCGCGTTTTCGCGCCGCTGATTTTGCTCGATTCACGCACTCCCACGGGCCGTTGACGTCACGGATTGTTTAGACTTTAGAGAAACCTGTCAAAACATGTCAAAACAACCTGTGGTTTTGTAAACATAGCCAGAAAGGCCGAAATCGCAAGGCGAAAAGTTTTTTTTTCAGCCTAAACTACAAGTCTTTCCCCATTCAGATCGGATTTGAACAGCTCTCTAGCTCGATCCGCTGGCGAGTGATGGCCATTTAGAAAAGGGGTGTGTTCCAACCCAAATTGGGGTTTGTGGGTGCAGAA
>JGI24021J15306_10002908_pt1 | contig 18949 bp, 5 predicted proteins | sample Ectturendosymbi1_FD_15306 | JGI IMG/M metagenome (IMG submission 15306)
TAAATGCGATTTTATAAATTACTTTTGGGTAGCAAAAACACAACTTGCTCTGTAACTTGTAAAAACGGCTGCCTCTCAAGGAAAAATTCACTTTAGTGCTACGGCCGGTATGAGACTAAATCACCATGGAAAGTTTAAAGTTCAACGTTTTCAGCTTTTTGAATAAATCAAAAGAGACGACTGTGCCCCTTGTCCCACTGTGCCCCATCTTCCCCTACACTTTATTTTTGAGGAAAAATTGCGGACACTACTTCAAACTTCAGCTGGAAGCTGACCACACAGAAGGGATCAGAAACAGGAGCTTTAACAAAGCTTTTGAAACAAACTGTTTCCGTCCAATATCCTGACAAATCTTTCCCATACGTCTATCTACAGTTTTTGTCTACAGTTTTTGTTTGAGAAGGTGCTTTCAATTTTGTTATTTTATTTGTTTTTCCCCTACGTTTATGTACACTTTTCATTCATCGTTTTTTGTTATTAAAAGCTGATATCTTTTGTTTATAATCACGAAGAATTTAGGGACGATAAGCTCAAAATAAATTTAGTTGTAGTGTGACAGCAAGGATTAGCAAAACTTATCAATGATCAACAAGGGTTGTTAATATGAAAGTCTTGTTGATCTATCGACATGTCCGTAAAGGCAACAAAAACCATCATGACACAAAAACTGTATAACTTTAATGCAAAATCTGACTACATCTACCTTGAATGATACATTGTAAAAATTGGTCTTTCTCATATCCATAACTTCAGAGCATCCAACAGCTCCCTGTCTTTATGAAGAGGTTACAAAGTTACCAGTTTGTGCAAACGCCATTTGACTAAATTTTCAGCAGTACTGATTAAAAACGAATTCGTTGCTGGTCATGGTTAAAGTTCATCTGATATCTTCAACAAAATATTTTTCTCTGCAGTTCAAAGTTCTTACCAGCGCACAACCTTAAAAGGTTTGAACCTTTGTGGAACACTAGGTAGGCAATATCCAACTGAAATGCCTTACTGTATGTCAAATCGTATGTCACTATTTTAATGAGGTCCGCACATTGATTGATTTGTTATGCATGACTGTGACTGGAATTTAATGTGAAAAAAATAATTCAACAACAAACTCTCAATAAATAACACCCCGACAGAAAAAATAATGAGTAAAAACCAACGGTTTATTCCCTCAGTTAGAGTGATACTTGTTTTTGAATGTCCTTCCCCAACTTTCCAATATCAACGGGGCAGTTTTTTGATACTGGAAAACCTAACTGGCCCACGGGGGCAGTCAGTGGCCAACGTTGAGGTTAATGTGCTGATGAGGCACAAAATCTTTCGTATATTGAATTTAACATGATAGCATGATGCGTAAATTAACCAAAGCCGTAACTGGTCAAAAAATTTGGATGGAGCAAAACCTTCATATTGTACAAAAAAACTTACGTAAACGGAAAAAACAGCATGGTTTTTAAGAAACTGTAAAATTTCGGGTATGGGCAAATGCCTTGTTTGTCACCCCTGTTTGCGAGCTTGAACAAACTTCTTTTACACTGACTGCTCTGTACGTGACATGTCATATATCATACCAGCATTCTTTGCAAACACATGCCTAACTTCAATCTTTGAACAAAGAAAAACATCAAAATAATTGCAGCTAGACAGGGGGAATTTTCTGTGGACGCTCCATATGGCCTCAATTTACCATTGAAATTTTACAATTCTTTCACAATCATTGTAAATAGAAGTATATGAATACCGCAACAAAAAAACTGTAATTTTAGTTCTGAGATTTGTTTTATATACACTTTATATTAGTCATCAACAAACGGTAGCAGCTCCAACATTTTTTCCAATCGCTATAGTGCTCAGTCTGTTCCAAAACAAATACGATTTTTAAATCTAGTTGATGATGTTCCATACATTTCACAACAACTTTTAATGTCTCTTCCTGTAGTTCAGTAGTATTTTCAAGCTCACGACATCGAGAAATCCTTCTGTCACTTTCATTTGATTGTAAACTCCTCTAAATACTACAGCAAGTTGAAATGTATCAACGATGTCCTCTGTTGCATCAAAAGTCAGTGAGAAATAGACAAATGTTTTTCAAGACTTTTATCATTTCGCAAATTTCATTTGATATGACATGAATTCTTCATGGCACAATTCGACGTGAAAGATTGATTTTGCTGAAATCTACCAGCGCGCTTTTGCTCGTAACGCCATTTCAAATAATAAGATAATTAACTTAGCTTGAAAAATGATGCGACGTATCATGTATACAGTTTCGTGTTTCACATGAACAAAAATGTACACATCTTCTCACTCTCTCTAAAACTGTAGATTTTCATCAAAAAGTTTTCATTTTTCTTATACATAGTGTCAATGCGTTTCTATACTTTGCTTTCAACGAACTAAAAATGTACCTTGGAGCTTAGCTACTAATCGTTTTCGAATCCTAACTGCAACGTAACTACTTTTTGGCAACTGTGTTGTCGTAGGTAACTTTAGAGCCAATGAAACAACAAAGGCAGAAATCAATTTAGTGCCAATGGAACAGCAGGGGTAAAAACAGAAACCTATAAATCAATCTTACATCAAGGTGTCGGCTGGAATCTGCCAGTACGCAGTACAGCCATGGTAACGTGGCACTGACAATTGTTGCATAAAAAATGTTAACAATAAGGTCATCAAGATTTAAACTATGTTGTCATTATACTGTACACACACCGCGAAAACCTTCCCCTTGGGCCGCACAAACCTGCGGCAGGGCCGCGTGTGGGACATATATGGAACCTACCTAAGTAGTGTATTTAAACACTTCTGCTACGTTATCCACTACAACAGAGGATTAAATTATTTTACCAAAGTGTCATGAAGCTACAAGTAACGAGTTAAGAAATTANTAAAGTTCGCTTTTTCAGTTACGCCAGCCCATAACTACAAAAATAGTTTGACGAAGATTAAGCATCAGACTAAAAGAGATAAAAATGANTTTCCTTCTATAAANCTACAGAAATGTTTCCATCTTCAAATTAAATAAATCATTGAAATATTCTCATGAATAATCTACTATCAACCAATGCCATAACATTTTCCAGCACCGATTCAAAAAATTATAAATTTGTCAGAATGCAGATAAAAATATCAAAAGCTGAACATTTAATGCTGCCAATGTTATCTTGGGTACATTTATTATGCTTTCTTGAAACAGCAGTGGTACTGTTGTTTAAAGAAATTTTTCGGATGTCTGGTTATTAAAAAGCAATGGATGTGTCATTTAAACTTCATAAAACACAGAAAAAAATGAAGCTCAGCTTAAACGGAATCAAACGTTTAATTTATTGATGTAAATAAGGAAATAGCGAAAAGCCATATTAAGCTTTCATGTGTTTGATTGTGTTTCACTTGCATCAAAAAGAAGGAGAAAAACTTGGAAGAATTGCAAGTAACTTCCTTGAACTTTTCAGTGAACTTTCTTTACTTGATGTCATTTGTACTTACAAATTAAGTTTGATTTCATTCAAAAACAATTTTAAGCTCTTTGATATTTTGTTGAATGGCATCGACAAATAGCACAGTTTAACACCGGATTGAGTAAAAATCACATCTCAATGCAACTCGTCTTCGGTTGCTTGATATGGTGCATGTCAAATGCTGCCGAAACCCCGAAATAGCTGTATTATGAAAATGTAAAACCGAGTAAAATCGTTGCAATTGGTTCAATTTTAAGCATCCATTCAATCAGTTTACCTCATTTTATTTGTGTCAAGCGTAAGAGTTGAGAATAAAAAGTTGAACGCGTCGAGCAGCTATTAGTGTTACACAAACATCTGTCANCTTGTAACAAACANGCAAATGTTGTAGGAAGCAGTAAACTAAAAAAGCTANAACGTAATAAGTTTACANTCACAACAAAAATAATCACAACAAAAATAAGTAAAAAAGGAGAATGCAAGAGAAACGTACAAAAGCGTATAGAAAAACATATTCAGTATTATCGGTAAACTTATCCAAGTAGAATTCCAGCAAAGTAGAATAGCGAGAGTCGAAAATACAAGACAAAAATTTTCCCTAGATTGAAGTCACACAGCACCGTGACTGCTAATAATAAACTCAGACAACCTAAAGTTTGATTCGCGTAAAACACTGGCTTTCAAATTGTGGGCCATGGCGCGGTAGTGAGTCACAGAGACATCTTCAGTGAACCACAGAGCTTTGTGAACAAGCTATGTGCCCTGCTGCACATATAATCCATATTCGTGTTTTGTGCGCATTCATTATAATAAAATAAAATTCAGCCATTTTGTCTCCATTTGCAGTTTGAAAAATCGCTCATGGCCATAAATTGTTAAATTTTGACAAAACTTTACGACGTTTAGGGGAGACACTACCCGTTTTTCTGTAAACATGTGGGTCCGAAACAAAAGACCTTGAAAACCACTGACCTAAACCAATGACCATGGCTCAACTTTTTTCAAAAAAGCTTTAACCCTCTGCTGCCCATAACAACCTGCTACTTCCAGCTTTGAGCATGTTGGTACTGTGGCCATAGTACCTCACATAAATGCAGTCTGCAATTGGTCTCCTAACTCCAGCATGAGACAACCATACTTTTAACATTGATTTTGGATAAATGGAGGTCCCGGTATGTTCTACCAAGAAGATACAGAGAGAAATTTCTTAAGCGATGGGAAATGTTGTTCCAGAGTTACTAATAATTAAAAAGTAGGCTGTTGGGATTTGGCGAATGGTCTAATAGGGCTTTGCAAACAAAAACTCCCATTTCACTATGTCTGGTGTTATATTTAAATATTTCAGTTATTATAGAACTAAAATATTTGCTATATTTCCGCTGTCGCGAGCACTGCTGTCGTGTGAAGTGCATGNAACATATAAGCTCTAGGTCATGTAAATTTTACTTACAGCCAATTTCTTGGCGATTTGGTACGAGGCTGATAACTAGGGACATTTTTATGACCTAAAACACTTAATAATATTACTTGATTTTTCAGAAAATATGACTTTATGAGACCAAACAAAAATGCCTGAGCTAGAATGTACAACTACAGTGCCAAGAAGCATTACCAGCGAAAATAGGCATAAGAGATGGCAGCCTGAGGTTTGTTGAAGCCCCACTAAAATAAACGGCTCACAAACATGAGCAAAACATATTATTTGGTTTGAAGCAAATTGAAAACATGCATGCACATTGGTTTATTTCTTTGGGGCAGCAAGAACATGCATTTTTGGGCAGTGCATTACATTTCATTCAAGTAACTTGGTTCACCTTTGTCTTTGCCAACATTCGAAGGTTGCTCAAGTGGGTTTCATTTACTGCATGCAGCTCAGACCTAACGGTTTAGTAGTTTCACCTGATATTTTGAGATTGTTTTAATGGTTTCCGTATTGAAATAGGTTGAAAATATGCAAAATATGACTTTATGACCTAACATGGAATATATGATTTTTTATGACTTTAAAACTTTTGTTATAGACTTTGTAGGGGTGGGATTTTTGTTTCAAATTTCCTTTCATAGTTTCCTGAAGCACAGAAAAAAATATAACTCTTATGACTGTAAATGGCCCAACTGATAACTTTCGATGTTGTTTGTCACTGTCATGCTGTTGGGGATTTCGAAGTCGAAATGCTGTATCGAAAACGATTTTTGCAAACTTGTTGCTCGATGTTACATTGAAAATAAATACATTTTAACATCAAAGTTTTCAAAAACTTGGTAATATCGTATAGAAACTTAAGAGAAAATTTCCAGTTTCTTCTGCTACAGCGCAATAGTGATGACTAATGTGCAAGACAGTATGCCAGTTTTTAAACTGAGAGCTTGAAAGCAAGTTGCACTTTGAAAAATACAATGAGGGATTTGATCCCTTTTAAAGCTATATTGTTGTTCCATTACCACAAATTAAAAAATGGACAGTTGGTTGAATCAAACTCTACGAAGTTGGACCTTCCTAAAATTCCCTCACATTTTTCACCTCAGGTAGGGGAAAAACGTTAAACAGTCGAGGTTGCGTTTATGGAAGGCTGTTTCTGAAAGTCATCATTAAGCCCGCGCGTCACAGCAGTTACCTGCGTTTTTCCCAAGTGTTCACTGTCAGAATTTTGCAACCGGTCTCTATGTTCAGACCTGCCTTCTACACTGTTATTGAAGAATCTTTCCAAAAAGCTGAGGCCCATTTTTCGTGAAAGATCAGCGTACATTTCAAGAGCCCCTTTACGAAATTCCTTGTCTCTGACACTGTAAATAAAACAATTCCACAGACTATTACACATTAGAATAAAGAGAACCACTACCTCCACCGATAGATACGTCACAGAGTCTTCCTGGTGAAGATAGAGTGGTAGAGTTACATAGATGGTCGGAATAAACAAAGCTGTTAACAGTACTACCGCTGCTGGTAGCAAGCTAAAGGTGAAAACGCCCACCATTACTCCTAATGTTTTAGCTAAACGAGCTTCGCTAAGGTCGTTGGTAACAGAGTTCACGGTGGACAAATGACGGCACCGCGTTATGTGCCTTCGAGCCTTTATAAAACTAAAGAGCGTGGCAAGCCACATAATCAAGAGTGGTACGAGAAATCCCAGAGAATAAAGAATGACAGCTTTCTCGCCAGACGATGCGACTAAAATCGAGGCTACGAGCGTGTACTGCAAAACAGGTACAAATAAAGGCAGAAGAGATAAAATTATGGCAAGCACCCAAACACAAACAGTTGCGACCAACGCAATAGGTATTTTGCGATGCTCTTTGTACTTCAGTGAAAAAGATAAAGCAATACAGCGGTCAATGGCGGCAACCACCAGCGTAAAGACCGATGCTAGCAATGATAGAGCGGTAAAAATACCCACAAAGTTTATATAGCTTGCTGGAAAATCCCGAACGAAACGGTTCACCGATACACGCACTTCATAGGAGCCTTTTTGATCAGGAAGCACAGTGCCATTTTCCATGATGTAACCCGCCACATTTTTCTGTGCAAGTTCGTGGCTTGAGTACACTTCTTTTGATAAACTGCTGATAAAAGTGGGAAAAACAAACACGCCAACGAGCAAATCTGCCAGAGCCAAGGAAAATCTATAGATGGTTTGGTTGTGCCTTGTTGCTTTTTTGCAGATCAACGTACAAATGACGGTCGAATTTGCGAATGTGATCAGAACAGCTACGACGCCGCAGAAAACCATCATTACAACGATGCTGGCTTGGCATCTATGACATAAAAAAGGCAATTATGTTCAAGCTAGAATGCATGAATATCATTGTTAATTTTATTAAAACAGCATACATATAACTGAGTAGTAGCCATTTACTTTCATAAAACTTTTATTGTTTGTCTTCAGACATATATCTACTAAACACACATTGCGAAATTGCAATTGATTTTTTTAATAGATGCTTCTCGTGGAGAAAATTTTCTAATATTCCCGTTATTGACATGCAAGCAAATGCTCAAAGATGATAGAAGGCCTATGGCAGCAAGTTTCTGGCAGATAAGGTTTCAGTTTTAAGATAATTCTGTTACTTTGGTTAATGCGTTTTATTAGTGTTGAAAAAAGACGTTTAGAACAGAAATTTTGTAAAAAAATCTATTTCAAACTATTATGAGTTTAGCATCACAACATGCAACCTCCGCATACGTGGGAACGTCAACGGCATAACGTCATCCTAACGTTAAACGTTTACGTTGATTCATTGCACCTCTTAAAAGTGTCAAGTATCGTTCCAATACAACATGAGGTTTGCTGTCATGATTATATCTTTCATGAAACATTTGTACTGCTTGAGACAGCAACAAGGTTTTGCCACTGAAGCAACTTTTTTTCTTTGAAACCCAATGACTAGCGCTAATTAACAGCGGAGGAACCAACTTTATAGTGGGAATCCAAGGTCCTCCACATGCGTACTGTCTACATCAGGTTGACTGATATTGTGACGTCATCGGTGAGCATTCAACTTTAGAATGCATTTTTTGAAAAAGATCGAAATGCGAAGACGCACCCACACCAGCTGTGGTTTTATCACAGATATTTTCAATCTTGTTGGTACCATAACTCCAAAATATACATAATTCTATATGAAGCAAACCTACGGTGGTAAAAATTTATACTTGTGCAAACAAGTTTGGTACCAGCGCTGTAGTGGGGTGGGAACGCGTTCCCAGACCTTCTTGCACTAATTCGCACTGTTAGTCAAAATTCTACAGTGAAACAGGAAGATCCAGTGCGGAAATTCTTGTAGGCGAATGCTCACTTTATTTGAACTATATGGTGCAATCTTCCTTTTTATTTGGTGTGGGAACGGCGGTCCCACACCTCTTTTTTTAGCACTACAACCCTGTTTAGTACCAATCTTCAAGTAATGCCGGCAAGTTGTAAAAACAAAGAAAACTTTGTCGTAATATCCATTCCTAAGACTTTGTAAATCTTTACACTCTGATCGGCAACCTCTTGTGCGAGTAACATGTGTTTGAAACCACGCAACATTTTAAAGTTTAACTGCGCGCACAACCGCCGTGAACTTCCTCACTGCAAACAGGCGGTTCATTGATTTGTCACAGAGATGTTTTGTATCAAACCACTGGTGAAAGACGGAACGACGCGGTATAACGATACAAAAATGTTGAATTGGAAATAAGCTTGCTTTAGCGACAAGGTCAGCAAAATTTTGGAGGATGACGTAGCTTAGTTTATAACAGGGGTCGGCAGCCTACGGCCCGCAGCTAGGGTTGCCAGATGCGTTTTGTAAAAATACCGCCCATTTAGTCAACAGTGACAAATCTAGGCTGCATTCGTAAGCGCATATGTCATGGCACTGGATTCTCGAAAACATTNAAAAAAAANTTTTTTCAATGCATTCATTTTTTCNTGTTATTTTCTTAACAATTTCATAATGCTTCCACAATGTTTNGTTTCAAATTTTTCAAACATGGTATAACAGTACGCTTTGTGAGCATAGTCTATAGCCCGGTGCCAAGCATTAGCAAACTAACTTGTTTTGTCATTAAAAACGAAAAACGATAACTGCAGTGTTTAATGTGAACGGACGCTTTTTCTTAAACTCTAAAAAAAATGCACTTTGTAAAGTTGCACTTTTACATGTTGTATATCAATTTCTGAAGGGAACATCTTTCCGTACAGTTTGATGGTATTTGCTTTCCAACGGTAGTATTACCTATATGAACACCATAGCACAACCCATAATCTCTTGCGTGCTACATTCACTTCAGTTTGCAACAAATATTTTCTAGCTCACCTGAAACTCTTCAAAATATTTCTTACTACTTTCTGGACCACTAAGAATGGCTGAGAGATGACCTCCCGGTTAATTCCCTTGCCCTAGCTTGAGCCAGTTATGGTCCGCTGACGAAATAATGTGCCTGTTCCATACAGCTCGCGTAATTGTGAAAAGTTCGCTAGTCTCTGCAATGTCGCTGTCGACTTCCATTTTTATGATTTTCCTGCATTCTGCCCACAATAGCCTTCGGTAGTAGTTCAGACCAAAGGCGGATCCAGGGGTGGGCGATTGGGGCGATCGGCCTCCCGAAAACCTAAGAAAGTAACTTCATTCATCATGATTTTTTACAATTCGGAAAACAGCATTTTAGATATAAAGCCATTTTGTCATCTATTGTTTTGTCACAGCAGTGTTGTGAAGTATACTTCATCCCTTCTACAATAGCGAAGCCGTTATGAGACTTNACTACCAAATAATACTGAAATCACTCCCACCTAATTACTGGCTGGATCCGACCCTGGTTCAGACAACCCCACCTACGCCGATTACACGGTTAATTGCCAAAAGAAATGCTCATACAGATCACGTTTGGGATAACGGAAGACGCTATAGGAAGCCAAGAGGGAAAACGGAAGGACAATGAGTGTTGTTTAAATGACCTTCGCTGAAGGAACTGTCCTGACAAGATTCACTACTAGAGTCATTATAATTTGAAAAGTTCTCCGTTAGTTCTTTTTGCAGTTACTGCAAATTATTTACTTTTGAAATACCGGTTGAGGCACCGATTTTCAAAATACCTGCCTCTTACCGGCCTTTGCTAAATTCAGCAATAAAATACCGGGCGGGCCGGTGAAATACCGGCCATCTGGCAACTCTACCCGTAGCCCTTTTACAAATAGTAACTGCATGGCTGGACTAGGGGTAGGCTCTATATTTTATGAATCTTCCCTCCTTGCAACTTTTTGTACTGCATACTTGTGAGGAACTACTTATAAGAAACCGCACTGTGCTATATATGTACTGTGTTTCATATTTTGTGCTTTCGATATGAACTGTGAAAGTCACGAGTTAATTTGATTAAAGTCTATAAATTCCCGTGTTTTATCAACATCATAAACAGCAAACTGAATAACATTAGTGATGGAAAATCAGTACGGCCCGCCATACCTTGCAGAGTTTGTTTGTGGCCCGCGACTAGGGAAAGGTTGCCGACCTCTGGTTTATAACGATAAGCTGAAAATACAGTAAAATAGTGCGGTGCCCGTTGTATTTCGGACAACTGTTGAAAAACAATGAGGGGCCCCGCCCCCAAAACCCTTTGCTGCGCCGCCTATAAGCTCTATGATAGATGATGCCAGTAGAAAAACTGGCTGGTAATTATATCGATCATAGCGAAACTCAAGGCTCGTCTTTTCGTCTTTTTTCTAACGCCAACACCTTGTTTTGATTCCTCCTTTGATATAATGCCAACACCAGCCATTTGAAGCATTGTCAGCTTTGCAAAGTGAATATCACAACTTTTATGAAAGCATTGGTGCGGCTCTCTTTAATTTTGAATAGAAAATGTGAGCTAGTGTATTTTGCATTTTAATAAAAATGAAAAACAAAGATTAAGTAGTACCTTAATAGCATTAACTAATTCATCACAATTTTCCCCATATATTCGCACTATATTCTTTTAATGTGGGCAAGAAACTGATCATGTTGGTGATCATTGCTTTTATCAAACTTTGTAACGGGCGCGTAATCATTAAAACACAAAAGGTAGCGATAATCAATATTCCCAAACGCTCTTCTTGAATCTCCACAAAAGCAGCAGGTGTGTTTGTGAAGAACCGCGGTACCATAGAGATTTAGAAATGCTTACCTTTTCGGCATGCAGCTAAAAACGGAAATCCCACCACCGTCTACCAGTTTTTCATCTACGCCACACCAAACAAAAGAGCAAAACGGAACTAGTGGCGTCACAACTTCATGATAGTGGCCAAAGCCTCCAGAGTTTCTCTCATACATAGCAACTTGAATGCAAGGATTTCTGATGTCTACTGAGGTGAGCTGCAGCACGTCAAGTTGCTGGATTGCCTTGTCCCAGGATATTTCTTTGTCATTAGATAGTCCCAGGGCAGCATCGGCTACTTGCGTTTTGCATTTTTCAACGAGTAGAGTATGATTACAAAAGCGAGCGTACATAAGCTTTGTAAAACTGTTGAACGCAAACGTCGGCTTTTGGCATTCCTGATGAAATTCTTCACATTTCCAATCGCGCAAAGTTTCTAAAAACGAAGAGAGGTAACGCCTTCCGTAAGCCCACTTCATCAGGAAATCACGGTAGACCATGTTGCAGCATTTCGATCGATTGCTGTGCGGCATTGGAGAAAGACCCGGTGCGTATTCGCAAGCTGGACTGTCTTCAGTTGTCACTAATGAATCCGCTTCTGTGAATCTTTCGTCCTGACCTCGTTTCGCTGAATGTTCGCTTTCGGCCGTAGCTGCACTGCCGAAACGCAGAAGGATGACACCCAGCAAAAGTTTTACTGTAATGTTTAGCAACATTTTCTTGTTTTCTAATGACTTCCTTTATTTCCAGTCAAACCTGTGGACACAAGGAATGACTCGTGTTGCTTGCATATACAGTAGGCAACTGATTTCCGTAAATACCAGTTGAATAGAACGGCCAAAGCACACGTTTGCTTTTTCACAATAGGAGCATATGAAGCCATCAAGCCACACTCATACGCAAACGCGATTGACAAAACATAGCTGTGCCAAAAGCTTCATCGATACGAAGTTGCCCATAATAGTGAAGCTCATTAAACTTTTGTCATAACCGGGAGCAAATTTTTCAATGTAAATTCTTGCGGCAACCAACTTTTGTGAAAAAAACCGCAGCCTCGGATTCTAGCCGAGCTCAGGTAAATTGTAGCGCGCTCAGCGCATTAGATAACCAGGAGTACGATAGGCCCAACTTATATTACGTTTTTCTGGAATACTTAACCTCCACAACTTCCGGTAAAATTATTTTTCACTTTCCTGCATCGATTTTACATTTTATATTAATTTTATATACAACATCTCCATAAGACTGTTCCTTTGGGCTGATTTTCTTTTGACCATGTAAACGTTGTGACAAGTTTAGAGTAAAACTAGGTGCAGGTGTCCAAAAAAAAACAGCTCATAAGACAAACTAAAGCTAGTATAATAATAAAAATACAAGACTTTCCCCAAATGTATTCAAACTCGGAACACACTATTTTATCGCAATCCCTGCAAAAGTGCTCAAATTCTTAACCAATTTAATTTGGCTTAGACTGGGTTTGCATCTTTGTTGAGCCTAACCTTTGTGGCGAGCTTCGCAATTTGCATGCATGACTGTGCATCTGTGTTGGAGTGCAGTTTTCAAGCTAATTTTTTCCACGTTATAAACGATGTAAAATTCATAGCATGAATGAAAAATTGTTGAAAGAGACACTTAAAACACTGTCACAATAATACGTACTCGCAATAAACCAACAAGAAACTGCTACACCTCACAGGGTTAATGGAACTATATGACTTGTTTTCCAACTAACAAACCTCTGAAGAGGTGTTTTCTGCTGTATAAACCTATGCTGATACCTACCTGATCTTTACTAAAACAAAGCCTTAGTCTGTAAAGAAAATGATCTAGATCAGTGGTTCTCAACATTTTCGCTGAAGGGAGATAAATCCATACCTACGATTTTGTTAGAGAGCCGCACTAAAGAAATTTTAACACAAGTCAACTGACACGTTTTGTTTTGTTGCCGAACGAAGTACGTTACACAAAATATTAGAGGTGTTATTGAAAGACTGCTGAGAGTCGCGCAAAAGATGCTTGGGGCCACATGCGACTCTAGGAACCGCTGTTGAGAACCACTGATCTAGACCAAGAAACAACTTTTTTAAATCGTTTTGGCATTTTAAGCTGCAAACGGAAGTGTTTCGCAAAGACTTTTTGCCAGGTGACCGTTGAACTTGGACTGACTCTGCCTGCGTGAACGGCTGCTTTTATGTGAATACCGCGACAACATGCGGCCAGTAGTATAACGTCCCTTTTTTCTGTCTGTTGCAAAACCTGCTCTCGTTTGTTACCGAATTGAGCTTACTGGGTGCTGGCTTCAAAATAAAAAATAAGNCATAGTGTTTAATGGTGTGTTGATCAAGATAAANTAAGAACTGCGTTTGTAGCCTTGTAGTACTAAACCTACGCATGCAAGGTATTACTAAAAAACTGTCCGATTCGTTACCAGTATCAAAACATGTAAGTCACTGCCATTTTGACTTGTTTTAACTCCTTCTGCGTGATTATTACCTAAGTTATTTGATGTCGTATCAAAAATACTCAAAGCTGGTGTCTATCAAAAACTTCAGACAAATTTAAAATGACCAATGTTTTACCCAAATTAGAGTAGCAGAGGATCTTAAAGTGCTGCAAGTGATTGCGATGGTGCTAACCTTCGAACTCTCTTTGAATTAAAAATGAAAACAGTCTAAAATTTTCTTTCGGTTATTGCAGCAATCAAGTAATGCATGCATTGATGTTGTTTGTTAACCAAAAACCTGCTATGTTCTGGTATATACATGTAATTCACCTCGACGAAACCGCGTTATTGAGTGTGTCTTTAAGATCTTTTATTGCTGCGCAGTGCAAGCAACTTTGCTTTTAACGGCCATTCATGAATTAGTCATTTGAGGTCAGTATCTTTATTTAGTAACTCTGCAAACAGGAAACAGTCAGTCAATACGACAGTTGTACAGCCACTTCCTAAGCTGAGGAGGATATACTTCATTGAAATCAATATTATCACCACGGGTACTCCGATAAGATCTTGAAAGGAGAGGGGGAATTCTTTGTCAAAAGCGGCAAACCGTAAAACTTGCTTTGAGATAATATTTTCCATTGGAGGGAAATGGATCCAAATAGTAGGTAATGCTCCTTGAAATCAAAAGTTTTAGTGCTCGCAGTAGATAGCTGATCTTAGCATATACTCTCTAAATCGTGCTTTAGTTGTTCACCATTTCACTCGTAAGGCTTTGCTTGCAAATTCCAGAACTGAAGATGCGTAAATTACCAAAATCGATTTCCTAGTAAAACAATTGATTCGACGGCGTCACCATTGTGAAGACTTATTGTTGTAAAGACGATATTTGCAAGTTCGAACCATCGTAAAGTTATGAAAGCGAGCGAGACAGGCAGATTCCTCGGAAGCTCTCAGCACACCTATGAGAGGCTTCAATTCTTGTAGGCAGTAAAGTGCCCGCATAACCTTTTGTTGCTTAGCCATTCTGTGAATTCTTTGAAAAATCTGTATCATTACTTATCAAACGAAGTTTGGGAACATGTAAACTGAGATGACACAATGTTTAATAATACTTTCGCTTTTTCTGAGCGAAGTAAATTGTAGAAACAATTTTACGTCTTGTCATCTGTTGTTTAATCTACGTGTTCTGGACAGTACAGAATCACGCCAGCAGAAGCATTGGCATTGTAGGGTTTCGGGTGGTCTTGCGAAACCGAGTGAAGTGGGTCGTCGGCCGATTACGATTCCNCAGAGATCCCTACTAGCTGAGGGGTCAACCTAGTTGTTGCAGGAGCACAGCTCAGTCTCCCAACTGCGCGACCTGACGTCTTGAAGATGCCAAACCAATGCAAGGCGAAAGAGAAAGCTCTCACCACTTTGCCCGTTGATAACTCTCCGGTAACACTCTAAGTTTATCGCCTCTTTCACATTTATTCAGATATACAACAAAACCTCCTATACTCTTGAATGTGAAGTCAGAAGAACGCAGGCGCGTAGCCAGGGGGGGCGATGGGGCAATTTCCCGTGTGGAAGTGGTTATAATGAAATACAAACTTTTATCTACGCGCTTGTAATTACTAAACGAAAGTAAAACAAGGATTAGCCCAACGCTTTTCGCAGCTGTTTCTGGNGCACCAGCTTGCTGTATCCCATCTGATGGTGATGCAAATTTCATTTCAAGACCATCGCAAAAATTCTTCGCTGAAAACTCTGGCATGCTGACNATGCTGTATATTTTGCCCTTGACNGCAGCATCAGCCGTTGCTTTAAATGAACATCGTAGATCTTTGTACAGTTTTGCAACTAAATGTATGAATATGGTGGTGATATTTTGCATGCCTTGAAGCTCAAGCCTTGGCTAAGAAGCAATTCGGTTTCAAGGTCTTTTTCACTAAGCAGTTAGGCCATGGACACCGTTTAGCTACAACAGCGATTATTCTAGCTTCTTAGTTGTGATGGCATATAGACCTATTGACATACTGTGACTGTTCAATCACAAATAGGTGGAGCCTCAACGGTTTCATCAATGATCTCCCATTACCTTGCCGGCGAGTAAAAAACAGTTTTGTCAAGTAACCAGAATCCGGTCTGTTGGCTACATAGTCTGAAAGTGTTTCAACATTCACCTGATGCTAATTACCACCCTATCCTACAGTAAATTTGAAAGCATTCAGCTGCAAAGCGAAGAGTCAGCAGAAAAATCTAACAAAAGTAGAAAGATGCTTTTTATTTTGTAAGTGTTAAAGCCATTGACACTGCCATTTACTTTTACAGATAGCTTGGAATCTGTTTTCTTGATAAAGCGCATGTGACCAATATGTAACTAAATTGAATTTTTCCTATTCGATTAGATTTTTTTTATTTAACCACTAATGGATTTAAAGAAAGACATCAACCGCTTACTTCCCAACCTTTTTTGAGCGCGACCCAAATCTGAGTTTGGTGAACACCTGGCGACCCAAACCTCAAACAACGAATGAAAAAAATACTGGAAGTGTGGTTGATTTCTGGCAGCAAGTTGCTAAGTTCGTTTTTAATGTCAGCGATCTACTTTCTTCTCAAGTATCTATGCTACAGGCAGACAAGCAGAGGTAAAGTTGAAAATTTATAACTCCGGTTTGGATCGCCTCTGCGCGACCTATTTTTTGACCCTTCTCCACCTTCTTTGCGTTTTGATTCATACTTTGGAAACCGCACTGGGCTAGATCAACTAACCAACCGTTGTGTTTTAAGCTGCGGCGACAAGTAAATATAAAAAGCGCAATCACAATGACGGCCACGACGACTCCTTTCTCAACTGCAATATTGGCTGAAAAAAGCATACTGCAGACCTTTCACTTACAAGTATAGCATCAAGATCTTAACAAACGCTTTCGCAAGAAAGTTTTATGAGAAAATGGTGGCTTTCATTCGAAGTAAAAACTTGGAAATTTACTAAAAATAAACTTTTAAAACTTGTTAATTCAAGGAAAACAGACTATCTATTTGCCGGCTTAAATCTGAATAGAATTATTCAGAAAAAGAAACGTCAGAAAAAGGCATGTTTTATGGATGATGCTTTAAAACAAGGGGCATTATCCTATATATTTCAATGTTGAAACTTGGTTGTTGTTTGCCCCCCCTATCAAAATTTCTAGCTACGCGCCTGGAACAACGTAACATTAAACGGTTCGGTGTAGACTAACGATGAACAAGAGCGTTGAGCGTTCACATGCGCAAACCGGAAACAGTGACAAACTGCGGTGATGTAGGTTTGCAGGTTATCGTGGCAGCTGTTAGGCTGTATGCAAACAAATACATTGCAATGAATCACGAATGCAGTATTGCTTGAAATCACGCAGCAAGAATGCGCAAAACATTAAAGCACTAATATATCCCATACAGCATGATATAATTCTTGCTTACTGCAATGTCAGCTCTTGGGAGAAGTGTAACATCATTGGCCGTCAGTTGTCTAGAAACCACACAGGTGCATTTGTTACTGTTGTCCTTTCATGAACTAGCTTAACTCCTTCCGTGCTAAGTGACAACTTTTATCAATTTTCGTTTAGCCAAAGTAATTTTTAAGTAAGTGTGGTTTGTGAATACACATTTACTGTTCAACCACAACCACTATCCTATGTTGAATCACTTGCGATGTTTAGCAGAAAAATATGCCGTGAAGCTTTGCTCTGTAGAAAATCGAACAAATTGATCCTTGCATCTTCTTTCGAAACGTTTTGTCAAATTTTAATGAGTAAAGGCGGAAGGAGTTTTATTAAGACTTCTTCACTGGTTGATGATAAAACCGTACGAAATCTTTTGACCCCACGAGCGGATGTACTGTACAATTACTTTCTCAAACACAACTAACGTCACTGAATTTAACCAATGACAAAATGACTTTGAATCAAGTTTACTCTACTTTCCTCGCACGCAATCCCCATGTTGTCAACAGTTGCGCAAACATTCATTTTTTACTTTCTTCATTCGTTCCTATTAGGTCAGCTAAACGTTCACCTGCAAACCGCATCAACTGCTCTGAACAAGCAATTAAACACAAAGCAATCAGCGACCAGTGGTGCAAGCANTTGTTTTCAACATCAAGATATCATTACGTACTTGAAGCAATAGGACTGGTCGCAGTGAGGTTAGTANCAGGATGTGATTCACGGGCTGGTTCCTTCACCATGTCATGTGTTCGTGCGAGGTTGACGCACACAGGTGAAAGAGCACTCTCCAATCACGCAAATCGAATGAGTTTGGGAAAAAGTGAACGCTCTTTTCTTATAAAGACAAATAAAAAAATCACATGAAACTGAGAAGAATACTTGTGAAAATTTCCTGTTAATGATTTTATGCTGACAATTAGCATTCCATTGTTTGAATGATCAAGACTGCGGAACCCAAAACTACTTTAGTTAAACCACTTGTTAACGATGTTTGCAGTTGGTACGGAAACAGGTGTGACGTATGTTGTAAGCACCTACTTAGATTATAATTTTTTGCTTGTATGTGTCCACGTTATTTTTCGCATATAAAGCAAAGCATGGCGTTTCTAAACCCAAGTATTATTCTTTATTGCAGTATAATCTTTTCAGGAACGAACAGCAGAAATAATATCATCAAAATTAGACGTTGATTTTTGGCATTCTTGGCTCAGCAATCTTTCTTTTCAGAATTATTATTTCAAACTTTTATCAAAAACAATTTATGTTCAACAACAAAACTCTATTCTCTAAAGCACTTCTTCACTTTCGTCTTTATAACCTTGACCACTTTCGTCTTTAAAACCTTGACCACTTTCGTCTTTAAAACCTTGACCGTAACGTGATTAATAAGCTGTTAACATTCACCTGAACGTTCTTTCAATTGCCCTCAACCGTTGGTTTTAAGCCTGGCAGTTTGAAACAAACTGATGTGTTCTTTAATAACTTTGCCACGGAAATGCTGAAGATCAGTCCGATTACAATTTTAGGCAATTAGCTGAACGAGTCTAATTACGCTTGAACTCTGCCTAAGGGTTTAAGGTCAATCTGTCTTTACCAAAGGTCACTGTCGAGGTGCACTTCTGCAGTAGGTCAAAGTTTTGAGGAAAATGTACTTATAGTTGCAATTTGTTTATGTTTCATGAAATGTAAAGGGAAAATAAACTGAATCCAAGAGCGGTAACTGTTTTCTTTTGAAAACCGCTGGAGTTTTCAGCCTGTAGAGACAAAGTTATGTTCCCGCAATGGGCCTTTACTGATATCATTTTCTACACTGAAGGTAATTCTAACAACAAGCAAAAGGAACTTAATTTATAACCACACTTAAAAGCACTAGTGTTTCTGTATGCTTTCGCGGAATCAGTCGACTGCCATCTGCTTTCGTCTTTTTGCGATGATTCAAACTTGCACATATCTCTATTCAAGTATG
>JGI24021J15306_10002912_pt1 | contig 18945 bp, 12 predicted proteins | sample Ectturendosymbi1_FD_15306 | JGI IMG/M metagenome (IMG submission 15306)
ACGTCACTGATAAAAAACCCACCCCCCCCAAGCAAAAAATTTTTTTCGAGTGCAAACTACAAGGCTTGCCCTGTCTTTTGAAGCTTCAACCAGGTCCATAACCCGCACAGGAGCAAAGATATTCCCACGCAAAGCCACGTGCGAATCAGCTGTTTTTTTTGTGAACCGCTTGAATTAACCCGGACGTCAAAGTGTTACATTCATTGTTTTTTTTGCCCATGTAAAGTAGTTCCTGATAGTTCAATGTGCGTATCCATGATCATTGATCATAGTTTCTGAGACAAGCTGCAGCTTTAATATTTTATTAATGAAAACGTTTAATGCTAAATCGGTTATTTAACTACCATTGATGCAAATATCAGTAGTATGCTTTGACTTACACACAACAACTTCAATGTTTTAAGTTTTGATCATTGAAAACATTTAAATGTTTTAGAGCCAAGTCAGTTGAGCCATCAAAGAAGCCGATTCTGCAAGATCTGTCATCTACTGTCAAGACAGTAAGCTCTAAACTATGTTGATTACTAATGCTTAATATGGCTGCTTGTAAATTATGGTGTATTCTGAGCATAAATTTGTTGTATTTGTGAAAACTGATTTTTGTGAGGTTTGCAGAAAATCTTTTGTAATTTTTGTTGCCATTTAAAAGCATTAAGTTTACAGTAAGCTTTCAAGGAATTAGCCGAATAGTCTCTACTTTCATGTTTTTGGGATGATTCAAACTTGCACATATTGTCTATATTCAAGTAACTAGTCTCCACACACGTAAAAAGTTTGAATAAATCAGCAAATTTTTAACGTCTTTGGCACTGGTGGATTTACCTTTAAGATCTGCATGAGCGACTTTTTAACCATCACTTTGCACCACCATAGCTTGCCAGCCAATTGATATTGAGCTGTTCAAACCCTCTGAAGGTTCGACAAGTCTTCTAGTTTAGATTTTTTTAAATTGGCAAGTTTTGGGTTTTTATGGGTGACGTCATAAGTGGTGTAGGTTTAGGTATTTATGGCCCAGGTTGCCAGGCCCTGGGTGCCAATGCCAAGAGCCAATTTTTTGAATCGAGTTTTTAGTGGAAACTAGGCTATAATACCAGTCTTTAGAGCCTTTGATAGGCCATCTAGTGTTTGTGGTTCAAAAGTTATCCCCCAAAATCCATAATTTGTTGTTTTCAGGCCATAAGTTTTGAACCAGAAATGCTATGAAGCCAATCAAGGTCTCTAAAGACTCAGATTATAGCCTAGTTTTCACTAAAAGCTAGTTCACTGGGTGTTGAAATATGCCAGACCATGTGTAAAACAAACTTTTAAAACACTTTTTTGTTGTTGTGAAAGCAGATTTTTCCATTTCTGTATGCATGTGTTTACTCAATCAGAAATATGTTCCATATATCTTGTGTCATCCATCATATTTTCATATATTTTTTGTGGTAGCACCTGTTCATAATTGCAGAAAGCAATATGCTTGCTTACCTTTGATGCAAAATGTCTCTGGGAAGTGTTGGCAATGCTTTCAATAATTTTGCTACTACATCCTAATATAACTTGTAGCTGGAAAAGTAATGTTGTTTTAAATGCGTTTCTTCTGCAGTCTTTACATTATGTTTGCTGCAATGGTTTTCAAACTAAATGATTTTACAGAATCAAGTATTTTATGCAGGTGCCATCTGTGCCATCAATTTTTCCACTTCGTGTGTTGCTGACAGCAAATCCATCTGCTACTGTGTTGCAGTGCACAGTGCAAAGAGAGGTAAAGTTGAGGTGTTTTCCTGAAATCATTGTTTCTTCATGCAATCTTGCAGGTGTGTGTTACTGCTAGAGGTTAATTAATGATTATTTTCTGCAAACAGTGAGCAACCATCTCTTAAATTGCTGATTGTAAGTGGTGTGGTGCAATTGCAACTTGTAAATATCGGTGACCTCACAATGAATCTCAAATGGCAGAAGTTGGAGATGGTTGTAGTATCTAATTTTCAGAAGCAGTGCTTATTGCTTGCAGAAAACAATCATAAATTAAGCCATTTTCCTTTAAGTGTTTTCTGTCTTCACAAAATTATCATCAGTCATTCTAAGTTTGTGATATACTTCAGGTGCAAGTCTTTTCATTATTTACCAATATCAGCAACGAAGTCTACCTTTTTAAAAAATGTAATTCTTTGGTTTGTCCTTGACCAACAGTCAGCAAACTGAAAAATTTCACATCATAAATCGTCTTTAATACACTACATGGGGGATGGGGTCATTGTACCAAATCCATTGCTTCGTGAGCGCTTGCAACTTCATTAGTTTCTTGACACGAAAGTTTTTGAAGTGAAGAATATGTTGTATGACATCTTGCTTTTGGAAACCAATTGGTCATAGCAAAAGTATGTCCACTATTCAGTATTTTTGTGGTACAACTCTGAGTTTCCATTAAAATTGTTTAGATACAGATAATGCAAATAAAATACAGATAGTAAATTTACAAGGAACTACGAAATAATAACAAATTACTGTAGCACACTAACATAAGCACCTAAACCTGCACAGAATTGCAAGGTTAATGTAATGAAGCAACAAAAAAATGGTTTCCAATGAAATCATCGTATCTTTACTGTTTGCTTCAGGGTTGGTTAATTTAAATTCATATGACTGATTTAAATCAAGCAATAAAAAAAAAATCAGCAAAAAATCATAAGCAGTTTTGAAGCTTTGTGTGATTTCTATGACACATTTAATTAACATTTTGATAGGTTTTCACATATTAGTATAAATGGCAGAGAGTTCTTATGATGACAAAATTTGAAACAATTAAAGTTTTATCAATCATAGCTTGTGTAAGGTCACATATTCTATGTCACCTGACTGCAAATATGACATGTGGACTGAAACCACCAACCCTTGCTGACGCAGAAGTCAAAACTGTTAGAATGCCACAAGTAAGTTAATTCAGTCACAATCTTTGAAAATACAGATGAATACTGTTACATCGAGTTTTAATACTACTGTGGGACAAATCCCTGAAATGTCATAGTGACCAAAATGTCTCCATGAAAAAATGACTGAATGTCTCAGCAACAAAGAAACCAAGCATAAAGTGAAAGTCGCATCTAAATTCCATCAAAAATGTAGTCTGTTTACTGTAGACATTATAGTTTTAGAACATACTTTTGATTCATAATAACAGATGTATACATCATAGGTTTTACCGTTTTATACATGTAAGTCATACTTTTGCAGAAGCTGAACTAGTAAAAGCTGCATTGCAATAATTAATTTTAACAATCAACTTCGCACCAAAAAAGCTGGCAACTTGTATTTATCTACAAGCTTTTTAACATGCCTTTAAGTGTCCATGAATTTGATAAACCGATGGTTTGAGTATTGTTATTGCATTAGTGCAAAGAAAGTTCGAATGAAAGTTCAGCTGTTTCTGGTTGCTGCACTTGAAGAAACAAAGCTCAAAAAAATTATATTAAAACAAACTATTTGAAATAAAAAAGTGCAAGTGCTGGGTTGCCACCCCTACACATCAAATAAAAAAGATCATAAAAATTAAAAATTTCCGATTTAAATCAAAACAATCCGATAGTTTTGATTTTAAAAAAATCATGATGTTTATCATCCCTAGTTTGCTCTGTAACTTTTGTTCTAGTGGAATCTGGAAATACAACAATGTTGTTTAAAATACACAGAAATATGGGGTATTCTGCTTGTTTTAAGCCAAGAACCATCTTCTTAGCATCAGCGGTTGAGGAGTTCTAGAAGATTTGTAACTTTTGGTGTGCACCAGCCTACCGGCTGGTTACTGTGGAAATATGAGGGCAACCAATAAACATGAGCTTGAAGTTATTTGTAGGGTATTTGTCCACATTTTAGAAATGCTCTTTTGAAAATTTTTTTCAATCCACCTGAGTGTGCTTAACAAAGATTAAACCATCTGTGACAAACCTTCTTTCGTTTTACGATTGGCATCACAGATTAAATGTGGTTCAAAACTTTGTTGAAAATTTCTCAACTGGTGTTGAGCACAATTCACTTCACAGCCATAGTTCACTGGACAGAATGCCATCTAAGTCATCTTCAACTAATCACTACTTGACAGTGCAATATTCCTTAACTTTCAGTGCGCTTCAATTGCATCTGTTTTTGTGTTGCGAAATGCCATTATATGTGCAGGTCACGCAGAAATGCGAGTCAAAAGCGAATGTTGTGTTTTGATGCGTATTCATTTTCCTATTGGTTGGACAAATATTTCACTTTTGTTGTGCTAGGTAAAGGATGCAGCTCACAGCCCTCTTCTGTCTAAACAAACTCCTAAGAATGAGCGAAAAACAGAAAACACGCAATCGACTGATCAGAAAGATGGTGAAGAAAAAACAGTGGCTTATCCCCAGGTGCAGGAAGTTGCTGCTGATTTCGAGAAATGGTTGATTGTTTTCTATTTTTGCAACCGCAACATTGAAATAGAGCGTATTTTGCATTTAAAGACCTTGTCCGATACGGTTGTGCAGCGTATGGTCTTTTTATGCTCACAAATATTTGGAATTTGTGACTGTTAATCGCGAGCTTCCTTTGAAACAAGATAAAACAACCGTTTCTCATTGTGCATCACATTAAAATGGTGCTACACGTTTAGTCGTTATCCGCAATTATTTTACGAAATCCCGTAACGTTTGCAATAGGCCTTTTACGAACGTTCGTAAACACCTTTTGGATTGTGCTTAGCTACTCAAGGCAGGATCCTTGTCAGTCGTGGTGTGTTATTGGTAGAAATTGTGATAAAGGCGTACAACGAATGTGTTTTAATCGCACGATCTGTATCTTCACTTCTTTGCAGATCATTGAACTAGGATTAAGGGGCGTTTTCGAACTGATCCGTGAAACAGTGTCTCAGCATAAAAGTTTGTGCTGCAAGGCACTTCGCGCTTTGCTGAACATGTTGCAAGGGCAGAAGCTGGAGGGAATGAAGAATGAACCACATCTTATTCTTGGTAACCGAAACGCGCTGCGGGTTGTAACAGCATGGTACAAAATGAATACGCTTTCTTAATCGGTGTTATCATTCATTTGATTTGTTTCCTGATGGTGCAGTGCAGTACCATAGCTTATTGGTTGTTGGTTATTTCCTCAACGTTTAAAAATGATGTTGCATTACACCTGCACGTGCGCGAAAGTATGCGTGATTAGTCTGCTTGCTTTTTGCTTNTAAACGGGCGGGTGCANATGAACTGCAAATCAGTCCGTGCCAAATGACGCGCGTTCGATTGCACGAAGACACGAATATCTGTGCGTGAACGTACTAGTTTCGTAAGCACGCAGACAAGCGCAGTCCAGTGATGTTAAATTTGTAAGGGTTGTTGTTAACCGTGTTCGAGTTCGAAAGGTAGTCTTTATCGATGTTTTTGCATCAGTTTAACGAGATTACAAGGTATATTAAACCAACTCACAAGAAAATGGGAATAGCTCACAACTAAAGAAATACACAGAAATAGTTCCTTTTTATCGAAATAATGATCTAATACGGTACCAAAATGCAATTATTTGGAGTTACGATGAAGAGCCGTATAGCATCCAATGCCGTACATACGTGGGTCACTGAAAGAGTTAAACGCCACTGCACAAGCCGCCATTCGTTCCTGTCTGTCATGTATTTACCTTGTGAAAACCACGAGTGTACGTTACGTCGTAAACCTGTTCATTTTTGGGACAGTTACGTACCGGCCCGTATATTAGACAGTATTCATTTCGTCGGAGGACAGCGTGGCGTGAGGAACGAAACAGAGAATCAGTGTCATCAAATCAGAGATGAAGTCCACAACTTTCGCATCCGAATAGGGAAAACAAAACTGTGTGTAGTGGCTTTCATGAAGAAATATTACCGATATTAATATATCGCCTGAATTTTGCCGACGTGACGATGTATGGGTCGAGATCTGGCGGTCGCCTAACTTCTATTCAGAATACATGTATGTTGCTAATCACGATATACAAATGATTATTATTTTTCAAATTTGCTAGGTTACGTGTGTGTTATTTTGAAAACACACACCTTTGTCAATATGAAAATGGTGTAAATCGTATGGCAACTAGTCATAAACATTGATTTGTTGCTACGATATTGTGATTTCGTTGAAGGCGTAGTTTCAGAATAAAGTTGTATATTAAAATGTGTGGTGCAATTTTCTCCAACGGATTCTGGTGCATTTCGCTCATGGCGAAGATATGTGGTGCAAAATGCTTCCACAGAGTATGTGGTGTAGTTTGCTCCCACAAGCCACTGTGCCGGCTTCCTGCCTTCCTCACAAAACAAACTATTCTGCGCTTTCTATTTTGTTGTGGAGCCACACTTGATGATCATGACGGCACGTGGCAACGCATCGTCTCGCCAACATTCACGATCTATGATTATAAGTAGGGCAACCGAAAGTAAATAAAGTCAGAATTTGTCTGCCCTTTTAAAATTTTATAAAACGTCCACAAACCAATTTTCATGTTCACACCATGAGGGAATCCAAGTTATTAGGTCAAATTTTATCATTAGGTCAAAATTATCGTTTGGTCAAACGTATCTTGCAGCACAGTTTATCTCTTTATCGGTATTTTACTGAAACTACAACAACAGATCTTAATTTGTTTTTGCAAGTTGTGTTGCAATTCTGTAATAATAGTGGCCTTGTTGCGACTTCTTGCATAACAATGTTGTTTTGCCCGCTACTGGACGATTGAATATTATGTAAGCTATGCGTGGTAAGGTAAGAAATGTGGTCTCACAGTACTAGTTTTGATAAATGTTCAAGCCATTGTACATAGTGTTCAACTTCACGATGTTCTCAGGTTTGACTCTACCATAGTTATTAATGTACTGCACTTACCAATATACCATCCCTAAAGTTAAACCACCAAATTTTTTTATATTTCAAGATATGGTGCATAAATACGCTTCGGATTAACGGGAACACCTAAGGCTGAATTATTTCGCACTTGCAAATGCGGGGAATTTATAGGTCAAAATAAAGTCAAAATTTGTAAATTATAAAGTGAAAATTGTAAGTTTTTAGGTCAAAAAATTGGTTGCCCTAGTTATATGTCAGTTAAAGCTCATGCTGTTCAATTTGCGTAATTCGTTTTCTGTGAATGCAGATAGCAATTGCACTTCAAACGTCACACAGTTTCGTTTGCGAACACTGCCAAAAGTGTTGCCCACCGACTTCGTCAATCTCAGTACTTTCTTGCAGAAAACTTGTTTCAAACTTTGTTGGAACTTTCGAGACTCCCATCTGACGATACTGACGCTTCATCTTCTGATGATTACACCGAAGTCATATCTGATACATCCCTGCCCGGAATTGGGCCATTTGAAGAAAATATTCTCGGTATGTGTGATATGCTTGCAACAATGCAAAATGATCCTTTTTCAATTTTGCTAGGTTACATGCGTGTTATTTTAAAAACATAGGTTGCATTGAATATTTACGCTGCTCAGCGAACTTATCAAACTCGACCAGAGCGCACTGTGCAAATGATAGGATGAACAATGTTCATGTATTTCTCGATTTGTTTGAATTCTGCTAGAAAGCCCAGCTACTGTAGACTTTTTCATCTGACTAGTTCTGGGCATGCTCTGTTGTTTGCAGTTGAAATCTGTTTGTTTGCACAGCGATGTGGTTTACTGCAACGACTTCCTTTTTTGTTGAAGTAGACTGCGACGAGTATATGTCTTTTTTCAGTTGCCAATTCCGTCCCTTCTCTTGCCTCATCGTGTTTACTGAGTTTAGTTTTCGCCTGGGGAAACACCAGTAAACTTCTGGTTGTGGTGACTTCGTTCGTTGCGGACTGCTCAAGCCAGAAGCAGACTCTCTTTGTTAAGGTGAGCTGGACAGCAGGTGACGTATGTAGTGCATCGTATTTTAATGAACTCAATAGGATGTTTTTGCGATACTCATACCACAGGTGAAAGACATGCAATGCATATCAAACCACCTCACAAGAAAATAGAAATAGCGCACAACTGAAGAAATCCACTGAAACGTTTGCGTTTTTGAAAAATAAAAATTTGGCCTGGCAATTTTTTAGCTTCAATTCATAAAGCATAGTTTTTCTGCATTCTCTCCTTGCAATTCACATCTTTTGTCGTCATAAAGAAGCTCAGTGGCTTTCATGAGCAAATCCGACCGATATATGTCGGCGGAATTGTGCCGACATTATACGTCGGTCTCACTGCCATATCGGCCGATTTATAACGGCATGACGATGTATCGCTCGAGTTGTAAGTGAACTTTTCTTCAGATTCCATCATCGTTTGTTGAGCTGCAGCGAATGGTTACCGCCGCGCTGCTTGGCAAGAACCACATTCCGATGTTGTACCAGGCTGGCGTGGTCAAGTCGTCTTTGTTCAGGACCTGGATTGTCCAAGGTAAGCAGCCATTATTCCACTATTTATCAGGTTCCTCGCAAGACTATCTTCAAGCATGATTTGTCGAGTGCAGTTTCCTGCTGTAAAAATGTGTGACTGTCGTTCTCTTAAAAATTGTGCGATAAAAGGAAGAAATATCGTTAGCTTGCTTGACAAATTCTGATTTGTGCCGCTCGGAAACTAATGCCATCTGGTCTGCGGCCACATTGGTAGTTTTTGATTTCTTTCGCAGTGTAAAGTCCGCAAGAACGCTTTAAATAGTTTGAAAAAGCATCAGACGTTCACTCCATTCATAAAATTGAACTTGCTTTGGCTACGCAGTGACTTGTTCAATGCGTGTGTGAATTGCATTTGTTAACTAGCGCAGTGCTCTTCAACCTTTCTTACTATGGTGCACCCTCAAAGATGTTTTGACGAACTCATGCACCCTATTTGCTGACACATCCCCCGTGTTCCCCACCTAATTGCGCCCATGTCTGTGAGTACCCTGGCCTAAATAAGCAAGTACCCTAATTCAGTAACTCACCTACATAATTCAGTTGATTATGTCTCATTGTCTGTCGCTTATGAATCACAAATAATAATCAATTATTTACAAAAATTAGCTTGACATGGTCTGATGCCTACGCACCACACTTTAGAATGTGCAAAGGCAAGGTTAAATCCTGGAAGTCATTGGTTGGTTAAATGGTTCATTTTTGCTAACAGAAAGTTTTGTAAAAAGTATCTGTTTAGTATGACAAGTTTGTGATGCATCCTTGTGAACCCTTTCGTAGTGGTGCACCTCACGCATAATTTGGTGCGCCCCAGGGTGCACCGTGCACAACGGTTGAAGAGCGTTTGTGCAAGAGCGCAGCGACGAGTGGCTCATCATGTTCGCGAGATTAAAAAAAGAATCGCCAAGCCCATTTTTGTGATTAAAAAGTGAAGGTTGTTTTGTGGATGCTTCTGTGTGGCTTATGCTCAGCGGAGTGCCTGTGTATAATTGAAATGTGTCTGTTTTTCGTTAGTTGAGGATAAGAACTCCGACGTTGTATCACTGAAATGTGACGGCACTTTCCTGTACTGCCTGCTGCGAGATGGTCAGTTGCTGAAAATCGGAACTGGTTACGATGCCACTGTGGAAGGCTTGGTCTATCGCAGAAGATCCATATTTGACCTTGGTGGTTGCTCGAAGCTCAGTTCCAGCGAATCTAACCAACTTTTTTACTGCGAGGTCTGGTGTTTGAGTTATACCCTCCAACAACTTGAAATGGCTTTGATGTCAAGCAAGTTGTTGTTTTACATTCTTATCTTTGGTTATGGCAAATGATTGAATCGAATTTGGCTGGACTATGGCCACCTGAAGTAATCTGTCTGTTATTGTATGTTCCCTACCCAAACGACAATGTAGAAAAGTAGAAGAAAAATTTACAGATAGTTAATTATCTTGTTTGCTTTTGCTGATTTTATCATGAACTTGACACATACTTGAATTGTTTGAAAGTATGTATCATTACCAATATGTTGTCCAATATTTGCAAAAATCATGTCCTAGGCATTTATCCTATAACGAAACTTACCTTTGTCTCACTTTGTATTGGGCGATTGCAATTTAATGATTATAATAACCAACCATGCAAAATTTTTGAGTTTCTACAAAACTTGCAGAAGATTGTCATGACGCCAACGTGTCACGAACTTAGAACCAAACTTAATTTTTCAAAAATTTCTTTTTTCAAAAAAACATCTTGGAACTTGGAGCTAATCGTATGACTGCCACTAAGTAATTACGTTTTTTCTGAGTTGTTTTGTTCACTGGGACATTTCGGTCATTTGCCCAAAAATAGTACTAAACTTCGCCGTAATAGTATTCACTAGCTTAGCTTTTCGGAAATTATGACCGAATTGATTAAGTTTTCTTCAGTTATTTCAAAAGAAATTCGGCCTACGATCAAAAAATGACCAAAAAAGCCCAGGGTTGTTTTGCCGTACTGCTTCTGTATTTGTTCAGTTGTGCTCCTTGACAGGATACTCTCTACCTTCTCACCCGCATCTCCCTCTTCGTCATTGATCGCAAAACGCTTGGCGGAAGATTCCTGTGCAAGCTTCCTTCTCTGGAGGGGGCTTGGTTCAGTGATGACGACGGCCTCGGTTGTTTGGTGGTTTTACCGCAAGAAGTAGGCTTCCGTGTGACCGTCAAGTTATTTTTTGTGATAACCTTAATTTACACTCAACCGGATGTGAAACAGAAACATACGCTGTCGTATTTCTGCAAGCTTGTGCAGTTAGTTTGAGTTTCCGAACCTGAAAAGTTAGAAAAATTAATTGAAATTCTGATCAGTTAAGTTTTGGTCGAAAGAAAAGCATTCGGAGCCGTTAACAGTGCACTACGTGCAGTCGCCGCGGTGGTACGTTAAGTAATCTGGTAATCGTAAAGCGAAGTGTGTTTTAGTCTGTTGTCTTTCACCGTTTTATGCGCATTTGGATTTGACGTCGCAGCAAAGGTTTTACTTAATTCTCTCCAACAGAATTTTCTCTGATTTTAGATTATTAGCATCTCAATTTGCTCTTTCCTCTAACCATGGTACCACCTTTTTGTAAAGCGAACTTGTCATTTGTGACGTTGTAGCGGATCTAGTAATAGCATTGTTGAAATTTTGTTTTCCTTCGACCGTGTTTTGCCATTGAAATGAAATTACAGTGAACATGAAGAAAAATTATTAGGGCCAGCAAAAAACAGCTGAGTGGAACTTAAGGTTTACGATACCACATCAAACTATGGGTCGCCGCCTACTCCGCTCCACCACTTCTATTTTTATCAAAGCGCTGTATTGTGTCAAGATATCCGTTTGCAGAGGAAACATGAGCAGCCAAAATGCACCCGTTCCAGATATTGAACATAATCGTCGAGTTGTTGCTAGCACACCTGTTTCTTCACTGTTGACCACCTATCTGCTTTCGCAGGACTCCTACTCCATCTGCGTGTACAAAATCGACTGCGACAAAGCGGTTGTGAAGCGACCATCGCTCAAAGTGCAACCGATGAGGAAGCACTTGCACTTTCTCGGGAATTCACCTGGTTTCTCACCGATACATCACACACAGTCCAGTAAGTCGGAAGTATGGTAGGCTTGGGAGTATCGGCTTGCGTTTGTGTTATTGGAAGTGAAAAGGCCGTCGCCACGTCGCTGTGGCTTTGGTTTGCTTTTGGTGCTGGGACTTTCGGGCAGTTTTGCGGACGATGCACGCGTCGTTTTCTTTTTCTTTATGTCGGTAACACTCCCCGTGTTGTTTCAGACAAAGCAGACATCGTCCAGGTCTGCGTCGGGCAGGACTTCTCTCTGTCTCGAAGCTCATCCGGAGCGATATTCTTTGCTGGAAAATCGGATGCGTTGGGATTGACCAAGGTATCAAGACAGGATAAGCAACGCCTGGCTGAAACTTGTGTTGGGTAGCAGCTTAAATGCTTCTGCTTTCATGCTGACTTCTTTGGCTTGGCATAGCGAAAAGCTGAAGCTGAGTTTGAAATCTAGCATTGTTTAGTATTGCTTCTGTTAGCAATGCTACACTTGTTTATTATTCTGTTTTTCCTCATGAAAAATTGCCAGCCTGGTTGTTTAAAGACATATGTATTGTATGACGTCTTCACTCCCACACGCAACGCAGTAGAAGCATGTATGGCACAACAAGGAACACACAGATACAGAAAAGAACATGAACATAGATATGGGACGGTAGTAGACACGCATACGCTTGATGGCGCTAACACAATTTCTTTGAAGGAACGCAAGCATGGATATGAGGTACTAGTAAAGAGCACACGTATGGATGGTGCCATCACGGTTGTTATGATCAGTTTTTTTTAAAGGAAAATATTAGGTACCCGGTATAGACCTGTGGGGACCCGATGATAATTTCCTCTGATTTAGGGACCCGATTTTCAATTCTAGAGACCCGAATCGGGTCCGTAAACATAAAATGCATGGGGGAGTGGGAGGCTGGGAAGGACCTGGGGTCATTTGGCCTGCAAACTTCCCGAGGGCGAAGCTACTTACCTGCAATATTGTGAACGGAACAGTTTATGGAAGTAAAAGACTGTTGCTCTGAGTACAAGGTTTAATATGCGCAGTGCGGTTACATCATTAATGGAAGCAAAATGCGTTGCAGGCAAGTTCAAGCCGTCTGAAGGAATTGATGTGACGTCGCATTTCACATACAGTATATTGGAAATATTACTGATAGCTAAAGAGGAAATGCGTCGACAGTTATGAACTAGTGCAGCGCTGCAATGGCGGCGTCACAAAATTTAAGCAGGCTGAGAACAAAGCGTCCGTCCAACGATGTATTTGGGAAACGCATTTTTAGTCGATGTGATGATTCATGCATGGGAACGGAAATTCGTTTGCTTCTCGGTAGACATATTACTCGCAGTGCGATTGGACGCTACAGGCATTCCACTTCTTTGTACAAGAGTTATTTTAGTGAACGCAACAAACGCGAAACTAAGTAAGATATATCAGCGATACCTTACGATTCCATTCTTTTCATAGAACAGCGCTAATTAAATCAATGCACACCAAAACAAAGAATACAAAACTGTTTCTGGTACCCGAGCAACACATTTTTATAGCACATTTGATACAAAAATGCAACACATTTTATACAAAAAATGTTTTCCGCTGTAAAAAGTGTCAAACACGGTTTATTTTTTATTCTGAAGGAATTTCTGATCAGATTTTTCTTGCACTGTACCTCAACATTTACACACCGAGTTTAAACATGCTTTTGGTAAAGCAAATTGCCTAGTTTCAATTTGTCTCGTGTTAATGCGGACGAACATTCGTAATTCGTTCAAATAATCGTTAAATGTAACCGGTAGCTGGGAGTTACTCTATTTATACATGAATTTTCTTACTCCAAGACTAAATATCTTTTAGCTGTAGAATATTTTTCGTTTTATAAGTGTTAGTAATTTTACGAGTCGCAAGTTCAAACGTGTTCAAACATTTCATGGCGCGATATACCAACATATACTGTAGATGGCATGAAGCTGCTCTTCGCCAGGCAATATTTCCGTATTGTACTCATGAGTTTTTTAAGTTGTTTACAACTCACGTAATGCTTGGTTATTAACATTATGTTTAACTTTACACATTACACCAAAATATTTGGATGTAGTACAACACAACTGTTTACAATTCCGTTTCCATGCCAGTTGCTATTGCTAGTTGTGAAGGAAGTTGTAAAAATAATGCAAAAAATAGTTTCAGCTCGACAACTTCAAGCGAACATTAAATTGCTTGGGAAAATGTTCTGGGGTTTCTGGGGCTGGTGCAGTAGCACGTACTGGAAAAAAATCGGGAGCAATAAAGCCAGTCCAAGTGAAGCGTGTTCATGACTTGCGAAAAAAATGTGTTGTATTCCTAAATAAACAGAAACATTGATTCTTAGCTGAAAAGTTTAGTCAGGAAAAGTTTGTTGGAAGTGTTGCTTACTTAGCTGATATATTTAACTCCGTGGAATGTCGATCTGTGCAAAGTTCTGGTTTTACTGTCATTGATCACACTGCAAAAATCATCGCTAACCACAATAAACTCATTTTGTGAGAAAACTGCGTGAATCGAGTTGAGTATGACATATTCGCTGAATTAAAAAACCTATGTTGATAAAAGAAAGTGAACGTCAAGGAAACCATAACTGGGTATATTGAGTAGCTTATCAAAAGTTGGAGTGCTGTTGTGGTGAGACTAACGCTTAAAATGTGAAAAGATTGGATTATAAATAATAATCGGCTCATTTGCGGTCAAGAATCTGCCTCAACCGCCTCTCCATGTTGCAGAAAAATTTCTGGATATGACGATGGAAGCAGTGTGTCGTTCAAAGAAACCCGAACATTTCAGCAAATAAACTTTTGTGTCGTTCAAAGAAAAAAACCCGAACATTTCAGCAAATAAAATATAAACCTCTGGGTGTCTGTGTGTTCAACTTTTCCGACTGTATCCAAGTATGTCAGTCAACGACTGATTGCATTTACGACAACTGAGCTTCTTGATTCAGGATTTAGTTTCTGAAAACGAATGTCGAAATAAGACGGGACGTTGAACATGACATGTGATTGTGTTTGAGTAAGAAGACACCGGGATTTATAAAGCTTGCAGACAATATGCAAGAACATTCTTCCCATTATTTATCAAAACATCTTTATGAATAAATTATTTACTATTACCGACTTTTTACTTAGCACAGGTCAGTCTCACTGCGAGTATCACAGTATCGTCTTGTCGCTTTGTCCAAATGGCAGGGATCCTTCTGTATACCAAGTGTTGGAGAAACAACCGTGGATCGATTGATTAATTACTTTTTCCATCAGTTTGTGTGTTTTCATACGTTCGTAATGTTAGTCGCTCCGTTTTTACAGGGTAAAGGCAGGAGAGTGCTGCAACCGGAACCACTTCCGCTTCCGAGCGGTGTGAAAATTTCTCACATGGCAGTTGCACCCGAAGGCGGCCACGGTGTCATGATTTCGGATTCGGGTGAAGTTTATTTTGTGGGAACATCAAAGCGTGGAGAAGATGGCGAAGGTTGGTTTGATCATAACAGGTCGAAGGAGATGTTGTCTAAATCGAATCCGCCGGATGGTGTATTACATCGTGACTCAAAAATCAAGCGAAACATGTCTGATTATGGCAATAAAAAAACTTCATTCAGATTTATCTGTTTTTCGCAGTATACCATTTGGTTGTTAGGTTACGAGTGTCGGAACGCCTTTGCTACCCCTATGCCTGGAGCCGTGGTTGTGTGAACTTCCTTGCCATTTCAAACGCATTCGCTCAATGTTCGTTTGTATAGCAGTGTTGAAAATTCATGCATTTTTGTGTTAGCTTTTGGCGTATGGCTTCCGTCAGTCACAGCAGTTACTTAGTTCGGCGGTGTAGTTCTAGAATCTAGACTATGATTTGGGAACGTTAAGGGAGACAAGGTGTTGCTACATTGAAGATAGTTAAAGCATGAACCATTAACAGCGGCTACTTCCCAATGGGCGGCCACGCATCGTTTTGGGTTGACATGAGCATTCGCAAGCAACCAACAATGACGGCCACTGTGAAAGGTCTGTATATACCATGGCTAGATTGTACCGCCACAGACACCGGTACAATCCAGTCATGGTGTATACAGACCTTTCAGAGTACGAAGGACAACATTCAACATTTCAGCTGAAGCTGTAGTTACTGGTTAAACTAAAAACAAGGTTAGGTTGTACAAAGAGAAATGGGGCGGCACTAGCTCAGTGGTAAAGTGTCTGCCTCTCAATTGGAAGGTTGGGTGTGAACTGCTGGAGCACTCCTGGGGCAAGAGTGTTCACCCAAAATCGCCCCAGCAGTGGGCAAATTTCAGGCTTCGGCCTGCCGCTAACTGCCGTCACCAAAAATTCGAATTAAAAAAGAGAAATTAAAAAGTGAAATCAGTTCTGCGTAAAGAGCGAAACAACAATCTCAATCAGGCTACAACATTTAAGCGAACGCCATCGTTCCCCCTGCGAAATAGTTGGAGATTATGATATTCCACGCGACTGCATCTCAAGTTGTTTCAAACTATAAACGCCTAATCGTTTGCAGCGTCGAAAAACCGTCGGCAACCGGCTGCTCAGAAACCAAAGCTGATGAAGTGCATGGAAGGCAAGTCGGTCGTGAACGGTTGCTGCAATGCTGGCACCAGTGCTTTCGTCACGAAAGACGGAAAACTTTTTCTGTTTGGCAAAGATTCAACCCAGGCCGACAGCAAGACAGGTAATGCAAGGCTCTGATGCATCGTGTCGTTTCAGCTTCGTGCGCATGCGCGAGAGACGCCCTAAGTAATGTTTTATCCAACGCAGGTCTCGTTTCGTCGCTGAGCGACGTACGCGTGAAGCAGGTGGCGCTCGGAAAAGCCCACATCGTTGTCCTGTCCGCAGACGGACGCATCTGGACAGCCGGGGTCAACAGCAAGGGCCAGTGCGGGCGGCAGGAAGGCGTGGTCTCTATCGCTCAACGAATCGCCGAAGTGGAACAGGAGCGAGACGGTCAGCAGAAGTTCTTATTGGTTTGGTTATCAGCGCTGTTTGATTCAGTTCATCACAGTTCCCTTCAACTTTATTGGATCATGTTCGTCAAAGTTTATATTGGGTCACGTTCGTGAAAGTTCATATTGGGTCGTGTTCGTCACAGTTCATATTGGGTCATGTTCGTCACAGTTCACCTCAACCTGTACCTTCGGACCCACACTTGTTTTTATCGCGTCGTAACGGGGTGTTCACGAAGCAACAGTCAGGTCTTTGTACTTATTGCAAACCGCAGTTAAAGCGAACAATTAACAAGTTAAATTAGCTGTGCCATCATTTTCAAACCCATTATAAACAATTTTTTGCTTGTAACTTTCACTGCCAGTTAAGGATCGTGTGTATCAGTGTATAGCCAATACGTGGTGAAGCAAATGCCCAACGATCGTCATGGAGATGTGATTAAATTGCAGCAAGCTTAACTATAGTCGCCTGGTGCACGCTGTTGTTTTGAAACACTCGATGTTTTAGGCTTTATCCTTAGTGTACATGCCTTGAGAGTTTCGAACAGCTGGGTATTTCCCTTCAAATTTCGATTGTAAGGACAGTAACAAGCAGGTCTAATGATTTGCTCAAAACGTTTAACGTAACTTATCATTATTAGCCAGGCATCATTATACAATGCCACCAACCAGCCCCAAGATTCTTACCTGGGGTTTGCAACTGTCCGCGGTTGGCAGAGGACTTCCGCTGGAACTTACACAACTAACCACAAAACATTTTTCAGATATTAAAGAGTACCCTGATAAAGAGAGATGGACATGTTTATTTAGGATTGCGCATGCTTTAAATTCTGAGAAATTACCCAAAAAAGCTTCAGGCGTTGTGTTTATTATCATCAGCGCATCAGAAAAAGTGCTTCCTTTTAAATTTGGAACAAATAGACAAGATACAACACTCCGAAAGAACTAGCTCGGCAAGACCCTGTTCATAGACGAAGCTGGTTTGCATCTTACCTGCAATAAACATGTACATTGATGAAACGCATCAGGCCTGCAGATGACTAGGCTATTGTACTAACTCCTTTACACCACGCGCCTTTCACCTTGAATCTGATTTTTCATCTTTTGCTTGTGACATCAATTCCGACGCAACTTTGCAACGGTTTGCAGTTTCGATGCCGGAAGACAAGTCGCTCGACGACGTGCGCCTGAACGAGGACGGATCGTCCGGCACCGCGATCGCCCCCATCTGCTCCCCGGACAAGCACAAGTGGCGCAAGGGGGTGTGCATGGTGTGCGCCGTGTGTGGCGAGTGCACGGGTTATGGGTCAAGCTGCATCAACTCATCGCTGGACGGGAGATACCCGGGGACGTGAGTGCCAGTTGTCATCGGTAGACTTTGTTATTGCGCCCGCCGTGCCAGTGCTAGGTGTCCGTTAGTCTGGTTAGCCACGATATGTTACGCTGTTTGTATAGTTATTTGTTTTTCAATTAACTTTTTACGATGTGTAACACGTGCACGCTGATCGTATCAAATCATACCCATCAGGTACTTGTTCCGCTTACAAAGCAGACACTCATTTGGAGGGGCTTGAGGTTAATGTGTGCTGTTAAGCGTGTTTGTGGCGAAGCTTTTTTTGTTGTACCAGCTAAAGCTATGAGCTGATGCTTGTATGAGTGCTTGAAAATCTGTCTGCATGCATCTCCAAGCTGATATGATTGTACAATTGCTCTTTCAAGTGCAAGCTGATGTCGATTGCAAAGCGGAAAAGTGTACGTTCTGATGCACAACAAGCATCTCGCATAGCAGGCGCTTCTTTGATGCGCGAGACGCGCTGGCTTGTCTTTTTTCGAATTGCTTACTCGGGTTCCTGCTCATTGTACATGCCGTTAGCTTTGTTTTGTAAACAGGTTTGAAATGGCACGGGCCTTTCCAGGGCGGCGAAGCATGAGCACAGTCGGAACGGAACCGTGCTTCTGGCAAATCGTGCGACTTCACGTTGAGCGTCCTATATCGCAGTGACTTTCCTTCGTTGTCCTCGTATCGACATTAATTCATCCGCAGTGTCTTCTGTATCAAGGACAAGTCGCTGCCTGTGATTGTTCAAGAACGTTTTTTCTTGTTTGGTCCCAGAAATCGTGTCTGTATCTTTGCAGGCCATGCGGGTGCGGCGCGGGCGATTCAGGATGTACGGAGTGCGGATGTTGCAAGACCTGCGCTGGCGAGGTTGACCTGAATCGCGAAGATAAAAAGAAAGGTAAGCGGGCGTCGTATCGCTGCCGCCTCACTTTGGGCTGCTTTCCAGCTCAGATCTTTTCGATATTATTCGGTTGACTTGGGCAAAGCTTTACTTTGTTACCTTCACCTGATATTCGGCCGACTTTCCAGTTCTTTGCGATTTAGCTTCGCATCGAAAAGGTCGATTCTGGCGTCAACCAAACGCGTTTGGTTCGTTTACCTTCTCGCATGATCTCCATTCGATCCAAACTGACAACGTTGTTTTTTTTTTCTTCAGCGCCGGACAATCGTGGCA
>JGI24021J15306_10002915_pt1 | contig 18941 bp, 15 predicted proteins | sample Ectturendosymbi1_FD_15306 | JGI IMG/M metagenome (IMG submission 15306)
CGTTTGGCCCCCTGGTTGCCGCATACATCTAATACAGTATTTTTTAAATGTGCCCCCCCCTTCTGGTTTTTGGCTCCCCTGCTGCTAAATCCTGGCGACGGGCCTGCCTAGCCCATGGCCTATGCGTAAATCCGTCAGTGTTTGTAACTTGCGCTGGATGATAAATTCCCTCTGCTATGTCACTGAAGAAAAATGTTGCTGTGTTCACGGAAATAAATATGTTGTTTTTGCACTTGCTTCAGCTTTAATTGTTCAAATCACCAGTAGCTGAAGAATTGCAGACTTCGTTTTGTTACTTTGGCGTTGAAAACGATCACAGAGACAAATCTGTCGAGTCACAAGTTCTTCTAGTACAAGTCGGGTCATCAGAGGGTTAACTTTTTTTATTCTAGTCATGACCTTGGTCGAGTCACTGGCTTGCAAGCTCGAGCCATTTGAAATCAAATTAAATTGGATGTTTACCCTTTTTTTGTCAGAAACATTGTGACTCAAAACGATTCAAGCTCCTAATCCTAACCAGCTGAAATTTTCGGGGTGGAAAATAATTCTAACTTGTTGCACCTAAAAACGTGATTGGCGCTTTCAAAACGTTTTTGAAGATTTTTCGGAGAAGAGCAATTGTTCGGTTTGCCCCTTCCCTGGTTGCGGGTGAACTTGGGTCAGTTCATTGCTTGATTACATCATTGTTGCAGAACGTGACTAGAGTCACCGTCATGCATCACTAACCTGAAGTGACTGAAAGTGAAGACTTCTCAATAAAATCATAAATTCTTTTAAACCAGTGTTAGATCGGCAAGTCTGAGCCCACAGCAGTAGCCTTTGATTCAAACTAAAGACCGAGTAGAATAACTTGCGAAGAATTCGAGACCGATTACAGTCATGAAACTCCGAACCCAAGCTCGAGTCCATGAAAACTGGACTGCCACGCAACACTAGTAGACAATGTTTTTCTTCAGGCATTTTTCACCACGTGGCTATTCTTCCTGCTGGCGATCGCATCTTTCCGGGTAAATTGCTTCGCTACTGTTGGAAACTTTGGAATTGTGCTGTTCTTTTTATGTACCTTCACTTTTTCTGGTAATCTTTCCTGTGCACACCCCATTTTTACACAAAGTTACACTCCGTATTTTTTACTTTGTTTTTTTCTTTGTACCGCAATTATTTTTTTAATTTTCATACTATGTTTAAAATTTTTGACCACACCAAATTTCCTCAATTAAGATAAATCCACTCCTTTGTTGTAGGCATGCTCTCTTCATCTGTAATTTTTTCACAATGTTCTGTTTTTCTAACTGTGCTTATTTTATTTCCAACTGTTGTTTTTCAACACTTGTCAAAAGTATTAGCCTACACGGTATTGGTTGACTAGATGACCGCCGTCGTACTTCACCTAGCCTATGTAAGATTCTTTGTTTACATCTATCAATTATTTTTCCATTGTGTTTTCATTTAATCGTAAAATCGTAACCTCCACTGATAGTTGGCTACACTTTAGATGATTGTTTCTGTTTATTAGCTGAGTCACATGAAACAATCAATCATTCAGTTTCACGTTGACAGTGAGACTACAGTTTAATTTCGTGTAACTATGGAAAATTATGTGTGATAGGCCTACCAATTGCCAACAAGTAATTTTTGTCTGTAAACTTTAGTGACATATTTTTAATTTTTGTGTATTTGCTATGTGGAAGGCAAACCTAACTGATCGCCCAGTGGCATTTCTTTTTGTGTGCAGTTTTCTGATTATCTGGTTACTTTCAAGTAGGCCCATAATGTAGCTGCATTCAGCTATGCTTCGGTCGAACATTTGCTTGTTGCATGTGTATCCGAAAATTCTCTCGCCAGCAGGCGTTTGACCGTTGTTGGCAATGTAACCTTTTCAATTTCAGAACGACCCACAACCAGCTTGGGACACCAGGTGGGGGGAAGAGTTTTCTGAGTGGGACCCAAATTTTTTAAACTATGTCCAACACATTTTTCCAGGGGGGCGAAAAAATTTGAGGTGTCTTCGTCCCCCTGGTTACGGGCCTGCCCACGACTTTCGAGCATTGCTGTGTCAATCGCGTTAACACGATCTGTTACCAGACCATCTCCACAAATAAAATGGCAAGGCCTCTCGAGATTGTAAAGAGTCGTACTTCATTCGCAGCGCAGGTTCGTGTTGGTGGTTTAATTTTGCGCCGAGATGGATCGACTTACTGGCCGGCATGTTCCCTATAAGGTAGTGCTCTTCAACCTTTTTGTCATCGTGGAACCCCCGATATACTTCCGCGTTTGTCATGGAAACCCCATTAACAAAAATTAAAAAAACACGAATTTACTTGTAAGAATTCAACATTTTCGTTATTAGACAGTCAACAAATATACATTTATTAGTTTTGCGAAGTTATACACCAAGAAATTTAATGACTCCGTTATTCTTGCATTTCTGGAATCTTATCTGCTACATTCAGAATTTGGCAAAAAGAACCCGTATCTCAAATCTGTCGTCCCATTTTCTAACTTTGGCAATTAAATTACATTTGGTCCGTTTCGGATTGGGTGTCTCTTTTTACGTTTGTACTACATTGCTCATTACCGTCCACACCTTCGCTGTTATTATTTCGTTCACGTAAGAAATCATACAGGCTTGGCTAAATTAGTAACTCACGGAACCCCACTACATGTTTTGCGGAAACCCTGTTGGAAAACACTGCTCTGAGGTGGGCAAATACGTAGTACCACCAGACCATTTGCGTACTGAAATCTTTCTCGCGCACTTGCAACATTCCAAATCGATGAAAAAGCACGAAAACAAGGAGCTATTGAAACTAAATGTGTACTTTGTTCGAATTTGGTACGGTTTTATACTTACGCTAATAATTCAATAAGTTTACAATTGATTTAGAACTCTGCCTTCAAATATTGATGCTCACTAAAACGAACATTTTGCTCAGTCTAAAATTTTCTTAAGGGAACATCGCTGCCTGGCCCGTTGTCTCAACGTTTGCGCCTGCAGTGATTTTGATTCTCCTGCTTTCTAACTGTTGATATTATTCCCATTGTACTATTTCTGACCCGCCGTCACGGACTTAACACCCTATTCGTTTTTCTACGTAGCTGGCAAGGTCATTTCGAAAGGGTTGCCATTCGGAATCCACAAAAGTTTAAGTAAACCGTTACTTGCAGAAGCAACCAACCACACTCTGGCCAGGTTTTTTTTTACCTCGATCGATTGCCAGACCATCTCCGCAGATAAAATGGTGAGGCCGCGATTTAGTTTGCAACACTTTTGCTTCCAAAGACTAGCCCGACATAATTGAATTGCACTAATTAAAACGACCGGTGGACTGACGTGGGCTTAATCGGTGAACTAATTCCTGCGGAAACCTGGTCATTACAAGCGAAAACCAATTTCGTCCCACGAAGTTATTTAACAGGCAACGTAAAAACGTTCACGGCAGATCCGTTTTTTGACATGACCGAGCAAGCAAGGTGACGTTGATCATACAGGCATGGACGGGCGCAGAACTGTCAGGAAACGATAACCCGGTTCCACGATGTCGTTTTACTGACGATAAAACGAGATAAGCACGATTACAAACGCACTTCATCCCTGGAATGATCCAGGTTGGGTTTCCACGTTATCAAGCTAACTTTACAGCACTCCATCGTTACATGACCCACTTTTAAGTCACTTCGAATGTATAAAAATTTCTCACACAATTCTTGCCATTCAGTTTCGACGACTTTAAGCTGCAGGAATTAAGCGTTGCGCTCCTTTCAGGAACAGAATTTCACTCACAGGACCGTCCACTATTATTTCGTGGCAAGAACTCTCATCGCCAAACCCGCACACACAAGTGCATGCGGGGCCACCCAGAAATCGCGTCGTCTATCCGGAAGCAGCAGCGAAGTATAAACAGTTGCAGACAGGCAGCCGCTTCGAACACACTACAAGCAGTAAAAGGCAACGGGGATGAAGGGAAAAGTCAAGGACGGACACCCTCCAACAAGCCCTATCTGACACTCCCCGCAACCACCGGTGGATATGATCAGCACGAAGTAAAAGTGGCGGCAGTTCATTTGTCTTCAGATTGCTTTTTCTTTTTTTTCTTCTTTTTTGTCTTGAATAGAGGAAAACACATATTTTGTCAGCACCTTGTACTTGATAAACTTTACGCAAGAATTTTTACAAGCCACTAATCTCTTAAGTAGGGTATTTTTTCACAGAAACAATCGCGACTTTTCGAAAACGTCATAACAATTTCCTCACTTATTAAACGTTTACTTATTATACAGTCTAAAGGCTGTCATCTGAAACAATTTTTGACGTTAAATTTGAATGGCTGACTGCGTTGCACAGGAGGCGGAAGCCAGGAAACAGGTAAAACTACGTCATCACATATTTGTGACGCCAACATTTCCCCGCAAACGCATGTGACTTTCCCACACACACAACCGGAAACCAAAGAAATAAGCTTCGGTTCGATGATCCACATTGTCAAGCCACTCACTTCTGTTTGGGCAGTGCTTTCCTCTTCCTGCTTCGCGGCTTCTAAATCGGACTTCGGTTTCTGCCACAAAACAAGGATTTCAATCGTAATTGTAAACACGGAATCAGTAACTTCCAGAACTTGACAGCTATCATCTTTGTAGGGGATTCATCTGTTTCAAAGTCAACGTTCTGCATTTCCGAAGCACTCGTCTTTCTAAACTGAACTCAAAATCAATAGTTAAATGATGAAGCTCGTATTAGTAACCTTTCATGTTGGACCAAATTTGAGTATTTGTGGTTTTGTATGCAATTGAAATCGAGCTGAATTTATTGATACACTCAATAATTTCACACAATTTTGATGAAGTTCATTCATTTATTTTCATACCCGCTTTTCGTCTGCGAAAGGTCGCGGGACAGCAGCCGAAAGATTCGAAATACCTCGTGATTTTAGGCAATTTTTGCGTGGAATCCGGTCGTAAGATTTCTCGAGGTCAACAAAGCAGTTGTATATATTCCTAAGGTTTCACGAAGACTTACTACAGAATAAAAATTGGTCTGTAGTATCCTCCAGCTTTGGTTCAATTATTTCTCGGCATGCTTTTTCAAGGCACTTGGCTTACACTTTTCCAGGGAGGCTAAAGAGAGATGCCCCGGCAGTTACTGAATTCTCTCCTGAGAGATGCCCCGGCAGTTACTGAATTCTCTCCTGTGTTTTGTCAGCTGGGAAGGCATCGCATTTCCCTCCCCAAATGTATCTCCTGCCGGATAAGGTCTTTGACACCCTCTTTCCATCTGCCAAGGATGTCATCTCTGCTGATAAGACCCCATTTTTGTTGATGGATCTATAAGTACGAGATTTTTTTGCCGCGAAAACACCAGATGGTTTACCAGTAAATGGAATCCAGTTTATGCCTGAAATTCTCCCAAGATTGGATTTGACTTTTTCACCGCAATGGCATTTAAGTTAAAACACTAAATATTTAGCGCAAGTTTTATTAAGTTAAAACACTAAATAATTTAACGAAAGTTCAACTAGGTTCAAACACTAAATAATTTAACGCAAGATCAGTAGAAGATACCGAGACATTAAAAACACTTGTAGAAAGCGAGATTTTCATTCGAGTAATCCCTGATAGGAATTTTTTTCGGAACATTTGAAGCTGATGACCGAATTATTGCAGTTCTACTTGCAGCTGCAGCAGTTTTTTTTTAAGGAAAATGTTAGGTACCCGGTATGGACCTGTAAGGACCCGGTGATAATTTTCTCTCATTCTAGGGACCCGAATAGGGTTCCTAAAACACCTTAAAAAAACCTTAACTGCAGTGAATTCAAATGCAGAAAAATTACACAGGGTTGAAATTTGTTGCTCGATCAACTAAAATTTTGATAATCTTCGATGTGACATTTTTGATGCAGTGATCCTCAATGCCGCTTTATCACTTCTGATCTGCGTACTGGGAGATTTCCACATGTCTTATGACACCTTGGTGCAAGTTATTTCTAGTTTTCTTATTTCTACCCTTGCTGTTCCACTACCACTAAACTTGCCTACGACATCACAATGACGGAGTGGTTAAATGTGCCAAACAGTCGTTACCAATGCAGTTAGGATTCGAACGCTTCAGTACAGTAGTTCAAACTAACTTTTAGTTTGCTAAGATGACAGAATGTCATTCAATGTGCGGCTCTCACGAAGATAGTGACATGATTTTTGATTCAGCAAAGAATTTCGGTCGGACATAGCTTTGTTTAGAACAGCTATGTCCAACCCAAATGGCTTACTGAGCCAAAAATTATGCCACTATCTTAACCAGGGTCGCATAATGAGTGACATATTAGTGAGGGCCGCACAATGAATGACTCACTTTGATCTTAGCAAACTAAATTTAGCTTACGCTAATATACTGAATTCGTTCCAATCCAACTGCAGCGGTACAGACGTTTTAAAGTGGCACTGAAGACTACCTGCATCAAAAATGTCGAATTCAAGATTATCAAAATAAGAACTGGTTGTCAATATGCAGGATGTTTTCATTGCAGTTAAAGCCTAAACTGGGCTACACAAAACCTTTGACTGGGCCGCATGCGGCCCGCGGGTTGGACATAACTGGTTTAGAGCATTGAAATGCGGGTGATGGAAGGTTTGAGACTTTCTGCATTTCTGTTCGTGGCCGGGCCATGCTCGCATTTTCTGCCTAAAATGGATTCTCCTGACGCACTACGTCAGGGGTCTCCGAACTACGGCCCGCGATGCCATTTTGTCAATAATGAAAAACTAATAGATTTACTAAAAATTTGTTAATTTGGTGGAGTGTAACATATCCCGAAACAATCACATTACGTAAGATGTCCGGCCCTCGAACTGTTGTGTAAGAGCTTATGTGGCCCTCTGGCAAAAAAGTTTTGGAGTACCCTGCAGTATGTCTTTACATGAGAGACAACTCACCTTCGGAGTCGTCGTTTCAACGGCAGATGAATCGGCTTCCTGTTGTCGCTTTTTCTTCTTCTCTTTTTTCTTTTTCTGGAAGACATCAACAGTAGTTATGAATCGTCAGCTGCACCACTAATCCTCCAGCATCATGCTCAGTCTTGGACAAACGCACTTTTGCAGGCGGAAAATATTCCTTACCGTAGCTGGAGTCGAAGAATCGTCTTCCTGCGAAGTCGCATCCGTGCTTGATTTCTAAAAATAAAGACACACCTGAGGTCAATAGAAGCAGCAGTGCTTCGGCATGTAAACCACAAAGAAATGGCAACAGAACGACATCAATCAGTGTTATTGAGTGCAACCGCGTGGGGGCATTGCAGGGTGTCGGGTCAACAAAACGTCCTGCAATTTTCTCGTTGAGTCACAAGTTGGTGTTGGATTACTCATGCCAGCGTCCAAGAGCAAGTTCAAGCTGTAACGACGGTGAATTTATGTGGAGCCGACGCAGCAAAAGCTCATCAGTCTTGGTTCCTGTCACTTCCAACTGATAACACAGCGGGGCTGTTGATGCACGGGCAGGGCCAGGATCACCTCAATACGGTAAAATGCGGGGCCTGACGGGTGTGCTCTTGCGTTTTCCTTTGTTATCGTGCATGTGCCGGGCGCACGCCAACTGGCGCAGTGTTCGCGAACTACGCTTTTGATTGGTTGACTCGCTGATTGGCTTCGGCCGAAAATCGGCACAACGGTCCGTAGCAGGTATGTTCAGTAACTTCCACCAACGTGCACGCATGGCCCACCAAAATTTCCACGAGTATTATCACATACAACGCTGAAACAGACGAATAGAGGGAATGACAATTCACAAAAAGTCGCTTCTTTAACAGAGTTCAAATGGAAGTTATATTTGCAGCCCGTAAATGGATGTTTAGATCCTGCTGAGCAACAACAAACAAAACGAATCCGTCTTTCAATAGNACTGTCTAATGACGTTACAAGATCATTCTCTGATATTTCCTCAACATGCACTTCCATTGTGAGCGATCTCTCTCAAATAAAGTACTCTAATTTGCACCAGTAGTTTCTCTAATTTTCAGTTTTCAACTGTCAACAGAAAACTTTGACACGACAGGATGGCTGCAGTTAATTAATCCCCAAAACAGCAACCAAACCAACTAAAATTTATGTAGAAACAGTGACGATGAAAACCGTTGCACAGTGAATACAGCAACCCAAGATCAAGTAAAACTTACGTGAATTCCACATGGTATTAAAAGTAGTGCCATACCTAGGGGTATTTTACAAAAAACACATGGGCGAATCGAATAGCGCCTCCTCGACTCACCTTCGGAGTTTCAGCAGCTATGTGGACTGACACATCTGTTTCTAGCGATTGTTTCTTTTTCTTTTTTTCTTTCTTTTTCTTCTGCAAAGAATGCAACACAGCCTTCAATATGCGCTGATGAGCACGAAGACATAAATCTACAGTGATAGAATGTTGGCTGAACGCATTTTGCTTATTGCCGCAGGATACAGAAAGCAGATGTCAACGACGCCAATGAGGGGACATGTGAATCAAACGAGAAAACGGTATGAAACGTAAGGAACATTGGCAAACAATGTCACAACAAAACTCACTGTCAATCCAACTATTGATTCGTCGCCTTCAGCAGGTCTTTCGATTTTGACAACTGCATCTGTCTTAGTCTTTTTCTTGGGTGGTTGTTGCAGTGTACCGTCGGATACGAGCAACGACGTATCTTCTACAACCACATGTTTAGTGTAACTGACTTTTTAACGTCAGTAAAGCAAATCAACACAAGCTTGCAACTCTGAACAAGCTTCTAGCGCTGCAGGATGAGCAGTTAAATTTGTTCCGAACAAAAATTTTTTTATCTAATTATACGACGCCTAAGACAAAGCTTATGGAAGACGACAAACACCAATTGACATGTTAGGTTCGACGACAAAAAATACGTAAAAAAGACCCTGACAAACTTACCTGCGTCACTGCCATTCTCCAGCTTGACAAAGCTGGCACTGGCATCTTCCATTTTGCGTTTCTTAGGAGCCGGGATCGTCGAATCTAGAGCGTTGTCGTACATTTTCACCTTAACATGTAGAAACAGTGTTTTAAAGACAAAACAAAAAATTACGAACAAGTAGGTTCGATTTTGGAAGTTATTTTCTACTTGCATATAATAGGAACAATTCATAGAGGAATTTTAAGTCGAATGTACCAAAAATCCTTGTTAACAAAAGGATGCTGCAGCACAACAAGTCATAGGGACAGATGAACAGCCCTGACAATTTTTCAATCAACCACAACCGGGTCAGTGGTTTTGCACCTACTGGACAAATGTTCCTTAAACTTTACTTTGACACACCATGTATGCTCCTGATGAGAATAGAAGGAAAATTTGTTCTTAAGCAACGATGCACTGTTGTGATAACAGCTAGTTCTGTATTTTGCAGATCTTAGCGCCTAATAGTGTAAAACCATGCCGGTAGGAAGAATTTACCAGCTTGGTTGCACCGAACTGTCCAAGTAGCGCCGCTGATAAGCGTCCAGCACTCTAACGCAGGAGCGGAGTTCTACAAACCAACTCTGTATTCGTTCCTCTTATTTAAACAGCTTACCGTTATTGTCCCTAGTGCTGATCTTTATGGCCAAGCAGAGGCTAATTATTTTTTTCTAATATCTTAATATTTTCTAGGCACGACGACAAATGCTGGAAGCCAGCTGATAAGCACTCAGACGTAATTTTGTTCTACGGAAAGAGTGGGATTTTTCGCTGAAAATCTGGTTGTAGAAAACGTTTCCACAGCATTGATATCAACCCTGCCGTCTTAAACAGTCCAACTCGTCGTTTCCAACTCTATAGTGGGGCATTCTCGCGTACGTTTGCTACCAACCAGTTTTTAGCGTATAACAAAAACCATCGCTTTTCCTAGTGTAGACGTTTCAAAGCAGGACATCCTATGGCAACCATTATGACTGACAGTAAGGCCTGACAGCGGTTGCCACCGATGCATGTCCACTCACCTCGCTTTTGTTCACCCATTTGTCGTGTTTGCCTGCAGATCGAGATAGGACGGAACCAAATCTCTTAGACCCGCCCTCCTCCATGAACTTTACCCTTTGTTCAAGCTTTGCTCGGTTGTCAATTCCCATTTCCGTCGACGACTCCTCGGCCAAGGCGTCGTAGCGAATCGCCAGGGCGCACTTAGCGGCTAGCATACGAGAAACCTTCCCCTGCAAGGATGCAAGCATCAGAGATTCAGTTGTGGTAAGTCACTGCACAAACGAGGCGCACTTTACTACTTTTACTGTCAGTGACTGTGCTAATCAACGTTCACGACAAAATTTTTGCAGGAAGAAGTAATTGCGCATTGCTTTGATAAACAAGCAAAACGTTCGAAACACAGATTATAAAGGTTTGTCACAAGCACCACAACATTAACTGATTGACCCTTGGCACTTATTCAGTTATCAAACGAAACCTCAGAAGATGTAGGTTCACCTTATTTTTGGGGTTGGTTTGGCCCACGAGCGAGGCGTGGTAAATTAGCCCATATTTAGGAGTGTCTTTGCGAGTCTTCAGAGCTCGAAAAAGCGCCTTTTCCGCCCCCAGGATTTGAACGGTGGAGGCAGGATGTTTGGCCAGGTTCAGCAATGATCCTGCAAAGAACGTTATAGGTAAGGGACAAATTGTTAAAAGCTAGTCATTAAAAGAGATTTAATTGGTGGCTTATCACAGCACATCAACACATGACGAGGAATGATACGCGGAAGGAACTAGCGATGAAGCAATCACAGGTGTCATAAACAAGCCACAAAGCAAGAAAAACTAACCGGCGTGAGCGATCAATCGTGCACCAACCAACTCGCCAATCAGAATGGTGAGGTTTGGAGCGATAGCCATCATGCGGTTCTTTAAATAGTCGTACAGCTGCGCTCGATAGTCGGTGATTTCCATTATCTGAAACAGCAATAAGATCTCTGCACTGCTGGCGAATGTGATGTCTTAAATGTCTCATTCATTTTCATACCCCGCGTACAGAGGATTGCGGGGAAAACAGCCCTAGGATGACTCGAAACACCTCACGGCCAACAGTAATCTCAGATAGTTCTGCTGGCTCCACACCAAGACGTAACCAAGCAAGGTTGGAGATGCAGTCACTCCACTAGGTCCTTAGTCGACCTCTGGGCCGCTTCGCCGTGGGTGCAGCCAGCAAGACTTTTCTTGCCAATCTTTCCTGCGACATTGTGGACACAATGGCCAATCCAACGCAGTTGGGATTTCTCGATTTGGAGACGTGGCTCGACATTCAAGGTTATACAAATTCCACTGCTGCGCACTTAGTAGAGAAATGTTACGCCGTGAACTCTTCGCAAAAAAAACACACCTCTGCCGTTTGCACTTGAGATAGGACTTTTTCAGTAATTACGACCATAGGTGAGGATCGAAACAAAGGCCGATTTGAAAGCTGACAGCTTTGCGGCGTTTGAAAACTCCCGTTACGTGACCAACGAGCGATAATGATCACACAGAACTGCGCTTGCTTTGCCAATCCGTGTATCTACCGCCTTTCTTCACTCTTGAATACTACCCGAAGGTTCTTGAACTTCTCCATCTGCTGCCGTGTATTGCCGCTCACTTGTAGCATGCACTGCCTTGGGTTTTCTGCCGAGAATACATCGATCTTTTTAGAGCTAATTTTCTTTCGTGTTGAAAACCCCATTTGCAAAAAGCAAATGGTTGATTACGCAGCGTCCAACAATGATACTCTCGCTGACCCCGACTGTTAGCAATGACACCTCGGCTGCTACTGTCTATCCAATTTATACAGACTGTGAAGAGGAGTGATGACAGCACACACTCCTGTCAGAGTCCAACACGCACGGTGAACGGTTGTAGTTTAACTCTGCCGACACGGACACCAACTTTTGAGGAGGAATACAGTGACTTTACAAGTAACAGGGGGCCGTAATGCCGCAACACTCCCAAAAGCAGTATACGAGGAACCCAGTCGTCTGCTTTCTCGTGGTCGACAAAACATGTCAAGATTTCTCGAAAATTTGCTGGAGAGCGAAAATTTGGTCTGTAGTGCTATGCCGGAATAAAAACCGCACTGGGTATCCCTCAGCTTTGGTTTAATTACTTCGCGGCATCTTTTTTCAAGGCACTTGGCTCAAACTTTTCCTAGGAGACGAAGGAGGGAGATGTCCTGGTAGTTATTGCATCCTCTCTCACTTCTTGTATATGCGCTGATCATCCCACTCAGCCAATCTTTCGGTGCACTTCCGGAAAACCAGAGCACTTAGCACACACGAGTCAGCCAAACAATTTGATTCAAGGCGTTGAGCATTTCAGGTTGGATTCCAGGACTTCGGTTGCAGTGATGGTAAAATTCCTCAATTTACCTCCTTTTACCTGTGTGTCTATTTTCTTGAAAGACTCTCTCAGTCTACCAAGGATGTCCTCTTCATTGCTAAGCAATACAGCATTTCGGTCTTTGATGAACCTAACAGCATGGGATCTTTTGCCGCAAAGACGCCGGTTGGTTTGCCAGTAATTGGAAACCATTTAGGAGTTTTTCACTGTGAGGGCTGGGGATTTTCGCGCCTCAGCGTGCCGCAAATGCAAAGAAAATGCGTCTTCGTTCACAAAGCCATGCTTCGTAAGCTACTTTCTCTGCTTGAATAGCATCTTTCTCCTCTCGGTTCCACCACAAGGCTACTTTTTTGCCATTATTCGCCACACTGAGTCGTTTCCATCCGGATACCCGAGCAGCAGATAAAACTGCAACTGCTTTGAACAGTCACCGCTCCACCTCTGCGTCCACTGTGCATTCCTGGAGCGCTCGAAACAAGGACGATACGCTGTCTGCAAATGTCTTTCCTACATCTTCATTTAGTAGGTCGCGTAGGCCCCGGCGCCAGCAAGCGGAGACTGACGCTGAGTGCTGACCACTCGTGACGATCCTGTCAAGTTTCACCTTTGACCAAACAGGCTGCCTTATGGAAAAATTTTGATGGAAGAAAAAATTCTTATTCAGTGAGTGATGCTGATGTTTTTCAGCCAACGTCGACGACACTCTTTGAGTACAAAGTGGAGTATAATGGAACTGAAATGATAAACAAAGGACCTCGGCAATTATGTATTTTGGTAATGGGGACGTTTGGCAAAAACATCAGCATCAGTCAGTGAGGTTAATTTTACCTTATCTCTAAGATTTATCACGCACAAAAGCCAAACCTGATCAGCGAGGTACGTGATGTTGATGATGTCCTCTTCAGAAATTTCCGTTCCCATGGAAATCTCGGCAAGCTCTTTAACCTAAATCAAAAGCCAACGCATCTGTACGGTTACAAGATCAGTGGCAGACCGAAATAGAAACGGTATGCTAAAAGTATATCGTGTTTTCTTATGAACAATTTAATATAACACGGTTGTCATGCTAATGAGTTCTGCTACTATGCTAACACAACAACGAACCTTAGACATCGAAATGCCAGAATAATTTTGCCATTCCCGAATTGCTCAATCAAATGTGGAATATCGAGTCCTATTCTAAATGTTTGGACTTCCAGTGCAGCAAACCAGCATGACGACAGTTTCATAACAGCAAAAATACAAAGCACATATTCATTTTTCAAGGCTTTCTTAGTTCCCGCCCGTTACACGAAATCGTTAATTGGTAGCAGTTAACCCCGCTCTGGAAAAACATTTCGCTAATGATGCTGACGCTACTGGCATGCAGAGATACTTTAAAACAGTGGTTCCCAAACTGGGGATAATATGCGATTCTTCGAGGGGTAACGCAGAACCAAACCATATTGTTGTTCTGTATTATGAGCAATCACTGCAAAATAAATTTTCGACAAGAATTGCGAATAATTTTTGTTGGTGGGTCAGACTTAATCGCTACCTTGATTTGGGTAACGGTTCAAACAAGTTTGGGAACAACTGCTTTCAAACAAATCTTAGTACAAAGCCAACCGTTCATCATTTTTGCGTCACCAACCTAGCGTATTGTGTCAGATTATTTTGGTGAGACTTTTACTGTTTTCTTCCACTGATCAACACGCAGTGTAAGGAAAGGACGAAAAACGGCGAGCATGATGCGGCGTTGCGCTCGCCTGTTCTTTTCGATTTTTGTCACTCGTGCTATTGTGATACATTAAAAACCAATTAATCGGATAGTGCAGGATACGAATCCTACAGACTATCGATTCCAAGTAGCCCATCCAGCCTCGGTCAACATCGATCATAAAAGGAAAAGAACAAATATTGATGTTGGACCTCGACAACGAATTGCATTTGCTTCAAACGCATGAAGCTGTTCCCATCATAATCTAAGCGTTGATTTGGTCAGCATCACGTAAAACGGCGCCGACACAGATCCATGGGAGTGCTGGAATTCTACAACACGGTTTTCAGCACACTCGTTTTCACGCAGCAGCTTCAAAAGTGGAATAATCCATCTTTACCTGCTCCTCCGTTTCTTCCGGAAGCGCATCGGAGAGGTCGGTTGCGGACGCGTTCGTGCGAAACCCCATTTTCTTTATTACTTTTGCGAAGGCCAAGTGATCTGTGATCAGTTTGCCCAATTCGGGGAAATGCCATCCGTACCATTCGCGACATCGCATCACATAGTTGTTCAATTCTTTGTCGAGGTCATCCAGCAATGCTTGAAACACAGAATAAATGGACCAGAGTATTTGAAAGGGTGGTACTGGCCTGGTTTATTTTTCGGTCACAGACCGAAATGCTTTCGAAACGACCGAAAAAAACAAGTCATTTCGGTCAGAATGTCCGAAATTATAAGCTAAAAAACACCGTTACGGCGAGTTTAAATACAACTGTGGGAGAAATGACCGAAATGGCTCAGCGAAAAAAAAGCAGGTACTGACTAACAGAAATGGGTGACACAGGTAGATATGAACACGCGACGTCGACTTTATGTCNACAGTTTTATCAAAAATGTGTAAAACTTTCAGCGGAAAGGCACTACTCAGGAATGCCAGTCCAACACTCAGCGGAATAATCTGAAAATGCGAATATCAAGATTTCGATTGTGCGAATGCACTTAGCGCTGTGCAGGGCCTGGAACACGGAGCAGCAAAATCGAGGAGCAGGGAGGGGGAGTGCAATTTGCACTTCGGAATAATCATTCACTTATTTAGGAAACATCATCTGCGAATAAAATATTGAAAAATTATTTTATTGTATGTGTGCTTGCACCATTGTTTTTTACAGTTAGCGTTGATTGGTTTTTGCAATTAGAACTTTAAATGAAGTAGGATTATGGTATTAAATTTTCAAAACCACAATCCTACTTCATTTGAAGTTATTGTAAAAACCATAGCATTTCCCACAAAGATAATCTCAAATACCTATGTGTTCTTCTTGACAATAAGCTAAGCTGGAAACCTCATGTACAAAAGGTGAAAACTCAACCATCAAGAGCTTGTGGAGTTCTATCCTAACTTAAATATTACACAATCTGTTTGAAAGTTGTCTACAACTCATTAATCCACCCTTACCTTAATTACTCGATCCTCAATTGGGGCGTGCTTCAAACGCAACCATTTAGCCTCTCATTAAACTCATCATTAAACTCCAAAACAAAGTTATAAAAACTAATAAGACCAACTAACACGGCATTTCTCGAAGAACCTATGTCTTCCCAAACTTTATCAGTAGGCAAATTCATGCACAAAAAAGTGCTTCCAAACCATTTTGATGACTATTTCATACCAATCAGCTCAATTCATTCTTACTCCACAAGACTACCAACCTCTAACAACCTGTTTTTACCTAGAATAACTCTTCCTCAGGAAAATGTTCCATTACATTTGTGGACCCAAAAGTGTTGTTTTCAATACCAGACTGCATTAAGTCTTCTGCCACTTTTACCTTCAAACGACAACTTAAGGTACACCTACATGAAAGATACCTAATTATGAACTTGAGTAACATTTCACTTATCCAGAACAAAATACTGCGTTGCAGCAATTGGTAATTTTATTTTTTACATATGTTTACTTTCTTGTCTCTTGTTCTTTCCTGTGCATATCCCATTTTTTTCGGCATGAAAGTACACTCCATACTTTTTCTGGTTTGCTTTATTTTTCTTTTGTACCTCATCAATTAGTTCTTTACTTTTTTATTTTTATAGTTTGTTTAAACATATTTTTAACCACACCAAATTTCCCAATTAAATTTGATCCACTCATTTGTGTACATGGGCATGAGCTTTCATCTGTAAATTTACTTCACCATGTTCTGTGTTTGTTTGTTTTTCTAACTGTGCTTATTTGATCTCCAGTTGTTGTTTTTCAACACTTTTTAAAAAGTGATAAACGGGGTTGGTTGAGTAGATGACCACCATGGTCTTTCACCAATCCCATATGACACAGTGCCACTCTTTGTTTATACTGATCAGCTATTATGCCATTGTATTACCATTTGCTCTAATGGTCACTGACAGTTGGTTTACTTATTGGGCGATGGCTTTTTGTATTGCTTCTGTTTATTAGCTGAGTCATGTGAAACAATAAATCAATCAATCAATTCCCTATCCGACTTAAGCAACCAACCAATTGTTGCAAGGATTAATCATGATCTTTCATCAAACTAGCAGTGGTTTTCAACCTTTCTTGTATCGTATCCCATTATAGCAACCCACTATAACCCAACGACCCCCATCTAAAACTCGAATATAGCAAATAATGCAGCTGTTTACATAAAATATTTACTTGCGGCTCCTCAAAAATGGTTCACGACCTTTCCGGGGATCGCGACCCCGAAGTTGAAAACCACTAAACAAGAATATATATTCAACAGAAGGCAACATGACGCAAAATACGCGATTAAATGTGCAGCACAGACAACAGAACTAAGCAGCAAGTCTTTCACACCGTGCGCTAGACTTTCAAATTAAAGCAACTTACAAATGGCTTGAACAATCATGGTATCGACCTTATCCGGCGAAAACTTAAGTTTGTAGCGTGATAAGCTGTGAGCAAGACCAAGAGCCATTGCCGTCATGTCGCGAGAAGGCAGGCCTGCACAAAAAAGATTTATGTAAGTCGCTTTAAATCTGCTTCGTGCAGTAGGTAAGTAGCTACACTTGAGTCGAGCATGTTCCTAGAAAGAAAAAAAAAAACAGAAGTTCATAAGAAATGTATGCAGGAAAGAAATATAAAATTTTTATGAAAATTCCCTCAATAATTGCGCAGAATAAAAGCCAAATGCATAGATTTTTAACTCAGCTCAAAACTAAGTCCCATTACAACCTTCTTTTCAGATCACAGGATTACATTCGAGTCTCAACATTCAACTTCGCATGGTGATTTCACATTATTATGCGGCAAGCGCAATGAAGGAATTTTTTGCACGCTTTTGAAGCTGATGCTCGATTTTTGAACTCTTTTTTAAACCGACAATACAAAAATAAACATACTTGCACTTTGGACATTTTTTTACAGATTAAAAGTTTACATGGATACACAAATATATCCGTCTTAGGATGACACCGCCTAGAAGTTGAGCATTATGAACCAGTTAGTTTTTCGCACAGAGCTATCGTCACATTTCCTGGAGGTCCAAGCCAAAGTGAGACTTAAATGGCTTAACTGCTCTAAAAATATGTTTTCTAGCTATTATTAACGTTGTTATCAGACCAACCGGTGATCAAACTGTCGACATGAGCGCGTATTCCTCGCATTACTTCTTGCACTGCAGGACTGTAGATGCACGGCAGGTTGAGCTTTTCCTGCAAGGCAACAAAATTAATTACCCTACCTGACTGCAATACCGCGCAACATACAGTATCATGGCTACGGAACGAGACGTGTTGACACTTCGCGTATATCATCATGCGATTTTTTAAGGACCAGTGCCAACAGACGTCGCTTGGCAGTATTACTAGCTGCCAATGCAGTGCTATCCGTACTACTATAAGGTAGTTTGATCAACGTGACTAGTATTGATAAAATCAACCTCTTCTCTCATAGCCCAACACCAGTTTGTACACGTGACTTTTAGGTCACTAAGTTAATGCACGGGATACAAACTTACTTTTATAGCCTGGCCAAGTTTTGCATCCGCAACTGCTAAGCGTTCATGAGCATCTTTAGCAATGATTTTCTTCAAGACTTTTTTCAACGGCTTGGCTAATTTTCCTTCAACAGCCGCAGTTGTCGCTAAAAAAGGAATATACACCCATAACTGCAGGGTACATAAAAGAACATTATACCAGCAGCAAAGATTTTTTGGTCAGATATCGCAAGCAGTGCTTACTCAGAGATGAAGCAGCATCTCACAAAACATTAGCAAAGTGAGTAAGAAACGGTATGTTTCTGGTTTGGACACCTATTTTGACTTTTAAAATTTAAATGTACTTTGTGAAGCATGAAGTACTTATAACAAATAGCATTTTCAGCGCAGGTTCCTACACTTTTCTGTAGAGACTATTTTCACCAATGGAGTATGATGCCAAACACACAACAACTCTATTAGGATAGTCAGTTTAGTTTGTATTTGATTGCATTAATAGTGTTTCTCTGTAATTGACTGCATAGAAAACAAGGACATTTATGTTTAGTGCAGACAACTAATGATTGTTCCTAGAAGCAGCAACTTAGCTCTAATTACATTTATCATCTGATGCGGACGCATTTTTATCAAATCATACGTTGCAACTCATGTGTCAACACATATCGAAGATTTTAGAAATATCCAAGGAATAAGCAGATAAAACATACCAGCAACCTTAAAACCTTGTGCTTTCATAACACTTTAACATGGCATAAGACAATGTATTTCATACCAGCAAGTGCTTCAGTGGTGTCATCAAATTTCTTGAAATGCTTTAGTTTCACTCTACACAGAAACAAGCCGTTTTTCAGTTGGGTAATGCGATTGTTTTAAACACAACACAACAAACGAGATGCAACTCTCGGTGATACCAAGATGAACAATAATCAAAATGCCAACATCTGTAGAGTTATTTTCAAC
>JGI24021J15306_10002916_pt1 | contig 18941 bp, 10 predicted proteins | sample Ectturendosymbi1_FD_15306 | JGI IMG/M metagenome (IMG submission 15306)
CATCGCATAGGACAGCGTGAATCAGATTCACAGTTCGTGCTTGTGTGTTACAGAGTGAGAGACACGTCAACAAAATGGTGCTGTGACCAGGATTGAGACGAAGAGAGGTGAGGCTTCACACGTCAGAAGAAGCGACCGCCTGCTCAAGCCTCAACTGCGCTGCGCGTTGCACTTTGTTTACTGCGCTGCGCGCTTGCTTTCTTTTTGTTTTCTGGGGAGCTGCCGATTTGCTAATTGTACGATCTGCTCGCTTGTTGCTGGATTCGCGTTGATGGTTTACGGATATCGCATTATTGTGCTAAGATGCCGTTGACTTATCACGCCTGTAATTCGCAACAACTTCAACCAATCATGTTCATCCAAAGGCAAAATAACTCGAGCACTATTTTGCCTCATGAGGCAAAATAGGCATTACCTTACATTAAGCATAACCTTCAAGCAACATGCCTGTATGTTCTGCAGAATTTGCAATTTTGCGGAATCAAGGCGAGTCGGAGTTGAATATTTTTATGATTTTCGGAGGAGGAGCGGACGGGGAGTCAAAAAAATGAGACTCCGTCCATCTCTGGTGGATAGGTATCTCAAAAACAAAGTGTGAATCTGTTTTCAAGCGTTATCTAATATTGTTGTTAGCTTCAATAACTGAATTAATCTAATGTAGGCCGTAGATACATTGAGGCAAATGATGCACTTGCCTCGGTGAACTTTCTGTAATGTTGCCACAAAACATTTTTGCAATGCTAAATCAAATCATATTTTATAGTTTAGATGTTTTAGAAAGCGCAGCAGTGCAGCTACACTGTGTTGAAACCACCAGCCTAGATTAAGTAAGGGTAGGATATTAGGTCTCCATAAACCACAGTAAAAAACATACCGAACTGGTGACATAATTCAAAAATTAGCCTCGGTAAAATTTTGACCCTGACTAAACGGACATGTTAATGTGTGTCATACGAAGTAAAGTCTCCAATTCCTAATCCTATTTCAAGGACTTGGAAAAAGTTAAGGCACGATTGGAACGCATCTTCACATCATCGACGATGATGACATCGGAAAGAACAATTGATACTAAAGTTACAATCTAATGCAGTTAGGATAGTTCTTAAACTGGAGCTGGCTTGTCGTGTGTTTTTTGGTTTGAAACCACATCTCCTGATTCATGCCAGAAGTCTCTTATTATGGATCAGATTTGACAATAACTGGCTCCTGAGACAGAGACAAGGGTGACTGGACGATAATAGTTATGAAAAGTACTTTGGAAGATAATCCAAAGCCACTATGCCTTTTAACGCAATTATAAATTGAACATCCCTGAAGAAATGACTGACAAGCAATGACTACTGGCAGCTGAGGCAAATGAATATAAAACACTTGTTGGAATGACGTGGGGCACTACCCGTCACAGCATCAAGCATGAAATCGTACAGTATAAGCATAAATTGTGCTTTTTTCATGGCAAATTAATGCTATTTACATGTTTTCGCTTTTATGCAGCAAATATGCAGTAACAAGTCAGCTCATAAGTGTTTGTTGGTTTATGACACGGATTGGAATCTTTCATTTGGAAACAGTTACGGCAAGCTTTGATGACTGAGTTGTTCTTCAGTCATACGTGAAAACTCACCTCTTTCGTTTCTGTATCATGAAAACCCTCGTAACAGCTCTTTGTTTCCTTGCAGTCATCCAGGCAAATGCAGGTATTTTAACAAAAATATTGTGCGTTTGGTGCAACCAATTCAGCTATTGTTTTGCGTAACAATACCGTGTTTGTGTACAAGGCCNGACTAACGGNACAGGGACCCAGTTTTCACTGGAGGGGCCCTATGACGTAATTCATGACCTCGCAAAAATTATGTTTCAGATGATTCGCAACCAGTGTTCCCTCTAAGAAAATTGTACACTGAGCAAATGTTTGTTTTGGTGCGCACTGCGCATGCAATTTAGCAGTCATGCAGACACACAACAAGTTAAGCGTTTCAAGCGTTACAAAGGCTTTGCAATATATATATATATATATATATAGGCTGCGATATTAAATTTGTAATGTTGCAGTGCGCGGGAATCAAATTTCACTGCGCAAAAGGTCTGGTGGTAGTGCGCATTTACACACATGTGCACCTTAAAGGGAACATCGTTCACAACGTTCTCGTTTGCTTTTTCCGGTAGTCGAGAATGTGCTTACTCAACTGCAAATACAGTTAGCTGCGAGACGAGAGTTTATGATATAAACACTAGAGGGTATTCTTACCAGAAAAAAATTCACAGGCTAGATTGCCAGAGAGTTCGTTGGCAAGTAACAACATTCAACCCAACAATAAGCAGTAACCAGAGAAGCAAACAAAAACACCGGAAAAATAATATGTCAATATGGTCAGCCAGGCTGAGAGTGAAAGGTGCTTCGAAGCCTACGTCGTGGATTTTCACCAAATTTTCAGGTCCCCTGGTGACCGCCACTGCTTTAACGTTGTTACTTGAAAGTTTTGTTTGAAAAAAGACGATTCAGTCGCAGCATTTTAGCTAACACTGCCAGATCCTTGCGCTTTTTCTCCTTAGAAACTTTGCGTTTTTTAGCTCCTGATGGCATCGTAGATTTTGGCATCGCGTTAGCTGAACACTGCAATCGCCTTTTCTGCTCTTTCGTTCTACAAATCGACTGATAAAAACATTTTCTGACGGACCACGCAGTAACATACGGTGAAAATGACTTGACCAGCTTCACATGTTTATGATGTAACACAGCGATAGAGGTCATAGGAAGAAAAGAGCGTGTTCACCATATGTTAACCTTTATTACGAAACAAAAGTCGCAGTTCGGCTGCCGCTACCTCGAGACGTCACTAGAAGTTACAGAATCATATTGATACTAAGAAGCAATCACAGCAAGACTTTTAGCACACCAATAATATCGTTTTCGGGGCATTTGTGCAGTGGGCGTGATGAACGAGTAGATATAATCATACCCACGCGAAAAGAACCATTCTATTATCAGGAAAAAGTGACGAGCGAAATTCCAACATATTTGCGTTGAAAAAAGTGAAAATATTTATATTCAGTAATGATCAATAACACTGGCACAAAGTCAAAATTTTTGAGAAATCATTAATGATACTTAATGCAACATCAAAATACAGAGTTGTATTCTTGTATCGCTTCTGAATCATGACAATTTTTCAAACGAGTATTTTATTTGAAACAAATGAATTGTCATCACGAGGTGCACTGGAGCGGGCGCCGGGGTAATTGCCTCCGTTTCCCCCTTTCATCCGGCCCTGTTTGTGCATATGTCATAACTTGTAAGCTGTGAGACCACGTGGGTTTGTTTTTGTTTTCATCGCAAGTAACTGCTTCTAGTTCACGAGCAACAAAGAGCGACGAAAAGAAATCAAATAAAAGTTTCGAGCAAAAAACAAAGAACATCGTTCATCTGAAGTGCGTTTTGAAAACAAAACACTCTCAACGTCTACAGATCTTCCACTTATTCAGTTCATACGTTTATCGGTATATCTTTACAGTGACTGAAAGGTACGAAGCATTCGTCTAAGTTAAACCACAAGGATAGGTCAAAGTTCCATTTGCGTTTTCACTACCTCAAACTATCACACTAAATTTTGCCCAAAGCTATTTTGGTGATTTTTGCTTTTATTACTGTGACTGGAGAGCAGTTAGCGGCACGGCAGCTTGAATTAAAACTCTTGGGGTGTGGTTTAGGTGAACGCTCTTTGCACAAGGGCGTTCAGTGGTTGAAACTCGGCCAAACAACCTTCGCACTAAAAGACAAACTGGGCACCGCGATGACGCTAATCGTGCTGCAATTAAAAATTCTTAGGTTAAAATTGGGCACATGTGATGCTGCACGTTTTTTCTGTAACCGTTCTTGCTTTCCTTAGGACAATCTTTGTGTCAGAACAAAGGTTTTTTCAATTTGCCTGAATCGAAATCTTTGTAAATCGTATTAGTGCAACGCGTTTGTTTCTTTAATTTAAATGTTTACTTTTGTATAAGGTTGCATCGTGCTGCTGTGCAGTGAGGCTGGAGACTTGCAAAACAATCCAACATGGAATTGCGGTAAGATAAAAAATATTGGAAAAAAGCGATTCAAATTATTTGTAATATCGTGCTTGGTTAGTTGCTGACAGCTAGTCGGAAGTTATGTGTGTTTGCAACCGGACGCAGCGCACGTGTTGATCGGTGATCACAGTTTTGCGCTTTTTCAGTGACCATTTTCAATTGGTCCAAATCGTTGCAAGTGTCGTTTGCAAGCTGACGTTTTTATAATTACATTTTGAGTTCTTTACTTGAAGTCAAGTTATTGTGTGCTGGAATTTGTACAGACGTCACATTTTAGTTAATTAAAGCCAATGTCATCTGATGGTAATGACACTACGATACAATTTCTGCACACCTAATGGTTATCCCGTATTTATCGGATGGAGGCACAGTAAATACAAATCGCAAAAATTATTTTAGAGATCACTCAACCACATCGTTTGTGAAATTGACTGATAAAACCCTAAAAATCTGTATCAAAAGCGATCAAAACCTTTTGCTTTTAGATGTGACTTATTCATGTTCAAAGCTGGAAACTTTTAGAATTATTTTGGAAAGTTTGCATGGGTCGATTTCTATAAAAATTACTGTTGGTAATTTTTCTTTTTTAAGTCCAGATTTCATGAAGTCAATTAAATAAAATAGGAAAATTCCAGCTATTTCCCACTTAGATGATGCTGATGACTCAACAGAGTGAAGATACCATAGATTGTACAGGTCAATAAAGCATGATAATCTTGCAACAGATTGTTTCAGAGCAGAAGACAAAATAATGAATATTTAGAAAAAAATCACGTACTGTAGCAATTGAAACACTTCAATTAAGTACAACGAAGCACGTTTATCGCTAAATGACTTATAAAATCGTCAGTTTATTTGGAACTTACAATTTGCAAAATATCACCTTATACACACAGCATTCTCTTTACTATATGGCTGTGATAATGTGCAATTGGTTTGACTGTTGCTTTATTAGATTTAAAGGGGAAAATAGGTTTATATGATTTGGTGTGTTGAACAAGCAGAAAAGGTTTGTCATCTACTGCCTGATGTTTTCCTAATTTTTACTATCAGTTTTATACTATATGGGCTTGATGAAAGTTTAATATAATATGAAAACTTTGATCTTTTGGAACTGTGAAATATTTTGGAATTTCCACATTAAAACAGTAATTACTCGCTCGTTTGAGCGTTCGGGCGGCAGGTAGATCCCTCTGGTAGGCTACGATTTTACCTAGTCGATGATTTGAGCGTTAATATTGGTCACGAGGTATGTTTGTCGGGTTTGTGATTTTAATTGGTTAAACCCTTGCCTGTCAAAAAGCTCCTACTGCTTCGTTTGCTACACAACAGACTCTGATAGAGATCAAAATCTTCCCCATTTTCTGAAACTGAGACAAACTTTGCGAAGAATTTGTAAACTTCAAACTAAACTTGATATTTTCAGCTTTGACAAAGACAAGCATTTGTTCCAGACAATTGTTTAGTGATCGGCAACCTTTATGCGCAATTGCCTGCGTTTGTAAAAGACAATTTTTTTCCTTTTTTAATAGGGGTCAAATTGTTTTTAGTTTAAAGCAGGGTTGTGGAGCCAGAACTCAATTTTAGGCTCCAGCTCCAGGCATCTAAATTTTTTTGACTGAAAACCATTGTATTATTTGTTCAAGAGTTTGCCCCCGAAACTAGTGATGTGGAAACGAAACTCAAATTTCATCCTCCGCCTTCGACTCCACCATCTGAAAGTGTTTGTCTCCAGCTCCGGCTCCAGTCGTCCATAATTGCTTTGGCTCCGGCTCCACAGCCCTACGGTTTAAAGCATATTTGACCCCTGGTTGGCGTCAATTTGAAACGTGTCGACGAGGCGAAGCAAAAACGGATTTGGCAGCATTTAGAAAAAGGTTTTGTCCAACAACTTTGTGAAGACAAAAATTGAGAATTGGAGGCAGCCACATGCAGTGAAGAAGCGATCTCTTTTATCAATCGGGACAGCCATTGTTGAATTTAGTGACCGCAAACAAAATCAGTCTGAGTAGGCTATGCGATCTGTGACTTTGACAAGGACTTTCAGGCTTTACTTTGAAGCTTCGGCTTCAGCGCTAAGTTAAAGCATTTCTGTTAAAACATACAATAGCTTAGAGTTGTGGCCACATAAAAGGTCTGAAAAAGTGGCAGAAGGTGAGAGCAATAACAGTCACTTAACTTCTGTTTAAGGATTACAATTATCGCGCAGATGTAACCCATCCAGAATTCAACACTTTTTTGGCGCTGACGTTGTAAACTAAAAGGTCAGCCATCCTCCTTAATTGAGTGAGCAGAGGACACCGAAGCAGGTGTATCGCCATATGAAACCACATGCGCAATGTATTGAACCGTTACAGAGACCCCAATTTGCAAGTGTGCTTCGAGTTCACACAACTCCGGTACGTAGTCTGTTGAGGCATACCCAGTATCTAGATATCCAGGGGCAGCAGGGACTTCAGCTGGTTAGTTGAAACTCGGCTTAGGTGAGAATTTTTGAGCCTGTTTTTCCACAACTCATTTTGAGTTTTTTGGAAGGCATGGTAAGAGGACGTGTGCTCAACTCAAGAAGCTATTTCTTGATTTTAGTTGCTGGTTGACTGCCTATGATACATACAGCCAGTGGCTTGAGACATGCATTGCTTTCAGCCTTTCTCTTCTGCTGGCCACTTCTCGTCGAATGTCTGAGAGAACTATTCCGGACAAAACATGGGTTAGATGACTTTATCTAGATACAGGCGGTGGTTCAAAGTGTCAGAGGCAGCAGTTAGGTCCACGAACGCAGCTCCAGGGTCTTCACACTCCAACAATTATTTTCAATGTGCTGGAGGCTGGTCAAGTTGCGACAGACCAGTTGTGGACCTACCGGTACCTTACACGTAAGTTAGACGTTTTTAACAAAAGAAGTTAGGCCGTTGAAAAGGTGCTTGATAATTTTGTGGAAGTGGTTGAGCAAGATTATTGGTCTGTAGTTTTTAGGTTCGGAGGAGTCTTTTCCTGGCTTGCTGTTGAGAAAAGAAGAGAAATTGCAACAGCCATCTTTGTCGTGATTTCGAAGTGCTTAATTTCTTCTACAAAGATGTTGTCAAGTCCAGCAGCTTTGCCATTTTTCATGCTTCTGATAACCACATTTAGTTCTTCTTCTGAAAGGGGTTGAATGAAAGTTGGGACGCAAGAGGGCTCACGACGGTCGGCCTCGGCTTTCAGTTTTCAGCACGTTTGTCGTCTGTCAATTTACCACGAGATGGTGTGCTACCTGATCAGCAGTGACGTTTCAGCGTTGTTTGCTGGTGATTCGACTGTTTTCCAGGTTGAGGATCAGGTTCCAAGCTTTACCGCTATCTGGTCGCAAGTCAATTGTGTCTCTAAGCTTTTACCAGGTTCGCTGCTTCTGTGATATGGCGCACAGATTCGCCTATTTCGATAGTCTGATTATATTAAAGGGACTTTTCTCGAAAAGCTGTTGGTATTCTTTATAGAGACTGTCTCTCTTGCTTGTTAAGATTGAACGTATGCAGTTTTGCAACGTCGGGGGTTATTTCTGGCGACCTTGTGCACTATTATAGTTGGTTTATCATAGTTGGTATAGATAGGATCCAAGTTTTCAACTTAATCTCTAGTTTGTCAGTAAAGCCTTGTTAGTTTCCTTTGTTGAAGATGAAGCGGCGACTGGCATGGAACGATCTTCGGGGCGACTTTTGCATTGACCAGGAGTTCACTGGGGCGATGTTGTGTCCTGGGGATTTGGTATGAAACCAGCTTTTTGCAGAGCCTGAGAATGTCAGAGCTCACAAATGTTATGCCTGGGTTGTAGTCATTTTTACATCGTCTACTGCTGAATGACTTGGGTAGTTTAGAGTCGTGAAGGTGAACTAGGTTTGTGTTATCAGCTTCAGCCCATCGTTTCACAGGTTCTCCGTCGTTGGAAGTTATTTCCACTGAAGTTTTCGAATATATCACGTTGTAAATACAAATGTTTCATGTTCGTTTTTTACGGAAGTTTAAAAAAAATCATCGCTGACCTTGTTTCTTCTAGTATGTTACTTTGCATTCTTTCAAGGAAGTCTAAAGCAGGCCAAAATGTTTCTCGCGGAAGTATTCTTTCCATGAGCAATCTTGTGCAGGATCCGCCCACTACAAAAAAACTGTGCTCATTGCATTTCTTAAATTTTCCTAAGGGATTCTTTTATTTAGGCACAGTGAACCTTTGTTGAGTTATAAGCTGTCGCTTAGATATATAAAGAGTCTGACACCTCGTCTGTATATTTTCAGAATTCTCCCACTACAACCGCAATTCTGAACTTTACTCTGGAAAGGCCGCCGCCTGTAAATATATCGTTCATTTTTAAAATTTATCTTAAAGTTTGTGTAAGGAATGCTTAAGAGCAAAGTTTTTATTATTTGCATTGAGCATTTTTGTATTAAAACTCGGTTACATGTAACGAATTGAGAAAAGTATTCTTGAGAGTTATCCTAAGTATTGGAACATGTTTTATGTATTACAGGGGAATGCCCAGGCAATTTTTACCGTGTTATTCCATCAAAGTTACCGGGTAAGCTAAATAAGTAAGCAACCAATTAGCTAGTTGAAAATTTTCTAAAATTTAGTTATCGTGTTTTATAGTACTGTACGTCTAAAGTGCATAATCTACATAACGATGATATAAATATTGCCGCAGTTTATCTTCATTGTACGAAGTAACGAAGATGCAGACTATTCAAGCACAGCACGCGGTGTTGCTGGCGTATGTGTTTAATCGTTTCTTAACCTACTGAAGACTTGATTTTGGGACCTGAGGCTATCTTCACCTCCTGCAAAAGGTAGAAAAAGTGAACAACATGCTTTTGAAAAAAGTAGATTTCGTTTGAAAGTGTTGCAAATTGTGGCAACGTTATGGCCTGTAAGATATTAAACAATTTACGTCCTGGCTGAAGCTCGATGCAATTTTTGTCGTGAATTTCAGAACATTAAGATCGTTAGTGGAGCTGCGCTCAAAAAGCTTCTGAGCGTTTTGTCAAAAAACAACAAAGAGTTACTTTAATGAACATTGTTGAGAATTTCCCAAAAAAACAAACACGTTGATCTTGCTTTCGTTGTGGCTGCAACTAGCATCTCTTGTTACTACATCGAAAAGATAAGAAAAGCCGTTCCCATTGAAAATGTGGGGAAAGATGTTTTCTCGTTTTCTACTATATCAATATAGAAGTCAATGCTCACTTCCTATACGTTTTTTTCACCATGGAAATAATATTTTTACATTTGATATGTTTGACAAATTTTTATTTTTATTTTTTCACTGCATTTGTTTTAGAGATGATGTTTGTAAAATGAATTAAATAACAAAATTTGCTCCAGTCAATTTTGATGTTGCTTCTTTATGCAACACGATAAAATAAAAACAATTTATGTGTGATAACAAAAAACTTTTTACATGTGAAACACAAACGAAAAACTTCCGTTCACCACGCCGGTTAAACATTTGTAACATGTCGTTTGGGCATCTCTGGTCGGCGCGCATTCGAACATTATCTATAAGATGGTTGTTCTGCTGCTTTGGAATATGGCAAGCACTGTGATGTTGCTATCAAGAAGCAATAAGATCAAAGTTGTTCCGTTTAAAAAGATCAAAAAGACAAAACTCTTTTAGAGAAGTTGTTAAGCAGAAAGTAAAAAAAATATTCCGGGGGCTGCACCGTGCTTTATCACTTCGACTGTTATCTTTTGGCCAATCTATCAGATATTAAGAAGTTCTTTACTGAGATTCTCTCATATCCCATACCTCAGACAATATGCGGGCAAAGAGTGATACGCATTGCGTAGCAAGTCAAAACATTCAAGCTGCACCTGCAGTGCGCATGGTCCAGTGGCAGTGCAAAACTAAATCCAGTACATCAGTTTAGATAAAAGAATCAGGTCTAACTACTAGTGCATGCACTACATTGAGCACAAAATCTACGAATGAACTGCAAATCTGCCGTGGTTTGGAGTAGGTCTCCCGGTCAGGCACTTACGCAACAGCTAAACGCTTAAAAACGTGGGGATGGCATGGATGGGTCGCCATACAGTATACATCACATGCTATCTTGAGCAATTTTGTGTCTATATGACAAACAATTGTGAATCAAAGCAATAATAATGTCAGTAAAATGTCGTGGCCGGTAGCTTCAATTCCCTTACTTTTTGTTGCTGGCTTCAGTGAACTTCGGACAATCATTGCGGTTCAGCAGTATACACTTGTCACATTTCGCTTCTGTAAACAGATTAAGTAATAGCAAGAACATATCAGAACGTTTTAATTTCTTCTCAAGTGGTTGTCTTGTAAATTTTGCGATGTTGCGAACGAAGTTTGGCAAATGGGGTTCACCAACAGTACATCTTTAATGCTACTATGGAAATCCAACAGTTTATCCCTGTTACTGAGTTGACATTCGTGGCAACTGCTACACATCCAGGTTTCGAGCGTTTCGCAAAGTTGTATGATTTGCTGCCAGGGCCGTTTGCCGATGCCAGCGAGAAATGTAATAAAAATGTATGCACTGGTTTTTAAAGACATTACTTGAACTTTACCGACTCACTTGGTGGAGGTTTGTAATATATAATCGTCCACTAGGCTTAACGTGTAAGTTACTTTTCCGGGCGTCCCTTTCAACGTAATATTGTGGGTAAGTCACATTCTTGCAGCAGTCATTGAAGAAACAGATAAGATTCGAAGCTCTGGTTTACTGGATGCAAAACTAATTTTTGATCCATGATTTCACAATTAACTTCGTTTTTCCAGTGTCGCACAAAAACATATACAGGCGCGTAGCCAGAAATTTGGATGGGGGTGCAAACAGCAACCAAGTCTGAACATTTACATAATTGATGCCCCTTGTTTTCAAAGCAAGCGTCGTCCATGAAACGTGCATTTGTCTTGCGTCCGTTTCCTGAACAATTGTGTTCAGATTTGAGCTGGGAAATAAAAAATCTATTTTCATTAGGTTGGCAATTTTTAAAAGTTTGTATTTAGCGAAGTTCCAAGTTTCTACTTTGGATGAAAGTCACCATTTGCTCGTAAAACGTTCCTGCAAAAGCGCTTGCGAAATCTCAATGCTATAGTGAACGGTATGCAGTAGGCTTTTTGCAGCCAATATTGCAGTTGGGGAAGAAGTCATCGTGGTCGACATTGTGACTGCGCTTCTTATATTTACAGGCTTATTTTCACACCAACACATACGTTCAATTGAAGCCATCAAGTAACGACCAGAGAAGTAGTAGAGCCTAAACTGCGAGACCGAGACCTGATCAAAACCTAAAAAATCCGAGAATCGAGATTTGAGTTTCGAAACCGACACGGAGAGTTGATAAATTGTGGATTACGCCAATATTTTTCTAAAAATATTCCAAAAAATGTCATCACTACTTCGAAGTTGAATTTTTTTCGAATTTCAGGCATTGTTCCCACTTGCTTTGGTTTTTTCCACCTGCAGATACAGCAGACAAAAAGTACGTTGAATTACAGAAGTTTTCCTAAGCCATATCGTTGCAGTATTAAAAGTCTTAAACAATAGGCTTGTGTCCGAGATCTGCAGCCTTCGAGACCGATACGAGACCTGAGACTTTCGAGACCGAGACTCGCAAAAATGGGTCTTGCGAGTGGGTCTTAAAGTCATTTTGAAGGGACCGAGACAAAGTATCGAGAATCCATCACTGGTAGCGACTTTGCTTAAGACACCGACTCCCGATTTAGGCATTCTACAAACTTACGCGCGTATAGGACGTAGATCCTGTTGTCGACCAATTCTTGAGCAACGAATTGATGTATGCAGCTGATAAACGTAAACGCTAATGTGTCTCAACACGTTTCAAAAGTTGAGATTTTATTTCATTAAACGTCACTTAACTGCAGCAGCATTTGTGTACACTGCTTGCACTAAGCTTGCTTCCCAGAAACGATTCGGTATTTAGCTAGCTATTTAGAGTTAAAAAATGATTCACAAATGTGATAAACACATTATTGTAAATTGAGGAAAGTTACACATGTCCTCTAAACAAACTTGATATATTTGACGCACTCAGTGTACATAAAGTGCGAAAATAGTTGTGTATTTGCAAAAACGAAACCATAATCAGTTATCACCACTGCTCTGCAGCAGGGGCGCAACGAGGTTAAATGGCGCCCGGGGCAAGAAGCAAGTTTGGCGCCCCCATGTTCGAAGCGGAAGGTCGTTTGGAAGTAAATGCACTGCATTGAAGAAAGTACTTGTGACAAGGTTGGGACTTTTAGGCGACCCCGAAGTGATTTGGCTACCCCATGGTGACTCGGCGCCCGGGGTGTGTGCCCCCTTGCCCCCTCGTTACGCCCCTGCTCTGCAGAAAACCTAAAAAATATACTTGTCGCCGTAGATTAACGCAACAGTTGTTTGGCTGATTTTGCCATTCTTGCGTAACAGCTTGAAGTCTTTATTAAAATGCATTAGTGGTTAAACAACAAAATCCAATCGACGTGAAAATAATTCAATTTAGTTTATTTTTGTTCACATACGCTCTATCCAGAAAGTAGATTGCAAGCTACCTGCAAGTAGTGACAGTGCTACCCTCGGCACTTACAATATAAAAGGCATCTTCCCACTTACGTTAGGTTTTGCCGCTGACTCTTCCCACTGCAGCTGAATACTTTGAAATTTACTGTAGGATAGGGGGTCAATTAACAGCAGATGAAAGTTGAAACACTTCGAGACGATGGGCAGGTCGGACTCTGATTACTTGACAAGACTGATTTTTTCCTTGCTGGAAAATTAATGGGAAATCACTGATGAAAACATTGGCTCCACATAATTGTGATTGAACCGTCACAATACACGTTTAATCATTAAAAATATGTACATATTCTAGAATGAACGCCATTTAATTTTTTGCCAAGCAGTGTCTATGGCGTAATTGCGTAAAAAAGACTTTGAAACTGGATTACTTCTTGGCCCAGAAGCAATCCAGTTTCAAAAGTCAAAGTTTGAGGTTCATGGCACATAAAATGTATATTGCAGCCATATTCACGCATTTAGTTTTAAAACTGTACTAAAACAAAAATCTAAGGATTTCATTTAAGGCTTGTACGACTGATGATGGATAAGTTATATTTCTAGAACGCCAGAGTTCCCAGAGAGGAATTTTTGCAATGGTCGTGAAATGACGCTTACATCACCATTAGGTGTGATACAACAAGCTGATGCGATAGAATCACCTGCCAAAAGCGTTTTTCTTGCGTTTATTAATTGCAAACGGTTAGATGCAAGTTTGTATTCCTTTATCAACAGCTTTCACACAGAGATTAAACTTAGGCTAAAGGTCAACCATGATATGAATTCTCTGGCATTTACACCTGTGCACAACATTTTGATTAATCATGGACAAGTGGTAAATCATATTGCTTTGGTCAGGTTTGACTAAATGTTGAAGTAAGATAGGTTCCTTTTGCACTGAAGTATTTCTTTGGCGTACACGTCAAACCCTTGATTAACGATAATTTTTTTGATGTAACGTTTCGGAATTCGGGGGCTGGCAATTGCCCTCATTGGCCCCCCCTGGCTACGCGCCTGAACATATAGCTGCTTACTTTTTTGATACGAATACCTGGAGTTTTCATAAAAGGTCCTGGTTCAAGGTGATTTCTTTAAGACTTTCTGATTCAGATTTTGCAGACGTTACCCGCAGGTTTCTGCAGCAAGCCGAACTCTATTATGAATATTCCATTAGTATTACAAAACCGCTGGGCAACAAAAGCTCAAAGGATTAGTTCCTCCGTTCCGTGCACGGAGGAATTACTCTCGCCAGCATATTGCAATGATTGTGATCGCGTAAATCTTTTTTTTTCCCAGTGTGTCTGATGTTTCTTTTGTTTGCATGATGGAAAAGAATAATATGTTAACTTTAGTATAAATCAGAGGCAATGTAACAAAAAACGCAATTTACACAAAGTTTCAAACTTATTTTGGTAAGCATTAAAATTAATTTATTTTTACAGAAAACACCTCCGTTTGCTCTGCCTGCCTTAACTTCAATTATTTAAATATCAGCCTTCCGGCTGATAGATCTCCGGAGTTCCTTATACAGTTCATAGGTACGGTATGTGAGCAGGCCCACCGTTAAATGTATAACACTTAGGTTAGTGTATATTGGTGGCCAGTGGTGGATTTAGGGTTGGGGGCGAGGCAAGGTTGAAAAGGTGCCCTCTAATGACGTCATTATAACCAGCCAACCGTGATAAGACCTTTTGATCAAGTCTAGGAATGGGATATGCGAGCCTTCCAGGAATGCGTTCATGAGACTATAGGGCATGAGCACTTACATATTTCAATTACTGTTGAGGGACCCTTTGAAAGCAGAGTAGTTACTTATGATCTGATTAGAAGAATATTATATGAGTGGGTAATGAACTTTTCGCCAAAAAGGAGGAAAATTTACGATCGAAACCCTCGAGAGGGGCCCCAAAAAGGGGGATCCGAAGCAAGTGCCTCGCTTGCTTCCCTAGTCCACTGTTGATGACGGTTACGTTTGTTCAACTGCAGTGCATTAAAATGAAAAAAATAGCCAACATTAGCAAACAACGAAATTACGAGGGAACAGAACTTCTGGGTGGTAAACTTTAGTTCCTCTAGAACCGTTATTTCAAATTTTGTCTTTAAAATATAAACCGTAAAAGAAGCTTTGAAGTTTTAAACGCAGCAGCAATAAAATCAAAAGTTCAACTGTGGTTGAAGATAACCATCCAGCACAGCAAGCAAAACTCAGTCACCACTCATTGTCGATTTTTTTTTTGTAATTGTGCAACAAGCCTCTGTACAATAGTTTTGCTAAGTTTACTGCCACTTCTTTGTTAAGCTTCACGATATTTTCTGCAATTAGCATGGATACATATTGTATGTTCCTCACGAAAATCAAAGAAAAAAGGTAAAGCTATAATTTTTGCAGTTTTTTGTGCACAGGCTCTGTACCCAATGGGTTGTTCGAATGGTGGTTCCTTATGCAAAATACTCTATGTGAGTTTGTGGCTATACTGTTTTGTCTTGATTTTTCTTTATTTGTTAATATCTAACCCGAGGTGTGCTTCACAAGATATAATGCAAAAGCGGCTAAATGGAATAGCCTTGTGCATACAAAACTTGAATATGACACCAAGACTGTAAATAACGCCAATATTTAGTCCTTGTTGTCACAGAACCGCGACGTGTGGTGGCGTCCCGACCAAACCATGTGACCGTGTATGTACCATAGCAATTTTTCTTTAAATATGACCTAGAATGTAACCAACAGCCTTCACAGCAGTAACGTTGGAAGTGTGAGTATTCTTTGATCACATCATTAATAATGAGTAAGAAAAAGGGGGAGGGGCGTCTGTGGCAAAAAGACCCAAAAACTCATTTCCACTGTACGCGCAACAACGTTTTTGTGTGTTTCAATTCTATGAACCAACCCGATTCAGTTGCGATGAACGTATTTGTATATTTCTGTTCGAGGTTTTGTTTCGTTTAACTCAGTGGTCTTCAACGTGGGCCAAAAAAATCCCCGGGGGGCGATTTCACGCGTTGCGGGACGATTTTGTGATTTACGAGATTTGGGGAGCGGTTTCAGTTTCCAGGGGGGCGATTTCTGCAGGTTAAAACATATTCAAATGTTTAATTGATTCCAAAAAACAATATTTGTTACTCTGGAATCAAAGCATTTGATGCACGTTCGACTCCATAGTTCGTAACAAAGGTTATAAAACACATATCAGACTGGACACGCTTCAGTCAAACTACTGTAACATGGTTCTGTGAAACGCTTCACTGCTCCAAATATCCAAGACCACTGAGATTGTGACTGGTTTGGTTAGGAGTCAAGCATTGCGGTTCTCGCGAAGATTATAGGGCAACCCATCTTTTGACCTAAAAACTTGAAATTTTGACTTTAAAATTTACAAATTTTAACTTTCTTTTGGCTTATCAACTTCCTGCGTTTGAAAACTGCAAATTAATTCAGCCTTTGGTGTTGACGTTAACTCAGAAGCAAATTCATTCCGTATTCTTCAAACTTTTAAAGAATTTGGTTTGTTAACCTTTGCCATGATGTATTTGGTAAGTAATTCAAAAACTACAGTAGAGGCAAACTTGGGAACATCATGAAGGTAAAGCACTACAAGCATAATGGACAGAGCATTTACCAAATTAAGTACGTACTGTTCTGTAAGACCACGTTTCTTGGCTTATCACGCCTAGCCTATTTAAAATATGCAATGTTCTAGTAATGGGCAAAACAGTACACATCGGAAGTCGCAACAAACCAATTGTTGTTTCAAATTTGCAACTAAACTTGCAAAATCATATCAATATCAGTTTTTGTAGCTTCAACAATTATAGTATGCATCAATTAGTGTTATTATACCGATAGTGGTCGAAAACAACCAAGACTGACAAAGCTATCGGAAAATGCCCAATCGGTCAAACTCCAATATTTCAAGAGGAAAATTTCAGCTTCATTGAAGTTAGCAAAATTGGCCTAACAATCATAACATTGCTACCACTAAATCATCGCATCGACTTTCGCGGCGATAGCGAATTACAAGTTGCCATCAAGTTTGGCGCAGTTAATTTTCGTAGTGAACTGTCAAAAATCCCTCAACCGCATGTGTTATTATTACCAAAATTGCCTTGAAACAAGTTTTCATGGCCTTCGCTAAAAGAATTGCCAAACCATTGTTTCGCAGGCAAAAAGTATGGCAGTCCATTATCATGTGTTTTGTAAGCTTTAGTTAGTACCTTGAGTAAAACAACGTACTCCTACTGAAAGGTTGTCTGTTGTAAAAAAATATAGAAATATGACTGTTGCAAGACAATTTACATAGAAATTAAGGGCTAGCAAAGCTAGAAACAGCTAGCCGTCAGTTGTAAAACGTGCTTATCATATTTTTCAGTCACTTGGAATATTTTAGCATCTGTGGATATAGCTGTACTGTGTTCATCTGACTTACGACCAGGGGTGTAGTGGGGCGGGAACGCGTGGGAACGGCGTTCCTACACCTTTTTCATGTTTTTCTTTAAGATTAGGCCGAAGCTGTTTCAAATTGTCTAGTTTTTTGGGTGCGTTCCGACACCTTTTTTGTTAGCGCTACATCCCTGCTTATGACAGAGTGTAACAGAACAGTAGGCTAGGAAAGGAGTAACTTAGACCGGCAAGTTAGCCCAAGCACACAATCTTGGCTAAATGAAAGACTCCAAAAAATATATTTCGTCACCTGTTGTTTGAAGCTTGCTTCGAAGTCGTTCTGTTGTGGAGATCACGCCGAAAGTTACACTGCGTCGAAAGTTATGCGTGAAATAGCTTTTTGCCTGCTTACTAGCATAAGCGAATGCGATTGCAACATCCAGGAACGTCTCAACTTTCATGAAAAGTGAAGCTGATATTACTGGAGTTTCCCACGACGTGTTTTCCTGAGCAAGGTTTCTGCCAAGTACTGCACACGCATAATAAATACCGCAATCGCCTTGATATGAGCAACATCGGGGAAACTCCATTTGAACTGACCAACTTGCAACATGCTTTGAAAAAGCTTGGAGGATAAACACCATCGTGATGTTCGCATTAGTTGGAATGACCTGTTTTTTGGAGATTTTTAACATTTATTCTACAAATGCATTTACATTCGTTTTGTTTTGTGCTAACTAGATTGCCCGTTTACATTTCATCAGCTCTGAATCATTTTCAAAACAAAATACTATTTTCAGAAACATTATAGGAAAGAGGGGGATTTTCAAGCAAAGTGCCTGGAGGTGGCAATTTTACAAAAAAGGTTGAAGACCACTGGTAACTAGTAAGAACAAAAAAAATCCCGCAAAGTATTCACATATTCTGAGGCTTTGCAAAATAGTTGATCACAACATGCACTGGTGGACATCACGGGTATTGCAAAGTGTTGCACATCTGATGAGCAACAATCAAAACGGCATTTCAAGAAATCACGAATTTTTGGTGTTATACTGTACAACACATTTCGTGAAGAGTGCGATATGTGAAATAACCCATAGCTTTCTTAATGAATAATGCCCACTGTCAAGTTATATGTTAGTGATAGATTAGGCACAGGCCCGTAGGCAGGTTGGGAAAACACATTTTTAGGGAGGTAAATTTTTGTTTTTTTCGTATGTAACAAATTTTTCTGGGTACAACAAACTTTGGGAGACACAAAAGTTTGGGGGCACTGCCCCCGAATGTCCCTGTGTCTACGAGCCTGGATTATTAAGGAAATAGGGTGAAAATAACCTTGAGGAGCCCTAAGGTCTATGTTAAAAGTTCACTAAAACACGTTTTTCGCTTTTCACAACATCTACCATAGTTGCGCTAATTCACTCAGTGTATATACGCAGCTCACGTACAGTTACCTCCATTTTATGCACGATGAGAGTCGATAGAACAGAACAGGAGTAACAGCAGGAAAAACACAGTTCAAATTTCCCAATATTAACGCTATTTGGTTATGAATAACAACTTTTTCACAGCGCGAAAGCAATTGTTTAATTTCTATCGCTGCATAACGTAAATATGTTAAGCGCAAAATTGCCTCAAAGTTAAATGACCGTATGCCACTGTCAGAGCAGATTAGATAATCATTCTTAAAAAAGTAACGTATTGTGCGGTAAAGATCAGCTGCAAGCGCGTTGGTTTCAATGTACAAGAAGACTGATAAATGATTTGAATATACTTGTTTTGGCTTATTGACCTCGCTGAAGAATCGCTTGCCCCAAGCTTAACGTTCACTGATGTCATTTGTAAATGAGCTACATACCGATAAATATATAGCATTTGAATGATTTTGCATAATACCGTGTATCACAGGTAAGTGCTGCAACATTCCGTATGGCTC
>JGI24021J15306_10002917_pt1 | contig 18941 bp, 11 predicted proteins | sample Ectturendosymbi1_FD_15306 | JGI IMG/M metagenome (IMG submission 15306)
AGCCGACAGGGAACTGGCGCAGCTCGAGTGCATCAGCAAGATTTGTGGCTCGCCTTGTCCCGCTGTTTGGCCGGACGTGATCCGCTTGCCACACTTCCACACCATGAAGCCCAAGCGACAATACAGGAGACGGCTAAGAGAAGAATTCGGATAGTACGTTGCTGTGTGACACTGTTGTATGGAATCATAGTAGATGTTGTGTGACGTCGAATCGAAACATTTCGCGCGTTTTCTCACTGAGAACATGCAACGATGAGATCTGGTATTTAAAAACGCGTGGCATCTGAATTGCATGTCTAATTATGAGCAAATCTGGAAATACTTTTATGTACTGACGAGAGTACCACCTCAAATTGAATTTGAATCGTTCGTATTCGGCTTCTCTGATGCTTAGCGCCCAAGTTTTATATTAGAAATAATTAGAATTCCAATCCGGCGGTTACATGCCGCGTTTGTTGTGGAACTGTTAATTTCACTTGAAATTATTCAGTTTTGAAGCAGTTAGAACTTAATACAACGCTTTATAACGCTGTTAACAATATTGGCAACTAGATGTCTGTCAAAGCTTTGTTTTACCCAATGGAATTATTTAAATGTCTAATCGAAACCATGCCTGAATATGTTAGTGTGAGATGTGATGGCAAATCTTGTCACACTTTCTCACTTTTTACGAAAATTTCGTCACGTTGCCAATTTTTGCAGTCTTCCCACTCTGGCAATTGATCTGTTGGACCAAATGCTGACCCTTGACCCCAGCAAGAGGTTCACTGCCGAAGAAGCACTTAACTGTCCTTGGCTGAAGAATGTCGATCCAAGCAACATGTCAATGCCTGAGTAAGTGTATTTTTTAGTTTTTTGCACACAAAAAATTCCTCGTTCGCCACGTGGTATAGGACGACTTCTTGTCAAACCAATGCGAATACGCTGCGCAGTGGGTAGCTGTGTCAGAAAGAATCTGGGCCGTGAGCTGAAAATGGCTGCTGCTCGCCGATCGTTGTAATATTAACTGCCATATTTCGTCGTCAGTTTTCCGCACTGGCAAGATTGCCACGAAATGTGGAGCAAGAAGCGCCGGAAGGAGCTGAGGGAGAATGCGCGACTGGTTGCTGAGAACAGACCGCAATCCCACGCTGCGGATCAACACAAGACATCACAGGCGAGAATCTAAAAGCGAAGTTGACTTTAACGGTGTTTACCATTAAGCGTTTTTATCGCCGTCGAAAATGGTGAACACCAATGCAAAGGAACCTGGTGACAATTCTACATACAAAATATGGAAACCACTGTCTTTTTTCACGACTCACCGGTCCCTCCTTGCTGGTGCATTTTAATTATGACCCTCGTTTAATCAACGCCCTGTAGCCCGCGGTTGCTTCGTTTTTCTTGCAATGTCACGGTAAGGGGCCGTTCACAAATGACGTCACCCTTTCTTGCCTAAAAATCAACCCACTTCCCCTTGTTGCATTCCGTCACAAATATCCAAACCCCCCGTACGTTACACAAAGGTGGGATATCTGTTGTCGGAAGCGAACTTCCAAGTTTTTGTGATAAAGGTTTTCCTTAAACTAAAGTGCACCTCCTCGTAGCGCATGCAGAACAGCAGTTGTCTTATTCCGCTGGCAAGGAACATACCCCTGGTCACAAATAATAGCCTACATAATCTGCACCACACATGGCCGCAAGTTGTATCTCTGACGCAAAAGTGGTTCCATTTGTGGTGTGTGCTCGACTGCATTAGGTCTACATTATCGCAAGACGACGTAAAAACTTAGCTACTAGGAAAGTAGGGTGTAAGTACTGTAATACTTTTATTTCAGTTAAATTTCGATCATAACTTGCTTTCGAAACAAATAAAATTCATTAATTATTGTCGCTGACATGTGTCCTTGTTCATGATGGGTGCATCATACTACGTTATTTAACAGCTTCGTACAGATCTGGATCCACCAGTTGCGCGAAACCTAACCCCACGCAACGTTGTTTGATTCCAACCAGTTTTTGCAGAGCAACAGAAAGTTCAGTATTCATTTCGAACAAAAAATTCCCCGTGCTTTTCCTACTAAAACGATGTCCGACACTGGTAAACGCAAAAAAACTCGTTTACCTAGTTCGATGCATTTCCCCAGTGCGGAGATAGTAATCAGTAGGGCAAGTTTTTTTTCAATAAAGTCAATTTTTTGGTAGTAGGCTTGGATGACGTGATTTTTTGCAAGAAGTCTGGATAGAAAGAGTAAGTTTCGTATTCTTAATTTGATAGGTCAGTAAGAAGTAAATTTTTAGCGTTAGGTCAATATTCTTTTTGAAGTCAATTTTTTATAATTATCAGTTATTAGTCAAAATTTCTTTTTAGAATTAGATATTTCACCGGCTGTTTACAGTTTACTTCAAAATTCTCAGCCCACAACTGCTTCTGTAGAGAGAAGCTTTTCCATGCTGAAAAAAAACTGTTGGCCAAGGACAGAAACTTCAAGGCCGAAAATGTACAACATTACATGATTTTACACTTTAATTCGTCCACCTGGTGATTGGCTTGCAGTGTTATGTCGCAAGACTTACGACTTATTTCGCAATAGCACATAGACTTGTGTCGCAAGTTTTGTTGAGAATTTGTGTGTTTTCGTTTAATAAATGTTCGTTTTAACATAAAATCTCAAGAAATATAATTTATTCAGTCTAAATTTTGTTAGGTCAATAAAGTCAAATTTTTTTGAATTTGCAGTCAATTTTTTTTAGTTTTTCGGTCAATAAAAACTTTCCGTAGTAATCAGATATACAGTAGTGCAGGCCCACAACCGGTGGGGGGGTCAACCGGGCAATTGCCGCCCAATCCCCGAAATTTTAAAAAATATGTTTAGTTGTTAGGTACAACAAGTTGCAATCATTCGTTTGCCCCTCCCCCCCGAAAAATGTTAGCACTGTTTGCTTGTGCGTAGTCGTGTTTTGTGGTTCGAAGCATCACCGTCGAAGCAAAAGACAAATGACATGTCTTGTATGTTCTATCACGCAAAGCTTTCTGGACCGAAGGACGATATTGGTCAGCGTCGTACACCGTTAAAGCTAAGAAGCATTTATGAAACATTTGTCAACAAAACCAATGAAATTATTCAAAATCTTCCATAACTGGTATAAGATCTGAAACACACACATTTCTTCACAAACGCGAATAATTGCATTGTGCTACATTTTGCGATACAATCAAGCAAATTCCTCGTCTTTGTGCTGTAAAAATCTGAAATAGTCCGTAGGCCAAAACCAGTTGGACCACGCTGCAATAGGTCATGCGGGACAGAACCAAATGTTGCAGCTGACTTGTGAAGAATATTTCCACTCTTACACTCAAAGCCATGAAAAGGAATAGAAACACGTGCTTAGTGCCGTCAGTTCACTCCGATTCCTTCGTTTGTTTGCGCAACAGGCGAAGGTGGTGGACGAAATCTGTCTGCAATCACACTGTGGTAGTAATTCTTGGTTTTGGACAACACTTCTCTTTCCTACATTTTACAATCTGGGTGAGATATTGGCTTGTTCTGACGTTGATGATTCGATATATATCAGCCCTTATGTTGATCACGAGAAGCCGATCCGTGCATAGCAACATCTATTATTATTTTGAGTAGCAACGGCTGCTTCTCTATCACAGGTGGTCTGCCAGAATGCACCCTGGTTTTCAAAGTTCACGTAGTTCGTGATTTGTTTGAAGAAGGGCATTTATTCTTTTCCTATTTACCTTCGCCTTTGAGACCGTTTTTTGATCTCCCATTTTTCTTTTTCAACTTATTTTCCAACTCAACCTTCGTTTATTAATGTGACTGCAACGTTTTACTCTGCTCGCTTGTAAATGGCCCTTGCCTTATACATTCACTCAAAGTTAGTAAATCAGAGTTCACAACATCAATCTCCGCCTGCAGCTGGTAGAAATACACAGTTCGATTGCAAATGCAACCAGGTCAGAACTGCTTACACTCGATGTAGGCGGGGAGTCATGTGTCGCATGTCGCTCGCTTGAAGGTTTTTCCTTCGCTCAATCGATTTGAGATGATTTGCTCTTCTCATATGGTGCAGGTGTTTTTTAGGGTGGAGTGAATTTTCAAAATTGTGCAATACAAACTTTGGGGTGGTCTAAAAAGTTGGTAACACGGCCGAAACTAACTTTAAAATTGATATTAGGTGGTTGACCCCAAAAATCTGCTTGCTACCTCACCCCTGGGGTCGTGTGGGGGTCAAATTTCATGAATTCGTCACAACTCAACTTCTAGGTGAGATAGAAAACTGATTTCGGGCTCAAAAGATGCGGAAGACACAAGTTTCTATTAGTGACAATAGGAAAATTTTGCCTTACTTCATTCTAAATAAAGTTATTACTGAAAAACTGTTTTTACACCATTTTAGCAAAGATAATGAATAGACTAGTTCATTTTTACGTTACATTCAAATTGCGATTTCAAAATTTTGATTTTTTCAAAGAACATTGTTCTAATCAATAAAGTTTCACCACTAGATATTTTATTGCATACTACCGTGCTCTGCCGGATTGAGAATAATAGAGCAGCTGTCTTGCAAAAGGCAACTAACGGGCCAGTTTCCTGGTCTGTAATATGGGTTGGCTTTAGGAAGGGCATCTGGCTGTAACAATTTCTGCCTCAAAAAATCCTCACGAAAGTGGGGTACATCCGGCCACCCTCATTGACGTGGTCAGAATCGGATAAAAATTGGATTACTACTATTACATCTTAGAAAGAGGAAAATATTTAAAAAATACTTCTGATAGTTAGTAAATATCTAGCATGTTATTGTAGAGTTACCATGTATTTTGATATTGTTTTTATCTATTTTTAGATTTTATATATGATATCTACATAGCTTGCTTTATCAACATGTTGATCAGAAGAAACAGCCCTAATACCGTTTCTTCTGATCAACATGTTGATAATATTCATCCACCCAAGAAGTCACCAACTACTGGGGATGACGACAAATCACATCCCCAGTAGTTGGTGACTTCTTGGGTAGATAAATATTTTAGTACTAGCAAATGAATGGATATCTTGCAATACTTTAATATTAGTGCTTTTTCCTCTGGCTGGTCAACATGTTGATAAAGCAAGCTATGTCAACAAGTAGATATCATATAAAATAAAAAAATAGACAAAAACAATATCAAATTACATGGTAACTCTAACAATAACATGCTAAATATTTACTAACTATCAGAAGTATTTTTCAATATTTCTGTTTCTGAGATGTAATATTAGTAATCCAATTTTTATCCGATTCTGTCCACGTCAATGAGGGTGGCCGGATGTACCGAACTTTCGTGAAGATTTTTTGAGGCAGAAATTCTTACAGCCAGATGCCCTTCCTATCGTCAACCCATATTACAGATCAGGAAACTGGCCCTTTGTTGCCTTTTACAACAGACAGGACAGCTGCTCTATTATTCTCAATCCGGCAGAGCACGGTAGTATGCAATAAAATATCTAGTGGTGAAACTTTATTGATTAGAACAATGTTCCTTTGAAAAAAATCAAAATTTTGAAATCGCAGTTTGAATGTAACTTAAAAATGAACTAGTTTATTCATTATCTTTGCGATTTATGGTAAAATGGTGTAAAAAACAGTTTTTCAGTAATAACTTTATTTAGAATGAAGTAAGGCAAAATTTTCCTCTTGTCACTAATAGAAACTTGTGTCTTCCGCATATTTTGAGCCCGAAATCAGTTTTCTATCTCACGTAGAAGTTGAGTTATGACGAATTCATGAAATTTGACCTCCACACGACCCCAGGGGTGAGGTAGCAAGCAGGTTTTTGGGGTCAACCACCTAATATCAATTTTAAAGTTAGTTTCGGCCATGTTTCCAACTTTTTAGACCACTCCAAAGTTTGTATTGCACAACTTTGAAAATTCACTCCACCCTAATGTTTGTATTGACCAATGCTTAATAGCGTACCCTTGTTTTTCATAGCAGAATTTTGAAGCTGGCGCATAAGATATTCGACTCTGTGAAAATAGATGTTTTGATGTCATTCCAATTTTGTAAGCTCAATCTGACAGACTTCCTCAGTGTTTTGAAGGATATGCAATTACATCTAACTTGAAGAGCGACTGGAACGACTTGTTCTTGTTTTCTACATTGTTCTTGAAATGTCGCCTTACGTACTATCACTGCAGTCTGCTATGCAACGCGAAACAAGCTATCTTTGTCACATTCTTTTCAACAAAAAATCTACAAACGTCAGTGATGCAATATGTCTGTAGCGGCCAAATAGTATTTTCTATTTTGGCAAGATTTTTATGTCTTCCACTTCAGCCATGCGAAGGGCTGATTGTGATGCAATGATTGCCTGGAGGTTTTAAAGAGTTCTTATTTTAGAAGGTGGGGCTTCTAGAATGCGCATGAAGTTTGCTATTCGTGATCTGTTTTGTAAGTTCAGAAGTAATTGTGTAATTTTGTCACTTGTGCAGACGCATAGCAACGAGTTATTATGACTGATATAAGACTTGTTTTCCGAGCAGATCGTGGTAGACGACCTTTGCAAACCCCTTTAAATCTCAATCCTTAACCTACTTACTTGCGTACTGACTTAACTTCAACCCATGTTCAATCCGTACTTACTTGACATTAACTTGTATCTCATCTGAACACAACGTTGATGAACAGATAATAGATTCGAACTGTGACCATTCAAAGGTTGCCGCAAAGGCGCAAACCCACTGCCACGAATTGCCCAGTGGAATCTTAAAGCTGCTGGAACAAAGACCCAACTTTAACGAAGTGACACCGTCGTCGTCTACTTACAATGTCTGTTACCTGTATTTGGGCCTGGTTTCCACTTCAGGGCAGCTCGGCGTGGTCTCGCACTTTGTATATTCTGTTGTAATTCGGCATTCCTCTCTCCTGCCCAAGGCTGCCAAGTCTAAACTGACCTTCCAAGCTAGAAAAATTGCAAAATTCTGCTAGAATCCGGTAGAATTTTTTTATTACAAGCTAAATTTACAGCTGGAAACAGTTTTCACATATTTTACACCATTGAAAGAACAGGATCAAAAATTAACGTCCAAACATATTGACAACATTATTCAACATTGACAAAGACATGCAACACAAAAATGGTTTAATCATCCAACAATATGCCTGCACTTCCAAATGATGTGCTGGCGTAATCATCCCGAGGCTAAGGCTGAGTAGAATATGTATCCATCAGAGGTGATCGGAGTCACTTTTTTTGACTCCTGCTCCTTTTCCTAAGAAAGTGACTACTGTTCCTGCTCCGGAGCTCATTGGAAATTTACACTCCGACTCCTGTTAACACTCCGAAAGCTTGAAAGCAGAGTCTATTTTGCCACATGGGGTAAAATAACTGCTTGAACTATTTTGTCTTTGACCAATATGGATGAGTATTGTCATACTTTTAGTGATGGCAAGCAGGTAACAACAGGTAGTGGCAAGCAGGTAGTGGTTTCTTGTCTGTGTTGGTCAACTGCAGGTTTTCCCTAACTTTAAATCCTAACTCATTTTGCATTTGTGCATCATGCTGTACATCTCATTTTGCCCCATGAGGCAAAATATGCACCATGCTACCAAACTTGAAACCAATCAATAGAATCATAAGTTGTTCTCATGTGAACCAAATCTCATTTGACTCTTAAGTCATGTATAACTTTTTCATTTAACTCTTTGTGATTTAGGCACAAGCACAATGAAACAAGAACAAGACAACAACAGCTATCTTTTCACTTTAGCCTCTGAAATGAAGCCACGTAGGCAACATCGAAAACACTTCATACCACTTTATTCATACAATAAATTTGTTTCTTTTACTGTATTTGAACTTGCAAGATGATAATGGCATGTTTAGGAATAGCCTGAACTTGATTTCTGCTAGCTTGACTGAAACTACACTGCTGTTGACGTTGCTGCAATGTAAAGATACATATTACATGCGTTGTTGTCTTCTACATTTCACTGAAGCTAACAAATTGTGAATACTGCTCAAAACACGACCCAGAAAAGAGGTAAAACTTCCAGTAACTGACGTCCTGTGATCCAGCAGTTGAGTATGAGCTATGCACCAATCAGATCAGAACACAGACCGCCAGTCTGCCACCCTCCCTCACCCTCAACAGCCTGAACTAATGACGGACTAATTTATCCAAGAGAATAGAGCGAATATATTAATCTAACAATTAGCCGTTCAGAGAAAATCTAAAGGTGATAAAATTAATTAACCGACTCCTGTCAAAACTGAAATCCTCACTCCGGGTCCGGATTTCATTCAAAAATCCGACTCCGGGTCCTGTTCCGGCTTCGGCAAAAATCGCAGACTCCTTCCGGAGTCCACCCCCGCTCCGTGATCACCTCTGGTATCCATGGTGCTTACTGCCTTGACACTTGATGGCAAGCTGTAGTCCTTGCAGCATTTGATGTGTCTCTTCAAGCCAAATTTAATTGTCAATATCGATGCAGGAATTTTGCGGCGTTCCATTTTGTTTCGTAACTTCGTTTCAATAATAGTTAGGTCACAGCAGTAACCCACACAAGCGAATCATAGGTCACAGCAGTAACCCACACAAGCGAATCATATCGCAATTTATTTGTACAAGAAAACAAGTTTCGTGTCTGACACATCTTCAGTCCTGCGCAGCCAGTAACAAGGTTGCTAGCGAATGTTGACATTAAAACAATTTAGAAAAACTACGTACTGTTGCTAAGAACAATTCGCAAGAGTAAATTGATTAAGCCAAATAAAAACTCTCCACCTGACCGGCTACAGTGCTGTGAACTCCTACCGTGGCGGCTATTTCAGGACTTCTGATTGACAAGAAATTCCTCCGCTTTCGCGTGGTCTCGTCTCAGGCGATCATGTGGTGATCAACAAACTGCAACGGGCAGTGAAAAAGTCAAGAAGCGTCAGCTTAGGTGGAAAAATCCGGTAAAATCAATTAAATTGGTTTTGCTTAGAAATTATTACGTTTACACTTGTGCTGGGGCACTAATAGACACAGGTAACAATTGTTCAGTTTTCAATGCCAACCATAGATTTAATGCAACAATTTTGTGAGTTCTTCCTTTTTCTCTCAGCTTGAATCATCGCAAGAAGATGGAAGGACCAGGCAGGAGATTCCTCATTCAAATAGCTTGCTGCAAAGCTAGAGCTAGTCTTGTTGTGTTCGTTTTAATAATGTTCATGCCACTGAAAACTTGCTCAACCTCAGCATTTGAATGTGGCATAATGAGAGGTCAAATGGCAAATCCAGCGATTTCTTTGAATGAATTTGAACCTGATGCATCCTGATAACTAAGAACTTGAGACCAGAAGGATTCAGTTTCTTTGGTGGAGCTCCAATTATTGAAATGAATTTTTCGATATTGAATTTCAGCAGCATATATTTTTGAATCAGATGCTCCCAATAAATGCATTAGAGGAGCGATCGGTTGTTTGTTTGGATGTAGCACTTCATAAACAGACAATTATGTTACATTTCTGAGTACCTCCAAGTTATCTGGTAGCCTTTGTTTCAGTTGCTGGAACAAGAGCAGAAGGAACTTTTGAGAATTTTCTCAAGTATAGTTCTTCCTCGTTTGTTACCACGTTAGTGTGTTTGAGGTCTTCACTCTTCCTTTCAAATCTAAATCCAAGGTATGGACGAGAGTCAAGATAGTCCTCAAATATTATATGAAATATGTCAATTCTCGCTCTTGGAATTATCAGCTTGTTAGCAATTGACTGAATGAGCAAAGAGAAGTCATCAAAAAGCTTTGTCTTATCCATGGTGTTTTCTTCAAATAATCTGTTGAATCTTTGTACTTCCTCAAGAAATGGATGCATGAAAAGAAGAAAGGCGAAATTCTCTTCATCCCTGTACATCTCAGCCAATATTTCTGCAGTGTAACATTTTTCTTTGAGCCTTACTATCCCAAAATGTGTTTTAGATTCAAGGCACTGTGATACAATGCGGCCAACAGCAGGCTCAATGGAGAGCCACCTTGTTTTACACCCAGCTGGAATTTTCAAAGTTGTTAATCCATCATTTATAGCTTCATACACACTTTTGTAGAATAGTTGTCTTTGCGATGACAAAGTAAACCATTTGTATGTTTCAGAGACAAAAAATTCAGAATTTCTTGACAGAGAATTAGCAGATGCTGGTGAAACTGCTAACTGGAGAGAATGGCACACACATCTTGTTAGGATAAGTGATGGAATTTATTTCTTGAGTTTCTGATGAACACCGTCGTTGACTCCTACCATTGCACTAGCATTATCAGTGCCAATTGCAACTAGCTTAGTTAGATCAAGCCATTTACTTTGTAATTCTGTCGTTACAGCATCGGCGATTGCATCAGCGTTACATGATTCCAGTCCAACAACATTAAGATGGTTGAAATGACACGTTTTTGACACTGACTGAAATAAATTATAGCAATGCCAAGCATTTCTTTAACAGCGATATCATTTGATTAATCTATAAGCAGACTGTCGTTGCCTTTCCCTACATCAGGGGTCTCAAACTCAAATTGCTTTGTGGGCTAAATTGAGGACTTACATGGCAACGCGCGGGCCGGATTCTGACGCTGACGCAACAGTAGCGGTACCTGAACTTGCTGGAAACAGCTTGTACATCTTATTTCCGGCGAAAGGTATCATGAATTATAGGCAACTCATTTCTAGCCGTGTTATAGGCAACTCATTTCTATTATAGGCAACTCATTTCTTTTTTATATAGGCAACTCATTTCTAGCCATTTTCTAGCTCATTCTCCTCCGGCAGCCGGAGGACTTGGAATACCTCACGGTCAACAGCAATTGCAGATAATTCTGCTGGTTCCACACCAAGACGAGACCAAGCAAGCTCGGAGCCGTAGTCACTGCACCTAGGCCTGGGATGACATCTGGGCCGCTTTCCCGTGGGTTTAGGCAGGGGTATTGCCGCTCACTTGCAGCATACACTGCCTTTGGTTTGTAGAGAGACATCATACCTCGGTATTTTTGGTGCTGATTTTTGTTTCGGCACAGTTGCACACAGCGGAAAACCGATCGAGTGCATGTTGAAGACCCTGTTGAGAAGATGCTAGCAGTACCAAATTGTCTGCAAAAAGTAAACGATTGATCCTGCAGCTCACTGCTGTGACACCCTCCTCGACTCCGCTTTGACTGTCCATCCAATCCATGTAGAGTTGTAGACTATGAAGAGGAGTGGTGACAGCAAACACCCTTGTCAGAGTCCAACACCAACGGTGAACGGTCGTGATTTAACTCTCCCGACACGGACACAAACTTCTGAGCAGGAATACGGTGACTTGACGGCCAGTAACAGGCGTCCGTCAACACTGTACTCCCGCAAGTCTCCACAAAGCTTTTGACGAGGAACCCAGTCGCATGCTTTCTCGAAGTCGACAAAACGTGTAGACGTTTTTGGCATACTCCCAAGATTTCTCAAAAATTTGCTGGAGAGTGAAAATCTGGGCTGTAGTGCTATGGCCGGGACGAAAACCGCGCTGGGTATCATTCAGCTTTGATTCAATTATTTTGCGACGTCTTTTTTCAAGACACTTGGCAACGTAAATGTTAATTATTTGAAAATACCCGAAAAGCATTGTGGGCCGCACAAAACGTCTCGCGGGCCGCGTGTTTAAAAATGAGGATTCAAGACATTCTTAATAATTGCTGTACACTTGGTTCTGTGCAGTTTCAGCTTTGAAACAGTTTCACTGTCATGAATAGCATCTTTCAGCCTATCAGTTAAATGGTCACAAGTCATTATAGCCGAATGGCATGCTGCTTACATTCCAACTGTTCCTTCTGCAACAGACACTTTATCACATCCTTAGATAACAAATATATTTTTACGCTGCAGTTGCAATGTAGTTCCACTTGCATTGATGTGTTTTTTTGTTTTTGAGTGACTGATTAAATCACAATATTTGGCATTTACTGTTGTTTTGCTGACAGTACATCTAGCTTTAGAGGAATCATTTTCCACTATTTTTATCCACTCTTTAAATTACCTGTTTTGGAGCCACTTTTGTCGAAACTTCTGTTGATATTGCTTTGCTTTCGGCATTGCAGCACTTAAAGATGCAACTGACACTGTAGGGAGAATTCCTAACGTATAAAGCACCCAATTGACAAAACTTAAATGCAAATCTGCAAAAATATACAAAGGATATTTGAATATATAAATTTCAAGAAAAGATTGCTGAAAAATTTGATCAACTGAATCGAATGCTGAAATCGACTGCGATGAAGATGATGAGCCAGAGAAAACATGAGAAGGCAAAAGTGGGATAAGAAATTAAATTATGTACCCACTGCGTGCCACCAAAGGCCCTGTACACATACCAAACCTCGTGTTCTGTGTATTTCTATCTTGTACACTGTGGGCTAGGGGTACTATGCCGTGACCCATCACGGTATCGTACTTAGCTGCTCATCCAATCGTCAATCCCACGTGTCGACTTCTAAGCGCTCAACTGCTCAGTAGTCACTGACTGACCGCTACCGTCAGTGCTGACTGCTAAGTGATTCTAAATTGCACTAAATTACCACTATCCATACGAAACGAAAAAAATTACACAATTCATACACAACCACGCAATTAAACAACGATTAGTGTGAGGTTGATCAGAATAAAATGGGACAAAATGGTCTTAAAATATCGTCTATAAAAAAAGCTAAAACCAGCCCGTTCCAACTCAAAATAAGCTAGATTCCAAGCCAGCCGCTAGACCGATTATTTGGTAGCTAGACAGGATCAAAATCCGCTAGGTCCAGCGAAAAATCCGCTAAATTGGCAACCCTGATCCTGTCGCAGGAGTGCCACACATGGACTACGCCGTTCTCCGGAAGTGTCGAGCTGAGATGGAATGGTCAAAAAAGTGCGCGCGGCCGTGTGAAGCCATATACGTATGTGGCACCAAGAAACCTCTTCGAGCTCTTTCGCTAAATAGGAGTAAAACTTGCTTGAGACAATAATTTGTGTCGTCACATTCATTTACCCTCCCTTCCCATTCCTCACAAAAGTGACCATCACCAGAGTGGGACGTCATTTGTGAACGATCGCTGAGGCGGCGCTGAGCGATGGTATCGCTCTGTCATAAGGTTAATATCGGTGCTAAGCGCGTTGGTAGACACTAGGTTCTCTACTCTGGCTTGACCATTGTCGACTCTAGTTCATGTGTTGGTGGTCGTTTCACGTGTGCTCGTCTCTTGACCAACATCTGCCATGTTTGCGCAACAGGCTAGTTCGAATAAAGACATAGACCGCAGAGGATCTTCCTCGTCGTCTGGCGGCAAATCAACGAAGGAGGTAAGAGACAGATTGTTGCTGAACTCACATGTCCTTGCAGGCGTAGTGCAAGGATAACTTTTAATAAGCGTCACCTTGAAGCGTTTTATTTTTGATTGAATTGGTAGTTTGTTGCTTGGTTACAGATGCGATTTTAAGCTCCGACTGAACCGTAGGTTCGCAGTGGCTGCTTGAAAACACACTTGTTTTCCAAACACTTTGCATGCTTCGTTTGCGCAGAGCGCACAAGGAAAGCCTGGCGAGCACGACGTTCTGCGTCGCTTGCTGCAAAACAACCCGGATGTGAACTTGGCGCAGCTTGCCAACGCCTGGAACATGCCGTTGGACGAGGAAAGTGTCAAACTCTTGTCCTCTGTCAACATCAACAGTTTCATCTCGGCCTTGAACCAGTCGTCGAGCGCAGACTCATCAGCTACAGGTTAGAGAGGCGTTGGTCATCAGTTTCGATTCGAATCAAATCGTGGGCAGTTTAATTGAGTTTTGATGTGCTCCACAGTCAACTCGTTTGTGTCGTATACTTAAAAGTACGCCGGCATGCGGTTTCTTCCGAGTTTCTTCGTAGTTCGTAATTTTCGCCGTCTGTTGCCTGCTGCACGAACCCTGTTCAATTTCAACACCTTCAAGCACCCTCTACGTGTGTGGCGCGAGTTGCAGTTTGCTCGTTACTGCACTCGCCTGTAAAGCTTTGTTTTATCCTAAACTAAGTTTATGGAATACAACTTTTAAATGTTCGTTTGAAATTGATGTTGACGGAAAATCAGTGTGGCAGTCAGTTTGTGGTTGTCCCAGACCGGATATTTCTAGACGTGTTTTAATCTTTTATTACCACGTGCCCGTTTTTTCGAAACACTTTGTTGCTGTTTTTCGATGATTTCTATTCATTTATTTTTATGCCCGCTTTTCCTCTGGGGAGGGTGGGGGGCAGCAGCCCTAGGAGATCTCGAAATACGTCACGGTCAGCAGCAATGTCAGATACTTCTGCTGGTCCCACAACAAGGCAGAACCCAAGCAAGGTCGGAGATGGAGTCACTCCACTTGGTCCGTGGACAACCTCTGGGCCGCTTTCCCGTGGGTGTAGCCAGCAGGACTTGTCTCGCCATTCTTTCGTGGGGCATTCTGGACACAGTGCAATTTACACGTTTGTTAAATCATTTACACGTTTCAAAAATGGTTGTTGCCGTTTTGCCAATAGCTTTTTCTCGCATGAATATTCTTCATTTACCCTTACCGAGTTGTAGTTCAATTAGATGACTGCAATGAACGATCCACTGACCAAAACATTCGTCCAACTCACATGCATTTGACATGTAGCATGGTTATGGTTCGAATTTCCTAATCCGTGTATTTGAAGTTGCGCCCAGCACATTTGCCAATGTTGCATTTTCACAATGGAGGAAATGCTGCAAGTTGAACGTTCTTTGTTGCCCGTAATGCCATGTGCAGACAGTGGTTGTTGGTGCAAGGCTTTTGGTGTTTAGTGCAGGGGTCACCAACACGGTGCCCGCGGGCACCACGTCGCCCAGGACCACATGAGTCGCCCGTCTGTTTGTTCAGAAATAGCTCAAATAGCGGCACTTACCAGCGAGATGCATCAATTTTTTTGGTTGCTATTTTGTTCAAATCACGCTTAACGTATTTTACACCAACAATTTTTGAGCATATTGGCTGTTTCAAAATTGTGTATCAAACCGGTAGCTCTTTACCTCAATCAGTTCCTAGGAAGTAGCTGTTGGTTTAAAAAAGGTTGGTGACCCCTGGTTTAGTGAATGATGGTAGAAAACTATAATATTAACGTCTACAGCTGTTGCATTCCAAGTTGACAATGTGGAAACTACGTTATCATTCTTTTGTTTTTTTGTGCGAAAGCCATGTGCGCTGCTTTACAGGTCTCACCGCAATTCTTAACCATCTTCAGAAAAATGTATCTAAAGCTGTCAAGACCAACGCAGGTACCTTGTGCAGGCCCTGTTTGTTGTGTTTTTTTAATGATGCGGCCCGAAGAGTTTCATAATGGATTGGACCTTATTCTTGTAGGCGATTCATCGGAAGCAGAGCCGCGAGTCAGTGTCGCGCCGCTCCCAGTACGGCCGGGCTTGCAAGGGCCGTCCGGAACGCAAAAGCTGCGACTCGGCGATATAGGTCAGTAACTGCCGCTCAGGTTTTTGTTGCATGCTGGTGATTGACCGGCTGCTGCGTGCATTCGCATAAGCGTCAGAGTTTCTGGAACAACCATAACTTTCGGTTCGCGACGAAGTGTTATGAAATGCGCTCCTAACCCACAATATTGGGTTGTTGATTTACGTACAAAGTAGATGTTTGGATCTTACTTATTTGTATGCAGAAGAAGCAGTAGTAGTGACCTCTCTTCTTTACGCTTGTTACATGGCTTGTATTGTGTTGCAATGCGAAGAGCAACCTTGTTAACGTGAGACGTTTGACCGGAAAAGCGCGTTGTTGGACGTTTTGTATTCAAATAATACGCAATGGTTCTGTAGATGAGGCACCCCCTGCGTGCATCCCATGCGTAGAACATCAGGCGTATGTGGATAAGTAGTGTCTTACCTAGGACGCGAAATTTGAAAACACAATAGTGAATGCTTATTCTGAAGCTGTACCACGTTTTTTATATTTTTCTCTGACTTATTGCTGATCGTGCTGCTTCCTGTTAACGGCAGAGGCCCAGCAAGTTCGACATTCCATTAAAAACGAGCCAAAGGCTGGCCAGGAAAGGACCAGAATAGCTAAAACGAAGGACGAAGACTACCGAAGCAGAGCAAGCACGTCTGCTCAAGGTTCGCCGTCGAATTCGCGGCCTCTTACAGAGGCCGGAAGAACGATGAGCGTGGCGGCGTCGGCAAGCATAACCTCCCGCGAAAACGCCGACAGCGATGACGCGGTCCGGCGCAACCTGGCCAAGTTGATCACGCAGCAGTTGCTCAGCAGCCAGTCATCCGCGTTGGGCGCAGAGCTGGAGAGAGTGGCCAACGTTGCCGGCGTCAGGCTGGGCGAGCCCGGCAATTTGCTTGAGCGAAGGGACACGGACATGCGTCACCGACGTCCCGAGAATCCTTACGTGCGCCACTCTAATGGAAATCACGGTTCCTAGAGCTCGTTGGGTTGATCCCCGCTTGAGGTTGGCGCAGTTGGTTGCTGAATGTCGAGCGTAGCTTGGCTCCAAGCAGGTCCACGTCACATGCAGGCTGTCTTTTCGTGTGCCTGTGGAATCAAATCACCAAAAAGTTGGAATCTTTCGGCTTTGGTGGCCAGCGTCGTGGTTCGGACTGAAGCTGCTGTAAACGTCTGATGCAGACGCTCCAGTTGACAAAGAAATTTGAGCAACAACACGTGAGTGGTTCCGCATCGTTGCGGACGGTGACGTTTTGCACTGTGCGCACTTGGTGACGTTTCGCCACGGGCGGCATCGGAGACCGTGATCGATTCACTCCGTGGCCTCATCGCCAACGCCTCGGTGGCCTGTGACTGACTCTGTCTCTCGTGGTGTCGCCGAAACATCTAAAGATGCCTTAATTTTATTTGAGATGAGTTGACGATGCGTAATAAAAGCTGCGATTATCGCGGTCTTCGGTTCGTGCTCGGCACGCAAGGAGAGATACTACAGTAACTCGTGAACTCGCTGAAGTCATATAAGCCTTTTGTTCACGTACTCCTGGTTCCGACCGATTGTTGCGAACGTTAACGATCGTACGCTGTGTCAGCCACAAGTCCGCGCGAGGTGAACGTTGGCAGTTGAGCATCCCTTCGCTGCTGCTGTCTGGAATCCAGCGCGGCCGCTGTAACGACAACAAAAGTACCTTAGCTGGCCTCGAATGCGTGTCGAAACCTGCGTTGCTGTTTTTTGCGTGACAACTCGATTTGAAAGCGTTGCTACGTTGTATTGTTCTTTTCGTGCGACCAGTTTCAAAATGTTATCTAGCTCAAATTTAGGTCGACGCGCGTAATCCTGCCCCAGTCATGTCCTTTTGATTTCGCTGACAAAATAGTACTAGAAGTGCTACTGAATGTAAAACGCGTTTCTAATTAATTTGTGGAATACCTTGTGGCAGATGAAGATCAACTCCAGGCTTGTGCGTGACTTTCCCTATGAATCCATTATTCCCCAGGCTAGTGTTCAGTAGCGTGTCCAGCCCAAAAATTTTAGAGGGGTCAAATATTTTGACTTTAAGGAAGCAACAGTATTTTGTTTGGGACACCGCCTCTCAAAGCACAAAGAGACAAGATTTGCTGGAACTTTGGGGGGCCATGGCCCCTTTTCCCCCCTCCTGGCTACGCCTGTTCTAGTGGTGCTTGCATGTGTGGTATTGACGAACGAAAAGTCGCGGTCGTCAAAACTAAGTTCCCTGTGAGCTGTTCTACTTGAGCGTGATAACTGACACGTATTTTTTTGAAAAAGCACGGGCCGAACGCACAGCTACTGTACTACTCTACCACGAGCTGAAAGTGAATATGGGTGACGCGACAACATTGATAGAAAAATTGTCAAGCCGAGCGAGTAAGGGGAAAAGCATTGCAGGTGCCAAAATGTCGAATTAAGCCTAATGAAGAAATTAACGAGTTTAGGCACAGGCACACGCGTGAAATCTTCTGGTTTCGTGCTTTTAGTTTCAGCATACCTGTCTGGTTGAACCAGTGCCAGATCTACATCAGGTGATAGGTGAGAGCATTTGGAAAAGAAGGTGCCAAATACAGAGAAAAAATTGGGAACGCCGTGGTCATTTGTGGGAAGATGAACCAAGTTGCCCATCACTGGGTTGGACTGCTAAAGGCAGTGCGGGGCTCCTCTGAGCAGTGGTGTTATGACGTCGTCATGCTCAGTCAACCGTGTTATGATCTTTTTGATTTAATTTTTTTAGTAAAATAAGTATAGGCCTGCGAACATCGAAAAAGACGACGAAATTATTGGAGTTAATCTGTACATACATGATCAGGCCGGTAGCCACGTTTTAAGATTTGGGGCGCAAAACTCGTTTTCCGGGGTGCAAAATTTTTGCTTTTATAATGTATTCAAAACAAATTTATTTGGGCACAAGAAAAGGTGGTGGATCACTGCTGTCGAATGCCAACGTGACTACGGGCCTGTACATGATAACACAACAGTTTGTGGGGGCATAGCTCATGTGTCCCCTACCTACGTCCATGTTTATGACCAATAGCATGCTGCTGTGGTGGACATTAGACACGGTACCACTCGTAATTAAGCCGAAAGTTGTAAGAGGCTCCGCAATTGAGAAATGAGCGGCGATGGCAAGTGCAAAGTTACGCCAATCAAACAGAACTGACATGTTAATTGAACTTACAATGCAATCCACTCTTGAACGGCACGTTCGTTCGAAGAACGACTGACTTGGAGAAAACTGCTAACATGAACTGATCGCCTTTATGGCTTTCGGTAATCACTAGCGCAGACGCGTTTTTGTATAAAAGTGACGTCTGGGCGCACGATCAACTATTTGGTTTATGACGAAATATACGAAGAAAACAAACTCCACAAGTGGGTAGCCCATGCATCCTCCCAAAGTTCCCCCAAAGCCCATGTTTTTGCTGTGGTTATTCTTAATACATGGACTTGGAATGCAAATTGTTATTTATAAATTTGAAATAAAATGTAGACCTA
>JGI24021J15306_10002922_pt1 | contig 18929 bp, 17 predicted proteins | sample Ectturendosymbi1_FD_15306 | JGI IMG/M metagenome (IMG submission 15306)
CCCTGCTCGAGTCGCCATTTGCCCTGATGAAAGCCTGCTGTCAGTTGGCTGAAACGTTGGGGTCGTTTTTACTTTTACAACAGTTGAGCGAAGACTTTTGTTGTTTATCCTGTTGGCTGGTTCTGCAACATGTATACTTCAAGGTTGTTCTTTTTTCAAAGCATTTTCCAAATTTCAAACTTACTGTCTGGCAGGGTCTTGTTGGTTCACAGTCTCCGTCTCCAAGAAATGTCCGAAATCCATCTGCACGAAAATAAACAATCTTCTATAAAAAAAAAATTAAACTCACACGTTAACCGTTACTTCGATCACAGTCAGAACAATCGTCATAATTACCGCGAGAGTTTCGCGATATTGTTTTTCCCGCGCCTTTGATAGAAACTGTTTTGTGCTGCTAAAGCTTCTGCCAGTAACATTGTGCAGACAACATTGAGTACTTGGGGTTATTGTCTTTGGTCTCAGGGCAACATTCAATCAGTTGCATACAAGTTAAGTATCCATAAAATGGAGGATCTTTCCATAACACGCAGAGGCTTTCCATTTGAATGAGATTTGGAAAAATAGGGTGCGTTGTAAACAAACTGATTAAAAATTATTCCCACCACTCTTAGTGTGTTCTACAAATGCTGATGATCCATTCAACAACACCAGCTTGTCTGCTGAGCCCATCTGCACTGGTTGTTTATTGGCTTTCTGTTTGATAACCTCTCTCAACTTAAATGCTGCTGAGAAGCATGGTTACACCAGCAACCAAGCTACTAAGCTGGATGCCAAGAATAGCAATGACAAACTTGACAAGATGTCAAACTCTTGTCGAGAACATTGACCTTGTCCAGCCGATAGAGGAGATGAGGGAGATTCACAAGAGCCAGCAGTTCCTATCTGACCAGTAAGAGATGATGAAACATCTTCACTCTACGGACGATGAGGTAATGACTTGGCGTGTCGAGAAGCAAGACCTTAAAGATCATGTCGGCAAGTTTGAGGCTGACGCGAGCCAAACGCAAGAGAATGTTGACCACCTCGACCAGTATGGCCATCATTAAGGCCTTGAGTTTCAAGGACTGGCCTGGGAAGAAAGTGAGAACACTAATTAACTGGTAATAGGTGTCTCCAAGCTTTTGCAGGTAGACCTATCTGCCAAAGATATTAGTGTCTCAAACAGACTGTCTCCGGCCTCGAAGACCAACCGGCAACCCACCATCATCGTTGCAAGTTTTGCTCAAGGACAATCAGAGATTCAGTCTTCAACCACCCATGTAGGCTCCGTACTCACAATAAAAATCATCCCCAAACACGCGTATTTATTTACGAGAGCCTCATCAAAATCAACTGTCGTCACTTCAACCGCTGTATACGGTTTAAGAAAAAAAAATGTAACTTGAAGTTCATAATGGGCAAAGAATGGAGTTACACTGCACTTGCAGTATGACGAAGGTTCCCCAGCTTTGCAATCAAAACTGAAGCAGATTCGAGATATTGTTGCTCTCTATTTCATTCTACATAATTCAGCCATTCACACAATCACCGTGGATCATTGCCCCCCAGATTGTAGTGAAGTAATTGATCAAGGAGCAGTAGAATATCTATATACTGTCGTGATGTTTCTGCAAGAGTTGAAAATGTCCCAATCTTACTGATGAGCAATTTGCTGAACTAGTTTCAAGCCCAGAACCATTTTATTGTCATATCTGTATATCTCAGAGTTCGTTTATTATCTTAGAAGTCCCAAAAACCGAAAAGGTCAGTTATGTTAATCTTTCTGGTATTATCACTGATTATTTGGAGATTAACAGCAAATATTAGGGATAGACCGATATATCGGCCGACCGATGTTTGGATTCACCGATATATCGGTATCGGCCACAACGGCCGATTTCATCGGCCTCAGTAGGTGTTGACAAAACGCTGTTTTTAGCGGCGTAGCGTCAGTGAATGCAAAGCATGCCTCGCTTTCAGTGAATAAAACTTATTCACTTCAAAACTTTAAATATAGTTTTAAATCATAAACACAAAGACAAACAAAACTCCTCGCAAATCTTCGTTGTCAAAGGTTTTTTACAATTTAAGTTAGTTCTCGTAAAGGAGCCTTTCAAACGTGTTTGGTTTTGCTATTGAATTCCGCAAAAAAAAATTAGGTAAACACGCATGCGGAACGGGAAACGCGCATGCAAAACCTGCGATTAAATGCGTGTGTCCGAAAAAAAATTTCGAAAATAATCAAGTTTTTTCTAAAAATGCGCAAAGGTGTTAAAGCTGAACAACCTTTTTTGGTAGTATGTTGTAGTACAAAATTTGTTCTATTCAAAAGTGTATGTTTATTAGCGAAATTTTTTGTTTTGGGGTACCGGCAAATTTACTTTCCGTAAACACAGCAAAATTGCTATTGGAATCAAGGCATGCAATTTTCAGTTTTGCTTTCGCTTCGTGTGACGCAACCGAGCTGGAAACCTGAATCTTGTCACATGACCTGCTGTAGCTCTGTGTTGGATTTGCAGAGTACAGGGAAGGAGCAATTTGTAAAGTTTGCATTTCAACTTGCAATTACATCATATTAGAACAAAAATGGTAGGTATGGTGAGGAAGTAGCTGTTGGGATGGCGTAGCAATATTAGGCAAGTTTTAGCCCAAGTGCTTATAAAAATAAATGGAAAAGGTTGTCTACTAGGTGCAGATACTTAACTAGGACAACACCAGACTTTAAGCTGGTAGGCTAAAGCCAAACAATGGTTTTCTAAGGAAATTCAACCCAAACCTATATGACAAGTTCAACTGATTATGTGGAAGCAGTTCAACAGATTAGTTTTATTGCTTGCTGTGTCTGCTTTTTTTCTAACAAAGATCGTTCAGTCTGGGGATCAGCACAATGTGGGTCGATGTGAATAACTTGAATAGTAGGCTGCAGAAGCTGGATGCCATGATACGACTGAATCACACTTGACAGCTTCTGCAGCTCACAACACGTTTGGTCAAACCAGCAATAATGTTGCTGGACAACCAAAAATCACAACATTAGACTTTGAAAAAATACCTTGACCATAAGCTACTGTACGTCCTAAGTGCCTATTTTAGGCACTTTGTCTAAAAAACGTGCTTGCCAAAGTATGCCTTTATTGTTATGTGCAAGTTTTGAGTATTGACTGTTGATTTTACCACAGATGTGTGCCATAGGTATGAAAATTATATATTTTTTATCTTCTGCTTCGTAAGTTTTGTGCAGTTTTGTCCTGAAGTAAGTGCTACAGTGAATCCAATAGCCTAATTGCTGAGAAAAGTGTCATGCACTGCAGTAATAAGTCTTTCCACCTTTGGCCTAACATGTTTGGTGTTATGAGATTTCAACCATTGAAAGGTATGCACATGTAAGTTCATAAGTACAGTTATTTATGTTGTCATCCTGTCATATGCACATAAATCTGAATTGCTTGTGATGTTTGTGTGACTTGTATATTTCTCATGTTTTGATCTCCTCATGGTGAATGAGGCTGTGTAAACAATTCGTGTTTTTATATAGAAAATGATAATTTCTATTTGTTCCATTTAGCTAGCTTGACAGTGCTGTGGTCATTATTTCTTGGTAACTTCCCGTTCTAGAAATTTGGTTACTTAGATTTTGGCTGTTTCATCAGTGTGGTGGTACCAGCGCCATGGTACGGATTTAGTCACAATCTACTTAAGCCCTGGTTAGTGATTCACCAAACCTCTAGAACTGAAGTTAAAAATATGGTTATTAATCTTCTGCTTGAATGTGTGATTGTCACAGTGAACGACGTGGTAAGTCCAAGTGAACTTCATGGCATTGCCATGTCAAAACAAACTGGTGCATGTGTTGCGATCGGAAAGCAAAGCACCAAATGCGCAAGAGCTGAAATTCTGAGAGACACAGCATCGTGTTTGAATCACAATTGCTTGGAAGCTTTTGCAAACAGATCGTGCTGCCGTTAACTGAGCACGATGACGTCATCGAGACGCAAACCAAAATTGCATGTGTAGTCAAATCGCTCACGCTACGCCACTGCGCTGTTTCATTCCTAACGCATCCAGACATCTTGAGCAAGGAAGCACAACGAACCAGGTCAAAACAGTGAGCTTGCAGCAACGCTAGCAGGTGGGTTTTCATAAACAAGTAGACAAGATGAACCATGAAGCACGCATCGGCCGTCGCAGCCGAAACAAAAGCATCATCATTAATCAGATTGATTAAAAATAATAGCAAAATATTGAAATTGATGCAATTTGAAAAATTTCAGCTCAATGCATCCTGATTTTTTAAGTTTTTGAATAAAATGTAAGGCACAGAATACATTACATTTGTGATAATGAAGCAGAAAACAAGATTTACAAATTTTAGAAATATCGGTATCGGCCCCTAAAAAGCCATATCGGTCGATCTCTAGCAAATATCATTAATATTAATTGTACCATGGCAAATAGAAAGCCAGATGACATTTGCAATCTTCATGTGAAAATTAGAAGCTGAAGGAAAAATTTTGATCAACTTTGTACCTGCTGTCAGATATGCAGAAACAAACACTTATAGCAGCAGTGAGTGAAACAACAATTAACAAAAAAGACGTTATATTATTTAACTACATGGGTTATAGAGACAAAAAAGACGTTATGTTATTTAACTACATGGGTTATAGAGACCCGAGCAAAGTTTCATTTTAGCTGGGTTTACACTTTCTCTGCCATGCTCAGCTCTTTGCGGAACTGAGCAAACCACGATAGATACCGGTTGCGACCCAGCGCTCCTGCGCAACTACGTTGATCATCCAGCAGACTGCAATCCCTTTCAAAAACGTAACGGTATCACGACTCTAAATTTCCCAACACTTCTACCATCAACTCTGAAACATGATAGAAATTACGAGGTGTGTTCGACGAAACAAACTGTTTTTTTTCGGGTTCCCAACACTTCAACTGTAATTTGCATGAAGCTGTTTAACGCTTGCCAATAAAAATCAACTCAACTCACAAAAAGTTATCTGGTTCCATTAAGTTAACATTAACCTTCGATTTTTACTGTTTAAATTATTCCAAAGCAAGAATAAGTTCAACCATTAGCAGCACAAAACGTAGCCTAAACCTGGCTGTCTACACAGCGCAGAGGCACCTACCGATGTGACGACAGACGGCAGCTTGATGATGCGACGAACTTGTCCATTTTGAATGACATACAAGTTGCAGAGTGAATCGGCCACCAGGATGTAATCGCTTTCATTTCCCAGAAACGATGACGTGGCAATCCTCGCCGCGCAAATGCAAGTCACAGAAACGCTGCTTTGATCTTTCTGCAAACAGCGAGATATAAAAATTGTTATACACGCTAGTCTCCATTGCATAAACGTTATACAAGACTGCCTACATTGCACCAAAAATGAAAGGCTTGAAACCAGTCAAAAAAACAGCCGCAAAAATTAAAAGGTCGAAGAAGTTTTGTTTTCACCTGAACAATGTTTTTCAATGGCTAAAGCACAAAGCATAAACATTCAAAATTTCACTGTAGCAACATGCACTGTGTTGAATTTGTATTTTTCCAACACGGCCAAGAGCAACAGGGAAAAAAATTTTTCTTTGCCAAATCTAAAATACTCACTCGTTTTAAGCAGTCACTTAAACGAAGTCTCCACAATTGCGTGAACGAGTTGGAGCAAGTTATTTCACCGTTGTCTCGACCAGCTATGATACATATCTGTCCGTCTGCCAACAACGCATTGTTACGTCACGAAACAACACATAGTTACGTAACCAAAAACCACATATTTACGTCACGAAACAGCAAAATGCGATCAGAATCTGGAAAAAGTTTTAGCAGAAAAAACGAACTGGCAGTTTCTTGGACTTCCAGACCAACGATTTGTGAAGTGGCGCCTGAAACCGATCCAGTTTGCTTCAAAATTTGTCCGTCGCAAAAGAGCACCAGCGATCCGCGATTATCAGCCACTAGCAAGTCGCAAGGCGAAAGCCTGGTGACGTCGCGGACCAGTACGTGAAACGCAGGTCCACACTTTGTTTCCAAGGATCTCTGCAGCTGCAGAGACAACAAACGTACAGTACATTCCAAGCAGGAAGACGAAGCTGACCATGTCAAATCAGTTGCTTGCAGTTTTGAAATGAAACACGTCTGGTGAGGTTTTTAATTAAGTGGCCGAAGCCTACAAATCTGCAATGTATTAAGCGTTTTACATGAAGAGCTCAGACGTGGAACTTTCCACACCTTATCAATAACTTGGCAATTGCACAAGCGGCCCTTAACTGTTGCAGAGTATAGTATGGAGATGCTGAAGGGAGTGGAGATTACGATTCAGGAATTTTCTGTTCGTAGTAGTGCTTAAGAAAAAAGAGAGCACTAAAAAATCCAAAAAGCAATGCACGTCATAGTGGTCACTTGCACTGATCCGAGGACAAAGTGGAATCGAACACTGCTCGTGTTTTGTTCTTCTTCATCATTAAGTGAGTCAAACTTTTGAACGATATCTATTACCCAGGTGTATAATACCTCGGCGCTGAGTGGGTATAGGTAAGGCCTGAGTAAAACAAACTCATAGAAATAAGTCAGAATGCGTGTCATCAAGAGAAGTCCCCTTTATGCATCAAACCAGTTTTGAGCAAAAATAACCTCTCAAATTACGACAAAAGGGTTGCAAATACATAATCCCACCTTAGTGGCATGCTGAGATCTGGGAAAGACATTAAACAAACAATTGTTATACATTATGATACTGCAGTTGTATTCATCATCCTAGCAATTAAAAAGCGGACAAGAAACATCTGAACGCTGAGCAGATCTTTTCAATTGTTGAAGAAATCAAGTGACAAGTTACATTTATTTACACCGTAGATGAGAGGGGTTGATCGTTGCTGCGCCTGCACAGGTTTGCCATATTGTTATTTACATTTTACCTGTTGTTCTTAATTACTCAAAATGCTATATATAGTTGCTGATCCCTTCCTTATACAAAATTTTGAACACGTAGCTGTTAAGAGTAGAAGGAAATACAACATCACCACTCATCAGACTCTGTGCCAATCATGACATAAGAAAAAGTTGTGTCTGTCCTCAGTGATCTATAATCATGAAATCCACAAAGAACAAACTTAGTTTTCACCTTCAGACCAACAGATGGCAAAGTCAAAGGGTCTGCAAACAGTCTAACAATACCATCTTCACCAGCCATAACAACTGTGTTATCCTTGGAGCCAAAGAGTTTTCCACAAGTGACAGCATTGAATTGATATTTGCTTTGAGTCATCCATATTGTTTCCACTTTCAAACTCAGCAGCATTGTGATAGAATTGAAAAGTCTAAACTTATTGTCTATTCCAGGAAATGCAAAAACAAACCGCATGAAAAAAATCAAAAGCAGACTATAACAGCATAAATCACAAAGAAACATGAAAGAAATATAACTTGAAAGCATTCGTGGACACTGAAATTTTTAAGTCCAAATGATTTGAATATCCTTTTAGCTTTAGATAAGCTGTACATAAGTAGTGCACATGCCAAGAATGTGGGAACAACTTCCTCTTAAAACAATGAATAATTGCATGAAATGGCAATTTATACCAAGTTGCACCAGTTTTTCATGAGTGAGATAACATGGACTCATCATTCTTGCAATGCATTATGCTGGTCTGCTTGTATTTATCAACACACATATCCTATGAGATATGCCATGGCAAACTGTGTTATCTAAGTACAGGACTTAGCAACACACACATTTTTGGTTTGAAACGCCATGCCTGAAACAAAACTTTGTATGATTCTTTTCATCAATGCTAAGTGTTAACACTTCTCTTAAAAGTCTGTTTGTATATAAGAAAGCTTGCACACACACCCATTACACAAAATTCACATAAAAGAAGCCAACACCGTAAGGCTTGTTTCTTAAACATCACATAAAATTTTCACTTTGAAACTAAACAACAAACATTTTTCCAAATAGTCTTTACCTTTATGAGTAAAAACATTTTACATAAGCACACACTGAAAATGCAAAAGACTTTGCAACAAATGTTGCAGTTCTCCACTTCCAATACACTGACTGATCTACATTCACGTTTAGATGCACCATCATCTTCATGTAGACTTTATCACAAATACTGTAAGCATGCAGACACACCAGTTGAAAACATGTCTGGATGCATCCTGGCTCATGATTCATAAAAAATTATTTGAAAAACAACAGACTCAAAAACATGTTGTTTTTCACTGATATACTTTTTCCAGCCAAAACAATAGCAACATTATCATTTTGCAGCATACATGTGACATTTAACCAAATGTTGTTGTTAAACTGATGAAAAACACCCAAGAACAAAATTGTATACATGTAAGCCAAAACTCAATAAAACCAGTATGTTAAACATGAACATTTTAATTATATTAACCAAATATATTTTGCAAACTGACCATCTTTAGTCACATTTTCTATTTCACAGTGCACTGCAAGAAGCCAAAAGTCATCCAACAAATTCCAAACACTTTTTTCAAGTTCATGCATGACCTGTTGCTCGCAACATTTCAGCAAGCATGAGACTTGCGCGACTCTCATTAACAAATGGTTGGTGGAGCCAACAGGAAGAGTAGAACATGAGCACATCTTGGCATTTGCGATACACTTCATCTGTACTGACCTTTTGTGAAATGAAATGTTCCACATGAGCAGCATTTTCAGCAATGTTCTGTTTAACCTCCAGCTCCTTTGCATACATTGCTGTTAATTGGGAAGCATTATCCTCAAACCATGATACAGGCTGTGTAAATATCAGTGTATCTGATTTCCCTGAAATAGAGTTGTCCAGCTCAACTAAAGTTTTGAATTTCCTAGCAACAGAGTTTAGTCTGGAAACAACATCATTTAACTGTTCCATGGTATCAAATAATTCAGCTGCTGCATGTTCCAAATTACTGGAGTATGATGAAACAACAACAACAAAGTTTTTTTGAACAGACTGTGTACCAGAGCTAAGTAATGCAAGTTTTATTGCTCTGAGGTTTGTTAACTGCTGTAGCCCTGTTGAGTTCACTGCTTGCCATTTCAAGATCAGATTATTTATATCAGCAACAGAGTCTTTCACCTGCCGACTAATTCCGGTTAACTGACCTTGAATACCACACAGTTTTGCTTTTTTCTTTGCTGACATTTTCTTAAGTTTTGAGTATGTAAGTCAAATAAACAGTTATGTCAAGACTGGAATTCAAGTATTTGGGTGCTTGTCGTCTTTTCGTCCTTTTTTGTTTTTTTTTAGTAGAAGCTCATCTTCAGGAACATCTCTGTATTCTGTATTGTCAAGTTTATACGTGTCCTTGGTTATATTTGCTCGATACTGGTTTTCACCAACTTGCTCAATTTGTACAACGTGTTGTCTAAGTATTTTGGCAGAATTCTGAGCAACAGAGATGAGCTCTTTGATTTCTTCAGGGTTTTTGACATGTAAATTCTTGCGAAATTGTTGATTAATTTCAATTCGGCCAGCTTTCAATGCTTTTTCATCACCTTGAAAAACTTCCAACCTTGCTTTATGAAGGTCTTTGAAAGCAGCAAGAACTTTTATACGTAGCACCCTAGCAGAGCTCATACTCACAGTCAAACATCTTTGACTATAAATAAATAAATATTATAAAGTCTGTTTGCATGCAATTGGTAAACCATGCCTGCGTCACTAAGTTTAGCATTTGTGATTCAGAGTAAAACCTGATAGGTAGTGTCTGTTTTACGGCCAGCGACAAAAGCTTTGCTGGAGCTATTTTGCCATTTGAACTGTATCCAGGTTTGTCCACATATAATGCTGAGTTCATACACTGGCAGTATGGTGGACCTGGTCAAGTGGGAAGTGTCTGCTCCAGCTGTGCAGGTGGTAGTCAGTTCAGCTCTTAGCATTGTTGCTGTTTGCTAACAGAGATGAAATTGAAGTGGGAGTGCTTTTCATGAACTTTCTTAGTTTTGAAAATAAGACACAGGTTTTCATCTTGAGTTGTGGTTTTAGGTCATGTGACAAAGACGATACACTAATCCAAGTATATCTTCCTTGTCACATGATCAATTCAACCAATCGGGTTTGGAAAATGGCAAAATAACTATAGGAGTGATTCTGCAACAGATGGCAAAATAGACACTGCCAATCAGATAACTCTAGCTTTGCTAAGTAAATACCTTGGCCAACTTTGTACTATTCTAATTTCCCAACAAACATGTAGACTGTTTCAAGGAAAACAACAAAGGATTTCAAAAAAGCACAAACTATACAGAAGCTTTCTCATGAATGCAAATGGTCTGTATAAATGTGAAAACCTATGATTAATTTATGTGCCACTCTTGAGATCACAGCAGTTGTTGACAAAATATCATGCATTTTTCTAAACAGGAAAAATGGAATGTTATCGCTATTTAGCATAAAGGCCTAATCACATGGCAAGCAGACTGATTGGCACATAGTGGTTGACTAGGAATAGAATGGGTAAAGATTAGTTTACATTTTGCAGTTTCGCACAAAAACACATATGGGCATCTTGTTTATTCAAGGTCAAGCCCACACATAACATTAAATGATGCACATTTCTTTGTGTTGTTTCATCAATAAATAAAACTTTGATAATATGTGCCTTTATTAAATTCTTATTGCTGGTAAGTTGCATGTTCAGTAAACATTTCCAAGGGCGTCACAACAAAAAAGTTTGAGAAGTACTGACTTACGCAATAAATTTTCTGAAGCGGGCCATTTTAAATGTTCTTGCAAGCTGCATTTGGACTTTCCTTTTTTAAAAATAATTAGTCTACCACCTGTCGCGTGACATGATTCACATAAAATACTGAGTTTGTCACACAAACGACACCCTGAACAAAGTCTAATGAACGTGTTTGCGCCGAATGTGCGAATGGTTGTTGGTTTGGCTTTTACCATGGCCTTGTAACTTTGGTAGTAGAGGTTAAGCTTTTGATGGGACTAGTTTTCATTTACTCTTTTAAACAGTTTTTAAAAGATTTGGATTTAAGTTTGGGGTTTGGGTATAGTATGTTACTAACAAGCATACTGCTGTCTAGTGCACACTTGTCATGCGTTAGTGCCACATGACAGGTAGCAGACAAATAAATTTTAAAAAATGGTTGTCAGCAGGTGGATCTATAGTCACTCCTTTCATTTAGAATCAGTGGCAAACTACATAATAATTGTTTGGTTTGAAAAAATGTTTCTCTGCAACAAAGCAAACTGTTCAATTTCTAATTTGAAAAAATGTGAAATGCGTGACCTTTTTTGTAAAGAAGGTGGGGTGTAAAATGCAATCTCTCGCATATCTTGACGCTCTGAAAGCCGGCACATGATTATATCGTACCTAGATTGCAGCCTGCAGTTTTCGGTTGCCTTACCAACGCCATAGCTCCTCTGCCGATTGCGCTAGATAGCTGTTCAATGGCTCAAACAAATCGGCCAGTCTTCTAGTCTGCACTCGAAAAAAGAATTTATGGTTGGGGGTTGCAGATTTTTTGTGAGTGACATCATAAGTGCAGTAGTTTTGAGGCCATTTTGGCTCATGTTACCTAGCCTAGGGTCCAACCCATAGCTATAGTATTTTGCTGAAGTTTTTATTGGAAACTAGGCTCGAGTCTGAGTCTTTTGAGCCTTTGATTGACTTTTCAACGTTTCTGGATCAAAAGTTACACTCTAAAATAAACATATTAATTAAGTATCTAATTAGTCAAATATTTTTATTACTTTAGATGAGGAGTGGGGGAACCTGCGGCCCGCAGGCCACATGCAGCCTGCGAGACTATTTGATGCGGCCCGCATCAGAATTTCATTGAAGTATGCACACAGTATGAAAAACATTCAATGTTTATGAAGTATTACCTTGAGATGACCTCGTCCTTAATGGCAATTTACATCTAACATTCTACTCATTCACCTCTAAAATAACGTCAAACTTGCTTAAAAATTGCCACACATTCAACCATTTCCCATCTTTGTGACGTAACAGCCGTTCGATATCTCTGCTAGGAGTGGAAAATCATTTGCCATGTGGTCAACCTGGTGCTTTCGGTGAAAATTTATTTTAGGGCTATTAGCCTATCCAGTGTACAAACTGCAATCTGTTACTGAACACCTCATTCGTTCTTGATGCTGTAGTATTGTTTCTTAAAGTTTAATCTTGCAAGATGCTTCTGGGAAAAAAATAAAGATTGGTGATGAAGACAGAGTGTTCCAGAAAGAATGGAAAAATTCTTATTACTTTGTGGAAATAAGTGACAAACCTGTATGCTTTGTTTGTGGCAAACATGTAGCAACAAACAAAAAATCAAATTTGGAGCATCACTTTGACTTTTTCCACGGTTATCTGAAAAAGTTAACAGGGCAGGTACGGCAGGACAAGATTGATTTTTTCAAAAGGGAGTTAAGCGCACAGCAAACTACTTTGCAAAGGTACTGCAAAACCGACAGTGATATTATTCGAGCAAGTTATGAAATTAGTGAACTAATTGCAAAAAAGGTGAAGCCACACATGGAAGAATTCATGAAAAATGTTTTGTTACAGCTGCTAAATTGTTAGCACCAGACAAAATCACATTGTTCCAAAAGGTTAGTCTGTCAAGAAGAACTGTATCTAATTGCATTCAGGAAATGGGAGATGATATTGAAAAAACCCTGAAGGCAAGAGCTCAGCATTTTGAATTTTTTGCACTGGCCCTTGATGAGACTACCGACATAACAAATACAGCCCAACTAGCGATTTTCATTCGAGAGGTTACTTCTGATTTTAAAATACATGAGGATTTGTTCTCACTAGAACCCATGCATGGAACTACACATGGTGAGTATTTGTTGTCACTAGAACCCATGCATGGAACTACACGTAGTGAGGATTTGTTTGAGAAACTTCTTGGCAATGCACAAATTTAATCTTCCGTTTGAAAAGTTAAGCAGACTTACAACAGATGGTGCTCCAGCCATGGTTGGCTCACGAAAGGGATTATCAGCACTTGTTAAAGAAGAAATGACTAGTCGCGGTCTTGCTGCAGGTGACTTAGTTGTATGCCATTGCATCACCCATCAACAAAGCTTGTGTGCAAAGTCACTTCAGCTCAGTAATGTCATGTCAACAGTGCATCAATTTCATCAATTTTATCAAAAGCAGAGGCCAAATCAACTTCGTCAAAAGCATAGGTTTGAAATAGCTGCCTGTTGAAAAAATTACTGGAAGATTTGAATTCGGATTACCACAACCTTATTTACTATTGCGAGGTCTGCTGGATTAGTCACAGTGACATGCTAATGCATTTTTACATGCTCTGAAACGAAGTCAAGCAATTCATGAATATGCAGGGAAATTCTGTCCCTGAAATTGGCGATAACCAATGGTTATGTGATCTTGCGTTTGTGGTTGACATCAGCAAGCATCTTTCTGAACTCAATAGGAAGCTGCAGGGACCTAACCAGCTTTTAAATGTCATGTTTGCGAAAGTAAAATCATTTGAAACAAGTTACAGCTGTGGAAAGAACAACTTCAAAATAATGACACCATTCATTCTCCTATTTTACAAGAGCAAAATCATTCCACAACAGATGAATATGTACGTGAACATGCAAAGATTTGAGGCATTCATTGAAAGATTTCAGGACATGAAATGTAAGCAAATGGAGTTGGATATTTTTGCCATTCCCTTCAATGTGACTGCAGCTACTGTTCCTAGTAACTTTCAACATGAAATAATTGAGCTTCAGACTGATGATACATTGAAAGGTGTGTATCTTAACGCACCGCTGGTTGAGTTTTACATAAATGCTGATGACTTTCCCATCCTGCGAAAACATGCTCTTAAATATGTGTCCTTTTTGGAAGTACCTACTGTTGTGAGCAGTTTTTTTTCTAAACTGAATCTCATGAAGAGTCGGCTTCACACCAGATTAACTGATGAAAACGTTGAAATGGAATTGAGAATAGCAGCATCTTCAACTTCAGCAGACATCCCTTGTCTCACCAAGGAGAATAACTTTCAGGCATCTCACTACGATCATGTCTTTCTGCTTGCTAAATAAAAAAACATTGTGTACTTTGGGTATTTACTATTTTTATGTGGAATTATAAAGTCAAATTTTTGCAGCCTGCTCACAACGTTGGGCAATTCATGCAGCCCGCAGTACTAAATAGGTTCCCCACCCCTGCTTTAGATCATAACTTCTCAACCGGAAATCTTAGAAAGTCATCCAAAGTATCAAAAGACTCGGATTGTGGCCTAGTTTCTAATAAAAACTTCAGTGAAATACTGCCATCTAACGCTTGGCACCCAGGTGTTCTATAAGTCCTCCACTTACGACGTCACTCACAAAAAATCTACACTACCCAAGCAATTTTTTTTTTCGATTGCAGACTAGAAGACTTGCCACGTCTTTTGAGCCTTTGACCAGGTCTGTAGAGCCTGCTGGACAAGAGAAATTCCCAGGCAAAGCCACATGCGATTCTGTGGTTTTATTTCGAAAATCCCTGATTTTGGCCAGGCGTCATTAAGTGTTAAGAAAATGCTGTAGCTCAGCCTCTTGATCATTTTGGTACCTTTTTTATTATATTCATTTGAGAAATGAGTTGGTGCAGATAAAAAAAAGATATTTGGGATGACATGCCGAAAAACAGTAGCAATTTGGGGGGCAAGAAGCATTGTGTGATGTTAATGCTGTAAGAGTGGCATCATGTTTTTTAGTTGAGTTGATTCAACCACAGTGCTGATATTACAATCAGAATCTTTTCATACCACATGGGAACCCTGTTATTTTCTCAGTGACATACTATGAGGAATCAGTGTCAGGACCTCTCACAATTGAATAATACAAAAATTTATAATTAGAGTATTAGTTAGATTTTGTCTTAAATTGTTTTTATGAAATTTAATACTTTAACGTGGCTTGTTTAAATGACGTTTTACATATTATTAATATTGTACAATGCAGGTATGGCTAGTTTATCTATCTGAAATGTCCATACTTGTATTTATGGACAATTTGCAAACATTCTATCTATGTATGTAGTTCAAGCATAGTAAGCTATGGGTCATTCCATGTCAAGTGATCCAGAGCTATATATCTGACCATGAGCAAACTCCATGAAATTTCATAAGCAGAGAGATCTCATCATTCTTATTTCAAAACACTTTGATTTTTTTTTAATCGGACCAGTATTCACGAAGTTATTGCTGGTTGAAATTTCCAGTGTTCCCATTCAAGTTTTGCATATATTTTTGTGAATTTAGTGCTCTAACATAAAAACCCTTGTATCTTTTTATCTGTGAATATTTTTAGTTAGAAATTTGCAAGAATGTATCAGGTGTGTTTATTAAAAATCAATCAATGGTACTTTCCTCATGACCTTTGAACTTAGGTAAATCTAGGTCAAGTAGGACATAGTGTTTGTGTGCGCTCATGCATGGCCATATTTCAATTGCTTATAACTCGAAAAGGTCCACTGATATGAAGTTTATTCTTGTTGTATTTGAAAGCTATAGAGTAGAAGATTTTCCGTTTTAGGAAACCTTTGCTTATTGACCTATTTGATGTAGTTTTTATCATTTAAAATAAGGGGATTTTGACCCATAATTAATATATGCACTAGACTAGAGCAAGCCGCAATAATGATTTCTATTCTCAACTTTTATTCACTTGTTTGACATGATACATGTTTCTGATATTATGATGAAAACAAAGGTTTGATCACAGTAATTCCACATTTATTAAACAGACATAAATTGTATTTTACAAGCTTTGCTTTATTAGTTTTTTATTTTTTCTGAGTTGGTGTCTTATATAAGATACTTCCCAAAATGCAAAAAATCAAATGTTACATAAATTCAGAACGGCCAAGTAGTAACAAGCAAAATCATGCCTTCAAAAAATGAAGAGATTAACAAGGGTACTTTTGTGGTCAATCTGTGACATCAAATTCATTACTTTTGTTGCAACCTCTCCGGTGGCGTTGCGTTGAATGTGTAATTCACCACGAACACGATGTGCGCGAAGAACAACACCACGTATATGTGGCATGAACAAGCAATAAAAGAGTGATCATGGCATGTAAACTCTATTGTTGCTTGCTGCCACAGTGCAAACTTTGCGCATATGCCGTTCGGGCTCTCTGATCATAACACTTCCAGTCTATACAGAAGTGTTACAACTGTGTTGCAACAGAGCTATTATGATTGTAACAATCACACAGTAATCTGAAAAGTATCAACACAATACTTTTCAAGTAGAAAATGAGGCCAAAAAGCATGGGCATTGAATAGACATCATCCAGGAAGGGACACTAGGGCATTTTTCCTAAATTTTTCTACTCTAGGGGGGGCCAAAAGTGGTTAAAATTCATTTTTCAAATTTGAAACAAGGAAAACTATTTTTTTTGCTGAAATGTTCACTTTTTTTAAAAAACAGAATTTTTTGAAACTGAGAAAAACAGCATTTTTGAAAATACGAAAACAACTTCTTGCTGAAATTTTCAGAGGGCCTTGGCCCTACCTGCTCCCCATCCAACGCCCATGCCCAAGGGGATCACTGGACACATAGGAACCACACCATCTATATCCAGTTGTTTGCTATTTTGAAAAAACAATGTGCTATGCAAGCCAAGTCTATGTTTCATGTCAGGTGATCTTCAGCATGATGTGCCAATGTTTTCTTGTTGTGCAGTTGAGAAAATCATCCCTAATCTATTCATCTATTTACAATGTGATTTCATTATCGTTGGTTTAAAAGTTTTGTCTTGGTTTACATGTTACCTTGCCCTTTCTTAACCATTGGTAGAACAGGCATCATATGTTGAATTATATTGAACATGCTGCAGCAATTGTACAAAAAACTTTCAGAGAAAAGTTGGACACTTATGAATTTCATGTAAGCAACTCTTTCTTGTCTGTAGAGCTAACATTAATTGTTTGGAAACATATCCTGTCCAAATTATACAAACGATCTGCCAAAATGACTTTGCTATCCAGTAAGAGCAAGGGAGCGCCAGAGATATTTTTGGCAAAACTTCAACTATCCTGGTACAACTACATGCTCTAGCTCTGAACATAGAAAATCCAAGTTTGCTTGATGGGCTTCCAACCAACAATTTTGACTATGACAGAGACTTGGCAAAATTTGACAAACTAGCGCAGTATCTCCAGCAGTCAGATCTACACAAATGTGATATTTTAGTATGTCATGTTATAGAAAAGCAATTTCATAAGGCAGAAGTGGTTCCACAAGAAAATAATTCCAAAGTTCGGTTTTACATTTTGCAGAATGTTTAAAAACACATTGCTTTCTTGCTAGTATTGTGAACGCATATAAAAAAGTAGTTTCATTGTTGGAAAAAGAATAGTACCATTTCTGAAAGGTAGTGTCTATTTTACCGCCAATGTTCTGGGATTGCCTTGAGCTATTGTGCTGCCAGTCAATCGTGGCATGACGCAATTAGAATAAAACAATCAGTTTGTCATTCAATCAGCCTGCTGCTCATAGCGTAGCGGTTATGCTTGAAGTCTGGTATGCCATGATTGCCTTTCGGTTCGACTCTCACCTTGGTAACTTCCCTTTTCTTTTTTGTTTTTTTCATATTTTTCCTAACTTTTCCGTTATACGTTAGGTTTAGGCTTGAGTTAGCATTTGCGTTACGGCTAGCGTTCGGTAGGGGTTTAGGGTTAGCGTTATGGTTAGGCGTCAGCGTTAAGGTTAGAGGTTAGCATTAAGGTTAAGGGTTAGCGTCATGATTAGGGGTTAGTGTTACGGTTAGGGATTAACGTTATGGTAAGGGTTTAGCTTTAGCTAAGATTAGGGGTTAGCATTAGGGTTAAGGGTTAGCGGTAGCTTTAGGGTTACCTTTTAGGGTTTATCTTTTGCGTTTACGTTGTTTCTGCCAAGACTATTGCTGCTAGCATCTTGGCAGCAAAATCGACACTACCATTCTAAAATGGCAGTGGCTATATAATATTAGATACGCCTGTGTATCTTGAAATTTGAAAACTTATTAATACGCCACCTGTGATGTAACAGTAAGGCACAGTGAAAGTCAAGTGCAGTAGGCTTGGAAGAAACAAAGTAAACGTAAAAGATAAACCTGTTAATTCTAACCTTAACGTAATGCTAACCTAACACTAACATGTAAGTAAGCCTGAGAAACAGTGAAGAGAAAAAAAAGCAAAACCGGCAAGGTGAGAGTCGAACCGAAAACCATTGGCATAACAGCCGTAACACACTAGCCCTTGGGACAAAAAAGTACACTAATTGTTTTGTTGCAGTTAAAAGCGATTTTCATTTTGTGTTCAGCAGCACAATGATTAAACGAAGTGACTATTTCACCGGAAAACGGTTCCGCAAGCGTGATTTTCACACTACGGGAACCGGAAAACGGTTACGCAAGTGTGATTTTCACACTACGGGAGCCGGAAAACGGCTACCGAAGTGTGAAAATGGAACTTCGGTGACCGGACGACAGTCACCGAAGTGTGAGATGGCAACTACGATAGCCGGACTATCGGTTACCGAAGATGCATTCTTACACTTCGGTAACCGGAAATATCTTGAGTTTGGCAGTCTAGGCATGAACAAAACGTCGTTCAGGTTTTACCACTGTTACCCACATCAGGGAATGTAGGACAACACTAGTGGCAAGATGAAGTGAGCAGGATCGGCTGGAGAGTACGAGTAAAGGACTGCACTACAGTCTAGGGGAGTTGTTTATATAGAACGGGAACAGAATGGATCGAGTATATCCTGCAGGATGTTTGCGTTAGTGTTCACTAGCTAGAGAACCACTGCAGGTCGCTTTTGTGGGGACAATTTGTGCTTAGAGCAGTGATTCTAGTTGTGGTTCCCAAACTTGTTCGAGCCGTTACCCAAGTCAACGTAGCGATTACAGTAGTAGGTCTTATTTATTACCGTCAATATTTCGCAGTGATGATGAT
>JGI24021J15306_10002927_pt1 | contig 18919 bp, 11 predicted proteins | sample Ectturendosymbi1_FD_15306 | JGI IMG/M metagenome (IMG submission 15306)
TTTTTCACCAAATATAAGGAAAATTTACACGCGTAACACCTCAAGGGGGGGCCCGAGGCAAGTGCCTCGCTCGCCTCCCCTTAAACACACCACTGAGTACCAGTCACAAGTATTGTCTTGCAGGGCACACAGTATACCCAAATGAGGTTGAAGAGACAAGGGTGGAAACACATTACAAAAGGATTAACAATAAAAAACAGCTAAAAACACTGTATTGCATGACAATGTTTGCCTGTCAATTGTGATGCAAGTACACATTGACATTCTGTTATTAAACACCTCCACATTGCCTATAACAATGCCTATCAAATTTTGCGTTACATCCAAGAATGCAACTATTACTTTCACGATATTTGATGCCTTGATTAAAAACAACCTATACAGTATGCCTTATTTCATGAGTTGCATCAACATCCTACTTTTTGTCCACAATTTCATATTTGTCTGATGCTTTTTATTGCAAATATATTTTTCCCCAATATCTACTCAAATACCTATGCTTGACAATGTGCAATTGTTATTGTAATAATGCTGTTGCTTTGCTTCAGTGCTTATTTATTGGCAGTGTCTATTTTACCTCACGAGGCAAAAGCACTGCTGGAGCTATTTTGCCTTTAGTTGAACATGATTGTTTGAAGTGGTCACATGACAATTTCAAAACACATGACCTGCTTAGTTGTTGTTGACCATGATGTCTGTTATTGCTCAGTATGATGCACAAGTGTTGTCAATGTGAATGTCATGGTTTTATTGCTGGCAAGCTGGTAGCAGCTTCCTGTCTGCGTTGCATGAACTGTAGACTAAATCCTAACTCTTAATAATTAATCCCTAACCTGTTGGCTCTTTGCATAATATCGTATTTGTCACATGACCACTTCATCCAATCGTGATCGACTAAAGGCAAAATAGCCCCAGATCAGTTTTTGCCTCATGAGGCAAAACAGACACTACCTTTACTAAATATTTATTCCTCTTGGTATTGACTGAGTGTACTAATCAACAACCCTTTGATGTGTTGTGATTATCATTAAATATTTTGGAAGGGCCTTTTTTGTGTTCTTTCGACTGTCACTTGACTGATCAAATGCAGTATTATGGGCAATGTGTCTCAACCAAATACTTAAAAAAACTAAGACAATAACTATTGAACTATTGTTTTTATTATCAAGAAACTAATTTTCAGACAAAATGCAAGAACCCTTCACCTCCGGTAAAAAACTTTCATCCGATTCTGCCTCTGGTTCTTCTCTCTTTCGCGTCACATAGTTTGCAATTGCCTTCACAACGTACGAGCAAACAATCACTCCGGTGGTAATTATCACAGCTACATCACCATGAATGGCCATATAAAAGTGATATCGAATTGGAACAAATTGCAGCGAATGCTTCGAAAAGTAAACAGGTCACTGCAGTGACTAGCTGGCGTTTTTGCGTGCAGCTAGCTCACACGCCGACGCCACCACTGGCGATTGGGGCGTACATAACGCAAAGTCAGCGAAATTTTTTGTTCTCAGTGATGCGTGCCTTTACAACATAGTCGCAATACAACGACCAGACCAGTGCTGCCACAGGCTTCTGTGCAAAAATCACTAGATTCGCAAAAAAAATCACTAGATTTGAAAAAAATCACTAGATTTTATTTTTTGCATCAAAGTTCGCAGTTTTGCTTGAAATGATTTAGTTATTTGCTTTATCGCCCAAAAACCTTTGCATCATTTGCAAGTTTGTTAAAATATATCATACTCAAGCCTGGAAAATCTCATATCAACATTCGTCAGGCTGTTTTCAAGAGCTGAAAACTGTGGCGTTTTGTACTAATCATCGTGCGTGCATAGCAATCAGTGCTTCAAATGTTATCGTCCGCATGCGCCCTCAGGGAAACTAGTGCACCGTTAGCATGTGTTGTGACAGTGACCGTCAGTTGTTTTGTGCGTGCTTATCGAAGGGACTTGTATGTTGTATATGCTGAACGCCACCGAACACGACATAAACGACACCACTCGCGGAGTATTTTAGACCAATGAACTTAGCATTTAATCAACTGTTTCTACTGCAGTGATCCTGCACAAATGAAAATACCGCCACGGGCAATTTTGCAGCAATGAACGGTTCCCGTCAGGCGCGCAACCAGAGGGGGGCAAATGCCCTCCCCGGAAATTTTCAAAACCTTGCATAGCAATTTTGACATTTGCAGAAACTTTCAAATAATAAAGTTGAAATTATGTATTCTAATCATTTTTAAGAAAAATTAGCTTAATTTTTTCTTGGCTTGGTGGTTAATTATCTCCTTGCAAGATGTATCTTGAGACAGGCCATCTGATTGAAAATTTCGAAAATGATTGGTATTTAACCACAAATATGCTGAAATTGCTGAAAAAATGTTGGTAGCCTATTTCTAAGGCATTTTTTATCCTTTTTTTCGTGTACCACTCTGAAGATTTTCAGAAATGCAGCGTGTGTGTGCGCTTTGATTTTGTTTCTTGCCATCTTCCCAGAAAGAATTTGCATACACTGTTGAAACGTCAGTGATAAATACTGCCTTGCTATCACACCAGTAGAGCAAAGTTTCCACCCAGTAGACTATGCCTGGTGACAGAAACAGCATAGCCTACTCATATGTTCATATTGTGTTAGTTTTACGTTTGCTTGGGGTTACAGTTGGCTACTATTTAACCATTTTTGCTTTTATGTTCAGGGCTTAACGGTTGCTGGGGTTTCACAGCCAAGCTGCAAGGGAAATTCGAAATTCACAACAGCCTTAAAGTTATTAGATGTTGGTTAGGTAGTCCTAGCAAAAGTGGCTAAGCCCACCCACATCTGGTGGCGAGCCTGGCCCAACCATTCGTAACGAAGTTAAAAGTTGCATTCCTTTTTCCCATAACTTGCCAACCACAAAGCGATTTCGCAAAGCAGAACTTTCTCTTGACACTGGAACCAATATTTTGTAAATGCCGGAGTCAAAGCCATTTTTCACTTTCATTACTGCTTAACTGAATGCAAGAAGCACTTCACCCGAGAAATAGTTGATTTATTGCAACGAAATAAGTTATTTTTTCACACTCGAACCTTGATAACAACCGATAGCGCAACGTAGCAGGAGTTCACAGTGCAAGCGATTTCAAGTAAACAGGCAATAAAACAAAGGCTGCGCCGTGCAATGTCGACAACTTTGTGTCCGTCGCTGATTTTTTTTGCCGAAAAAAGTAGGAGCGATCATCTCTCCCCAAAGTTTGATTTATCAACAAAAAGCACGTTAAAGGGTGTTCACTGGAAGATTGCAGTCAACCGCAACAAGAGTTTTTGGTTTTGTCTTAGTCACAAAATGCTCTCCGTCTTCCCACTGCTTCGCGTCGCTATTGAAGCCCTTCTTTCCTGATTGTACGCTTGTCGAATGTCCAGCTGGGCCAGCCGCCGATCGACGTTCGTGCACTTGCAGCAAATCAACAAGCGGAAAGCTTCTCGCAGATCCGGGGAAAACCCGATGTAAACGAAAGGGTTTAAGGCGCTGTTCAGGTATCCGAGCCACAGAACAAGACGTACCTGAAAAATACATATTGTTTTAAATATGCCTTTATTTGCTATGAAATTGTCACAAAAACAAACTTCTTTGCATTCAGTTTCGCTTGTAAAGTATTCTGTCCCTGTACCACGAAACCAAATAATTCAGAGTTGCGAAAACAGTTTGATCTATTTGAAAAAGCGATTACCATGCTGCAAAGACGCTCGTGATCAAGGTATACTAAAGGAGAAACAAATTATACTAACAGCAAACGCTCCTACGTTTTGAAATATNTCCCTAAACCACTTTATTCTGAACGCAACATGCATGGGTTCATCGTTCACCGCAAAATAGAGATTAATTTCATGTACTGTAAGTTTTGACTTGAAAGCCCGAAATAATAATCAATATCATTTCAAGCGTTCTAACGTCTTTTATGTACTTGTACTTTGCGAGATTATTGCCAACTTCAGCGAAGTTTCAACCAAGCTAAGGCGTTTCCAACACAACGTTCGCAGCAGTTTGTAATTGTTTTCCAGGTTGGGTTTCATGAAGGATTACCAGCACTGGCCACATCTGTTTTTTAAATGCAAGGCACTTTGCCCATTGATTGATTGAAACACAAACTTCAGCAGAGATTTGAGCACGTTTTAAAGTTTTGCAAAACACACACGGAATGTTTGACACACTATTTTTCTTAACCAAAGATGGACGCCTTTAATCACATTCATAAAAACGAACGCCACGTCAGTTACTCACCAGCCATAGCGGAATGCAGTCTTGGGATTCGGGATTTTCGCAAATGAACGGTCGCAGAAAAGTGACAATGAAAAACGGCAGCCAGCAAAACGTGAAGGCGCCCACGACGATCCCGAGCGTTCGTGTCGCTTTCACGTTTCCCATTCGCTCGCGAGATGTCGTTACAGAGACGCGTCGACGAAGCTGGCTGAAGATCGTTGACCTGAAGGCATTGTTTTTTGCATTAGTGCATTTCGTTTTTCAGCAGTCAAACTCTTATATTGGTAGTTGCAGCTTTTTAAAATGGACATTTTTATCAATTTAAAAATCACTAAGAGATGGCGCGTTGCTTTACAGTGTATTTTTAAGTTTTAAGTAATTTATTCACCTTGCACCTCTCAAGTGCGCTTTTGTAAACAACAATTCAGTTTCAGTTTTTGTACTCCTTTCGGAGTGTCACAAGTGGTCTGCGGCGCCCATCTCCGCTTGCTTGCGCCGTGGGCCACGTGGCTGCTTTCGCAGTGAATGTTGCACTGGTGTGAAAGGCAGAACCGCGCGTTAACAGTTCCCTTGCACCTACCCATCAACGCCGAGCAAGAGACTGGAAAAGCCGCCAACACCGTTTTTCAAGTCTTCGGTAAAACCCGACAGGGAATCGAACCCAGCCTACCTGCTGTGATGGCGCATTCGCAGCCAACTGTATCACTTGGTTAGCCGGTCTGAGGCTTTGTTTTGCAAGGAATTACAAAAATACAATAAAATTATGCAGACACATATACCCAATATAGCGTCGACTGCTTGAACTTATGCAAAACACGGATCTTTTTGTTCACAGAAAAAGTCACGCAATTGATTCCACATGGAGTTTGTGCATTAACGAGATATGATCCTACATCATGGAATATTGTAAGCTTCTCCATAGCGTATTTATCCAATTAAAAGCATAAATGGCCAAAATATCTTTAAACCTTTTCTTCGAACCTTGGCTTAGGTGTCTTACTGCAGCTATGTTTATCAGTTGAGTCAAGATTTTCAGTGACTTGAGTCGGGTCACTCCTAGCAACGATGATTTAATAACACTACTCTAGTCACATTTTTTGCAGAAAGGCTCAAGTTATAACGTTTTTACTCGATTCGAGTCATTTTTGCAAAACCTCCAAAACTTCGTAGAAACAAGCAGTTGATGGGCCTAATGCAAAACCAAAACAAAATTGTGAACATCACTAATCTTGTTTGACACGACATTGATTGTAGCTTGCAAACCAGACAGCTTTTGTGACTCAATTCTGTCTCGACCAAATCATTACTCTACTCGAAAAAAATTCAGATTACTCGACTCAGACTCGAACAACTTGTGACTCGATTCGTGATTCGACAAATGTCACTCGGCCACATTGCAGGTAGTTTCACGCATNGCGGTTGTTGCCCANGACTTAAAAACTTGACAATGTTAAAACTAATGTTGATCACATCACAAAAAAGAAAAACTGTGCTGCTACAATACTTGAATTAAACGATTGCTGTAAGATACAGCATTATGTCATAAAAAGAGTCTTGATATGGAACAAAGTGCTTTATCTCCCGTCTACAGGACTTGCGTTTTGAGATATAAAATCAATTGAAAGAAAAAGTCTGCTACAATTTTAAAAGCGTATAATTGAGAAAAAGATTGAAGTTTTTTAGTATTTTGGAATTTTTTATTGGCTTGAGTGTGAGTCACTTTACAAATTTTAAAAGTTTGTTCGCACTTGCATTTCACAAACTCACGCACCTTCGTCCATTGCTAATTCCCGAGAAGCTAGAGGTGAAGTGCAGTTTCTTGGAAACATTAGATTTGTATGGCAAGCTGGCTGGCCAAAGAGCTGCGCATTGACTAGAGTCACCGGACGACAGGAATCGTCGAAATCGAGATGTCGGCAAAGGACGGTAAGCCGAGCCTGAAAAGATTGAAACGCGAGGGGGGTGGCCGTTTTCCTGGCACGGGGTTTTTCGACCATTGGTTTCGGCGAGTCTCGTGTACAGCGTTTTTGAAGGCTGCGAGCGCGTCAGCACGAGCACGTTGTTTCGGCTGCTTTCAACGTCGTGGCCAATGCAATCCTGAGATCTGGAAATCTTGGTGTGGAGCTCCGGGGAGCTGCTGGATTTTGACGATTTCGCGCAACATTCGCGGCTGGAATTTTTGTCGCTGCCCATTGACATGGAAGGGCTCGATCTGGCCAACGGGGAAACGACACCGCCGTTTCCGTAGCGACCAGCGGCGTCTGCGCTCATTGTCGAACACGTTCTAAGACGAAACATTTGGTAGGGCCGGATGTTGTGGCCGACATTGCCGTTGGCAGAGCAAGTCTCCCGCGAACGCAGGTTGAAATTGCGATTGCTTGAATAAAGCTTTCTTCTGCCCTTGTCGTTGGGAATCATTTCTGGCTTAGATTCCGCGTCGAAGTGATCGACGTTCAGACAGTCGCATTCCGACGAGATGGTGTCGTCGTCGAAAACGTTTTCGCTGTTCTCTTCGCAGTTGCTGTCAGTTTCGTCGATCAGTATGGTCAGCTGGCTTTTGTGCTCAGCTCGGTTGGCAAGCGACGAAAACTTTTCTTCCGAGTTGGCGTCGCAGCTTTCCGACGACGTGTCGCAAGTTTTACCGAAGCTATCCAGGTTCGAATGATTGTTGTTGTTCGTTCTGGGCGGCTTCTTGCGATTGGCAACGTATCGATTGCGTGATCTTCCCATCGCGGCAGGACACGGTGTGCTTTGCGGCGTCCATTCCTAGCAAACATGCAGAGCTGCCTACTTAAACTGTAGATTCGATATTCAGATTATGAGTTCGCTATTTGTCAATATAAACGCAAACTATACGAATTGTGGCTCATAGATCAGCCACACAGTTCGGTACAATAGACTTGGCCGACGGGAAAGTTTGAACCAAAAGTAAAAGAAACAATGTTTGGGAGAGATGAAAAATTTGGTGAATAGTGTCGGAATCCAGTATAATGGCGGCTTATCCTTATGGTCACCTGTAGTACTCAACAGTGACCTCACTTTTCGTAAATGCTGCTCTGAGCAATAACGAACTTTTAAAAATATGAGGAAACCTTTCGCATGACTGAAACCAAATGGTAGTTCAGATCTTGAGATAATCTGTTATTCCGAACGACAAGCGTATAACCTGTCGTCGTCTCATGCTGGTAGGGTTTAAAACAAGTCGCGACCGCAACTGCAATTTACAGCAAAGACCGAGGTCTTTTACCTGTGATCCCCCATAAGCGGCGGTCCGCGCGCGATTCCGAGCATGAAACTTTGACGCTTCGACGTAGATTTTCCAATACATGCAAAGCATCACAGAGAGGGGAAGATAAAAAGCGCCGACAGTCGAGTACAGCGCGAACCACACTTCTTGGCTGATGAGGCATGTTTTACCTGCGGACGACCAGGTTTAGGCGAGACATGAATCAACAAAATTCAACTGACAAAGAAAAGACTTTGGCAACTCTTTTACGTGAGGCAAATAATGTCGGGAGCCTAAGGCCCACACAAATTTTAAAAACTTTTCTGAAAAATGTCACCTTCATTCTTCAGGACTGAATCACTGTGACTTTATTGTGAAACCAAAGTGGTATCAAGTACGCAAACTATATGCATTGCAGAAAAAATGTATGAAACGAAATATGTCAGTGCAATTGCCAGCGTGAAGCAAAAACCGTAGCTACTTGCAATTCAGATCCTTTTCCTCACGAGGTCTCACAACGTTTGCGATTTTAGTGAATGAACCCAGTGCAAGAGATCCATCCTGTCTTCACAGCAGTAATGTATTCGAAACGGTAACCTCCGAGACATAGACGTTTTCTAACGTTCGAGACTCAAAATCGGCCAGTAAAGCTGAGACCGGCACCTGACTGCTCGCGACCGATACCCAGACTTGAGAAACGAAAATTTTTCGACTTCGCCAAGATTTTGCAACGTTTCAAAAAATGTCCATCGGCAGTTTCGAGCTTCATTTTCGTCAAATTTTATTCGTTTCGCCCACTTTTTGTTTCTCTTTTCCAGGTGTTAAGGCCAACTCCGAACATGTTAAATCGTTGTGGCTTTAACATTCAAATGTCGACAGAGCAGCTAAAGACTCGAGACAGAAATCTATATTCTTATAGACCGAGACGAGATCTGAGACCGATACTCACAAAATGGGTCTCGGTGCTCTTCGTGGGAATGTGACCGAAGGCTCATGACTCGCCATTGCGTGCATATAGCACATTTTCTAGTTTATTTCAGCCAACCCAAAAGCGTTGATAAGAAGATTTGAAATATTCGTCTGCTAACGTCAGACCAGCTACAACCGTTACAAGTGGTGTGCTAGTAAATTTTGGCTGTCTTCGTTCATTTATTTGAAGAGTTGAATTTGAACAGTTCTTCTATGACGTCATTGCTTTCACGTGGACCTAGTTTAAGATGTCTGTTCTGTTGCTCTCCCTAGATAGCCCTCAATTTTACATGAGGTTTCTGAGCCAAAGACTGTTCACGCTGTTTCGCAAGATGCATACAAATCTTGAATTACCATGTGAATGGCATTCATTTTGTGTGAAAAAGACCTAATTTTGATTTGATAAATAACAAAGTTTAAGCCACCTGAAGTACTTTAAACTTTACCAAAATCAAACTTTTGCCTCCCTGTGCAAAACATTTCGGATACTCTCCAATCCGCTCAGTGCTGAGAAGTGGTAAAATATACGTTCTCGGAAAAAGGTTAACAATAAGAAAAGCCAGCAAGTCACATTGAACAACAAAGTACACGACTGGATCAATACTTGCTGACTCACCATGGATCTTCTCGCCGTAGATACGAAATTCTCCCAGTCTCGGTTGGTTTCCATTGTACGTTTCGCTAACATTTACTCTGCAAAGGCAAGAAAAGACAATGTTGAAAAGTAACATGTAACCCAAAGAAGGCTTCGCCCCTAGCGAGCAAACAAGAGTTTTTGAAAGGCGGCTGGCAAGCAATCTAAACACACCTTTGAACTTTACGAAAACTCACTGGTCTGGAAGAACCCAGCATGAGGTTGGCCATGTTTTTCGTTAGCATGCCTCATATGCCAGGTTTGCAACCAATCACCACAAGCTATATTCTTGAAATTGATATTGTTTTTGTTTAACCCCGCAAATACCATCTCAGAGCGCAAGTCCTGACAAAACCGTTGTTTGTGTTGTATTTAGTTCCTGCTGCTATCGGGGGCACCGACCTCAAGTCAAATGCTTTGAAAATTGTTCTGAATTTTTTGCAAGAACTTCATTGTTGGATGGACAATTAGCTGCGTTTTTATCTTTCCAGAAGTGACAAAACGCTACGAGTGCAAGCAAAACGTAGGAAGGCGATGAAAAAAGAAGCGGACACAAATGAAGATGGGGGAAAAACAGTTGACAAGGCTCATACATCACCAGCAGAGGATGGCAGCTGAGAAAAGAATATTGCGAAAAAACAAACAGACATTAACGTGTTTATTCGTGCGTTTCAGCTCATGCTTTTCTCAGCACACCGGTTTCTTTCGAAAATGACATTTTAGAATGTGAAGATAAAAATAGCGCAATCGTGACAACTGGCTCACCTCAAAAGTTGCACCTCGACTGCTGCCCTAAGGTGAACTTCTTGCGCATCCGTGTTGTTGAGCTCCAGCTGGATTGTTTGAATCTTGGTCCAGCTACCAGAGTCCGTGCCTCCCTGTAACAGCAACCGTTCAAACCATTGTATGAAAATCACCAGCAATTAAACTAACGAATGCCTACGCAGCAGGTGGCTTTTAGAGCAAAAATAGATGCTGATGTGAAAACGGAGGCTTTAGCAAACAACGACACAATGCGAATAGATCGTTGTTAGTCTGGTACATTATCAAACCGGCACAAATAGATTTCGTAGGAATAAGTCGATGATGCACTAATCACTTTTGCCTGATTAAAACTCGTTGCATTACTGTATATTGCAGTGTGTACTAAGCTTTTTTATGCTGAAAATTTGAGTTACCAGTATCTCGTATTGAAGAACATCGTGTTCCAAATCGACGTTTCGAGCTGAAAACCTTGTCACACGCATTTTCTGGGGGGAAAAATCTAGAACAAATTGCCAACACCTGCAATAGAAATGTCGTTCCTTACCAAGAAGGTTTTATTTGGTTATAGCACGCTTTGAAAAAATAGGTTATTCAGTTGGTATGCTATAGCGCATTTCTTCATAAGGAAATTTCACAACCACGGGTGTTGAAAAAACATTTAGTCACATTAGGGCGTACAAAGTGCTGAGGTCCCGCTTCTCGTTCGCAACGGATAAGTAGACGGAAAGCAACAGAAACGCTGAGATTTTTGACACGACGTAAAGGCGTAGCATGGGCAAAGTCATCTAGACGTAACATCAAAAAAATACAGTTTTGTAAATATCCTCTACTAAATTTTTAACAAGCAACAGGTTACATGCAGCGATGTGCAAACATTGACAGCTTCTTAAAAGTTTCCATCAGATCTCACAATTTTGCTGTAGCTGTATTGTATTCCGCTCGGTTGAGTGAGCTTGGGGTGGCAAGTGTCACCGACCTCCTTCACCACTTTAGTCAGTCAAAACCCGAGTGGCATAAACAACAAAAAAATTTTTTTCTTTTCCAAAATCTTAGCATAACCTTTCGAGTTTCATTGGGTTTACACGGCGGATTTATCCTTGAATCGAGTTTGACGCCTTTCACAAATCTTCAGGGTCACGAACTGGTGTTGCGTTTGGTGGAAGAATATAAAAAGCCTCTTTTCANTCAAACGTATTCATGTTTAAACATAAAAGCAAATAAAAATAAAATGTGGCAATAAAAGGTTTACGATTCATTAACTTCTCTAGATACCGAGTATTTTTGTCAGGTTCCCAAAACGTTTCAGGATTGCCGTCCAAGGCCGCCCACGCAGAGTATGACGGATGGGTCTGAGGATGGTCAGTGCTGCCGTTGTTGCAGAGCAAGCAGTCGGTATTATTTAGAAGAAAACCTCGCTCCATAATCAACCAATCAGGTTCTGAAAAATGATGGCAGCCATGCGCAAAAACTCATTCAAAGAAAATTGCTATAATTCTAAAATATTTTCTACGTCTTTCTCATGTAATGCCAGTCGAAAGATGACCTACAACCAAACAAAGAAAACTTACTTCTTTACCTTGATACTCTGTTCACTTTATAACTAGAAAAAACATTTTGTATACATCTTTGTATTTTTAAACGAATTGGTTGTTTGTACCAGTTGAAACTCTGTGCTGATTTTAAGCAAGGCGGTAAGTGAAAGAGGTTGCAAAGGGTGTGCGGCTCCATACAAACAGCTTTGTGAAAACACCTGTTACGACTATGAGCATGTATTATTTACTGTTAAAGCTGTCTACAACTTGTATGTGCAGCGCCTAGCACTCAACTGCAGTTTAAGCAGGCTGCTCGAGGGTCATTCACAAAGATCGCGTCACTCCACACACTAACAGTGGCGTTTCCGGTGTTCCCTATACAAGGAGGCTAGTATTCGGGACCAAGCGAAACGTAATGGCACACGCACATGCTAAATTTGGCAACGCTGCTAATTAAACAAGGGCACAAAGCGTGGGGTCAAACAGAGGGGCCAACGCTCCAGTGCCTTCTTTACAATCGTCAAGGTGAGACAGATCCTGCGGCAGCCTGCCTCCGTACATTAACATTCAACACGAAAGGAAAAGTTCTGCTCTGTTGTTGCTTGTCGATGCGAAATGGTGGTATTCAGTCGTTGCTTCCAACATTGCATAAATAAAACATTTCAGTGCCGACTGTCTTGTCGAGGATTGATTTTCACAAAATAGTAAACGTCGGGTCAAGCGCAAACAAACTTCCGTATGTTTGAGGTGTGTCTTTAACATTTTCGTATATTTTGCAAACGTTGCGACTATCAGAAAAAAAACAGGTGTCATCATCGTTTTTCTCACCGTCCTTGACATTTTTCGTAAATCCGAACAACGCGGGTATGATGATGAGGGCAGACAGTACCCAGGCCGTACTGATCATGACCAACATCAACTTTCCAGTCCGACGCTTCGGGTACGTCAACGGCTTAGTGATCATCAAGTACCTGTGACGTAGCGAAAGGAACAACTATTCTACACTTCCACATGACAAGTAGTAGCTGGCCTATACGCCAATGAGTAGGCGCTCTACACCACAGAACAGGGTTTCCCAAACTTTTTGGGCCAATGGCCCCCATATGTCAATCTTTTTTTCTCAGATCCCATTGTTACATCACACCGCATCAATTTTTCCGCCCAAACATCGCGGAAAGATCATGCAAAACAAAACATAAACGACAGTTTATAATTTTTTAATAATTGACACTGAATAATGTTTATATAATTACATTTCTTGCTTTCGCCTCACAACGAACTGTTCATTTACTATTCGCTAATCGTCGCTCCCCAAATTTTCACGAGCGAAACGGCTCTGATACATCTATCGCTACTTTCCATAAATTTCGCTAAAACCCGATTGGATAAGTTTTTGCATTACGTAAAGAAGTTACGTAACAAAAGCATAAATAGCATGGAAAATTTGGGAATGATCTTAGCGGAATGTCATCAGGCCCGTAACCAGAGGTGGCGCAAGGGGGGCGAAGCCAATCTAATTTTTTTCTCCCCCCCAGTAAAAATGTGTTGGAGATAATTTAAAACTATTGGATATAGTTTAAAAAATTTGGGCCCATCGCAGAAAACTCTTCGCCCGACCTGGTGTCCCAAGCTGGTTACGGGCCTGAATGTCATAGACGCGAAATGCGATAATCACTGAAAACAACTTTTTGACTACGCATTTTGAGCTGGCGCAACAACCAAGATTTACGATTATAGAAGGTTGCAAAATCGCTTTAATTACGAGACACTGGGATAATTATTTATAGCAAAATGCATACGTTCGACCTTTCAAATGTTTTGTCAAATCTTTACGGACCCTCTGTGCAATCTTCATGGACCCCAGTGGCCACGGACCGAGTTTGAGAAACCCTTAGATCCATCTACAAGCAGGTTAAAAACAGGCAAAAATGTGTTACCTGTCAATGCTGATCATGCAAAGGTTCATGATGCTGGCCGTGCAGCAAATGACATCGAAGCTGACGTGTATGTCGCACACCATGGGCCCGAACAGCCATTCGCCCGCCGCGTCGTAGACGATCGTCAAGGGCAGAACAATAAACCCCACCAAAAAGTCAGACAGAGCCAGAGACACGATCAGGTAGTTGGCAGGCTGACGCAACTTCTTTACCAGCGCTACAGAAACGATGATGAGGCCATTGCCGACCACGATGACCAGCGATAGCAGGGCGGTGAAAATGGCTATAAGCACTGTGTTGGTTTGGGCCGATTCTTCTATGGCTGCAGCGGTAACGAAGTTTCTCGAAGCATTCAAACTGCAATCCGATACGTTGTTTTCCGATGAAAGATCCATCGCCGAGCAGGTCAGGCAACCACGCAACTGTGGGTATATTTAGCAACTAAATCAAGCTTCACATGGTCTTATGAAGTCTACCTCTGCAAAGCAAGACACCTTGTGTTATCGCGCGGCAAAAATGTTGCTTTTTGCGTAAAAATTGTTTGGAAATGAAAGTGTAACACGCTTCATGAAAGTCATCATCGTGTTGCACAAACGCTACAGATAGCTTCTTTTTCAGAGTTTATTTCATCGTCAACTGCCAATCAAACCTTTCTTGCGTGTTTGAAAAACTGTGAAAAAAACTTAAAAACTGGAGGCGACTGGGGACGGAATTCCTTTATTTCAATCACAAAGCAGAGAGTTTATCACATTGTGTCAAAAAGTACCAGCAAATGTTGAAAACAGCTGTTTTGTCGAGGCAAATCTTTCAACTAACGTAGGTAAACATTTTGCCGTTTTTTTCTTTTAGATTTATCACTTCTCTGTGCCAGTGCGTGCTGTTGCCCAGAATCAGCCACAAGCAGATTCCAACGACCAGCGGCGTATCTCTGTGCACCGCAGTAATTCGAGCACTCAATTCATCCCGGTGAGGTTCTCGAGATTGATTCTATTGGCATCGCTCATTGACGTTTCATAAGATGGCGGTCAAATTTTAAAGCAAATTGCGGCTCTCGCACCTACAGCTCTTATTTTATGAAGGCAGCCATTTAAGCTACGTTGCAGAACCGCGAAAAAAACACGAAACCAAGCGTAGTATCACTGCAAACAGCTTTATTTGGCACAGAACGATCGTTGCAGTCACAGAATCGAGCTAATCTTCCGCCGGTGAAAAAGTGCAAGAAAGTCCATCGCCAAATGCCGTTTCGATGCAATAGGATTGCATTAAAATTTAACCATGTTTACTTTTAAGATCGCGCAGACCGCAAACTGGTACATGCACCGGTTTTCCGCATCCTGGAACAAATGATCTCCTCAATTTGTGCGCTGCCTTGTTCAACTTACCACAATTAAGATTGAAGCAGCTGCATAACGGACGCAATCTTCGGTCATAAAACGATTTCGCGCAAATAATCTCGATTCTGCACCAACCCTCAACACTCTTTTGATGCTCAGCACGAGCAACTGATGTTTATCGTCGACTCGGCATTCACCAAAGACCCAAATGCGTGACGTTAAGTAGGACTAGCACTTGTGAAACCCAAAGGCAAAAAGAAAAAGTATATTATCCTCAACAGAAAGGAAAAGTATAAGTTAAGCTTTGTTACTTCACACTAGTAACATGAAAAATCCGCGAAGGTATATTTTCTGTAGGCAAAACTGTTTGAGCAACGTTTAACCAGGTCCTCAACAATCTTTGCCTGACATTTATTGAGATGGCCAGTTCAGCGGGACTTTTGTCATTTCCAGCTACTTCATAAACCGCGTGGAAAGGCCATGGCAAATACTGGTTATGTTATTGCCACTTGCTTACATGGCGCGCGTTTCAAGAGTGCGCCATAAGCTAACAAGGAAAGGTTTGGCATTACCACAGTTTTGATCCATCGCATCGCGCAACTCGGCTTCAAAAATGCAATTCAAGGAAGAATTTAATATTTGCTTTGCTTTTGTAATACGTAGTCGTCGTTATCGAAACTGTACCAAGGTTCATCGCAATTTTCAACGCTAATATCTGGGCATATTCCACATTAGCTTATCAGATGATCAAATGTAAGTTACGATCCAAAACAAGGAATTGCAAAGCTACGCCCTGCGTATGACAGCGCTTTTGATACTTTGGCATCAGTTGAAAAATGAAACTTAACTTGCGAGGTTTATGACTGATGAAACAAGCTCCGCGACAACCGCCTTATCAACCCATGTTTGCAAAGTGTTGAAATAGCAGTAAGGACGAACTACCTTGAAATCTGTGAAGCGTCGCGCTCACGAACAATTTACGCCTTATGTGCACCCACCGGCTACTTCATTGCGTTGACGACATACATGCACGATCAAGGGCTCACTGCTCAACCAGAGTTGCCTTGCAACAGGGGGTAGTGCCGATGATTGTTACTGAGACGTTGCAGCTTTTAGCGACTCCAACGTATGCACGTTAAACAAGGCAGCGCAATTTAGATCAGCACGAAATAATTTTTTTGGATTGCTCTGCTTCTAAATTTGAGCGCAACAGTACTTTGACGGCTTGGCACATGGATTACTTGCACCGTTTTGAAAATGTCAAAGAGCCAATTTTCAATACTTTGATTTAATAGAGTGTTCAAAGATCCATGATGAGTTTTAAAAAATTCCAACACTTTTTTGGTCCACACTTGCTTTCATACTGTTCCTGCAACAGACGGAGAAGCATTACATACTCGCTGGCAGTTTTCCCTCTAAGCTGTGCGCGTGTGCGCGCGCACGCAGCTTTCAGAGACTGCGCACACGCAGTAAGTTACTGCACACAGACACATTATGATGTATCAACGCATAAATTTACTGCACACAGACACATTATGATGTATCAAAAACAGTGCGCACACACCAAAATTTCTGCGCACACAGACTACAAAAAATTAGAGGGAACATTGCTCGCTGGCCTTCCCCTACGTAAATGTGCAGGGCGCAGTTTTAGATCATTTCCTGAAAAAGAGATAAACTGATCTTGAGGTTTAAACGTGTTCAGTGTGTTTCTCTGCGATACGAACAACGAAAGCATCTGCTTGAATTCAGTGGATTATTTCGACATATCAGGCTTTCATTAACCACACAACGACCTTGGAAAAATCATTTGCTTGGCAAGCACAAAATTTTCTTTCCACTTCTTCTCTGACTAACGCAAAGAAGATGGTCTTTGGATATATAAAGGCTACAGTTTGGAAGGTTTTAACTATACCTCCATGATCTTTATATCTGCTTGTAATAACGCTGTGCATGTTGCGGTGGGGAATGCTTCCTGCTTTCTGAGATGTCGATCAGATTTTTCAGTTAGCCAGGCAAAAGTTTATGAAATTGAGTTGCAAGAAATAGATGATTACATAAGAGGTATTATGTTTCAAATCAGGTTTTTCTTTTCTAGTAAATAGCTCGATAAAATTCACTTGGTGCTTTGTGAATCTTAAGCCGAGATTCAGCTTCTGCGAGGAGAGTATTTGTTGTGTTAAAAAATTGAGAAAAGCAGTTGACTGTAAGACAAATATCACTATTTACAATCTTTTGCAGCAATATTGAAATTGCGGATGTTTTTCATGGAGTATCGCAACCTTGGAGCTTTTTTATCAATAAGAAACATGACACTTGAAATCTTCATCAAAACATAACTTTGCGTAAGTTAATTGAAAACTTTTCAAATTTAGTCTCTTCTTCATCTGCACTACCCCCGGTCATATGTCACATGCAACTGAATTGAACGGAAAACAGCAGATCTTATAAAATACATGACACAAGATTCGGAAAATTCTTTATTGTTTTTGCCTCTGGCCTCTAAAACCATTGATCCAACACAGCACAAGCAGGCCACCGCCTGCTATAGAGCCGTGTTGTATACAGTTTCTATGCCTGTTACTGTACAAACGACCCCTGGGTGGTAGACGAACAGTAGGCGCTTCACGCAGGGCAACGCAACAGTCAATCCACCGGGGGAAGCACACAAGTTCGCAATTTCTGATCAGAATGACCAGAGGATCGTGGAGTCAACAGACACCCAGTGCTGAGAGTTGCAAAGTTTGTTGTTGTTAGTAGCGATGCCATGAGTGACGCTGTGAAGAACAGTTTTAATTGTTCAGTTGCGGAAACACGCGGCATGTCTTTACCGGGGTTTTCCGGAAAGCCGCCCAGTCTTTAGTCCGCCCATGGGCGCTTATCTTAGGTGGGCGTTTATATGGAGCTCATACCTGAGTCGAATACTACCGGTATTTGTACCTGTCACCTTACACGGCACGTCCAACGTTATACCGTACTGAGTTTGAATACTATTTGTAGTTGTTGTCACCTTACACCAGTGGTCGGCAAACTTTTTTATCGCGGTCCAGATCACCTTTTCAATAGCTATTAAAGGCCCACTATACTTGAAACCACTAGAACAAAACTTCAAATGTGTGGGTTTTGTGTGCATGTGTAGTCGTTCAGACACAGGCAATATGCAACTGCCGTATAACAGCCCGGGCGGTTATTTGGTTCACGCCTTATATTCCCAATTTGTCTTTTTTTCCAATTAATGGCCCAGGGCGGAGTTTCGGAAAACTCCGGTATGAATATTTAATTTGAATTGCTTTTCGCAACTGAAAGGTACAAGCAGGTCTGACGTAATGCGTCATCGAGCTCACAAACTCCTCAGTTAAGACCAGGCTTCGCATATTAGCTAACCAGGAATCATGCGAAGACCTACAAGGACACCAAACCTCGATGTTTTTCCACCTCGCATTGGAGCGACGCAAACTGATTTGTCCTGCTTTTTAGTAAAATTTTCCGTGGAATTTGTGCATTCATAAAGAGACCTAGGAACCTGCAAAATTTCAAAAACATGCCTGTTGTTTCGAATATCCTGACCGCCTTCTCCGTTGGAGATCGGCATTGCAGACACGTCAAGTCGACATTACTTCACTTTGATTGATTTTTAAGATTGCATAATGGATTTCGGTTGCAAGGCGGCACCGCCAGAGCCTTGGACAGCGTTCAACGTATAAATACATGACGCACGAGACTAAGTCGACGTGACGGAAAAAGCAAAAGGACCGCAGCGGGGCTGCGGCAGTGGATCTATCGCGATAGCATCGGTGAATCACACAAATTCCCACTGGATCGGTCGCCTGTAATTGCGGTTTGGATAATTTAGTTAAAAAGCAAAAACCTTGCAAATAATCTACACCCCGATTGTTTCACAATTGCACTGACGCAGTTTCCTGTACTGTGTGAGAGCATTACTTGTGCGTCGATCGTGCGCTAAAGACGCAAACACTTACTGCTGTAGCTTGATACAAAATTCGATTAAGAAAGCTGAAGAAAGATGGAGCTTTATGAGCTTTACAATCTTGTAACTTCGTCGTACGATTGCTTTAAACTTGCATACAATTTGAAACAATTGTGCAAATTCCAACAGCCTTAAAGATTTTGTTGGAAAAGTCCTGTAAACTAAACGCTCTACAATAAAGACAATTCAGCCAGAGCAGAGGTTCTTAACCGGTGGGAAATTTCATCCATGCAGTGGGAAATTCTTTCTGATTTGGTGCAGTGAGAAATTGATTTACTCCAATACCTAAGGAAGGAA
>JGI24021J15306_10002928_pt1 | contig 18919 bp, 12 predicted proteins | sample Ectturendosymbi1_FD_15306 | JGI IMG/M metagenome (IMG submission 15306)
GCAGTTGCAAAAAGTGTCTGTAACCCTGTGATTTCGCCGGCTTCAATGTCTTGTACTACGTTCTGTATTGTCTGTTTTATCAAACTGCGTTGCAGAATGCGTGAGTTCATACTATGGACTTCGTGTCTGCTGTAAACAAATAAATTAAAATTAAAATTTCATACAACGTTTTCATGTCATTTTTTGGGTCCCAGGATATTAGGACAGTCGATCACGTGTGTCTATCAGAACGGTAGCTATGTGCAAAGCGATGCTTTTTGGTTACGTCTTTTGAATAAGCTAAACGTTTCACGCAAATTGTGTTTCAGCTTTAATTAGCAAAATGCATATAATGCAAGTTAAATGGAACAAAACTAAAGTGCTTTTTAGGGCTTTTCATCGCATTGCAAAATCTCCCTGTTTTCTGTGTTGCTTCAGCAGCATGGCAATTGCTTCTGCATAATTTCGATTTTTTTTCTAAAAACATTACAAGTGACTAGAGAAAGTATACATGCAAGCATGCATAATATTTTGCAAATGAATTCGCAGCTGAATACAAATTCAAGGTTGTCAAAATTACGAATACAGTATGCATGGAATGGCCAAAATTATTGAGTCCGATTAAACTTCAAAAATCATAAAATTTAAAAGATGCCTGAATTTTAATGAAGACGAAATTAATATTTTTTTGACCAGTTCATTACTTTCTGAGATATTGAAGCTAAAATTGACGCGAACAAACGAAATCATAATATTCCACAAGAAAGAAAAAGTGAACAGTTGGAGTCGAATGTCATTGCGATACGTCGTACGTGTAGGAACAGGCAATTTTTTGGAGGGTGTAAAAATGTTTTGCCCGAATTTCTTCCGAAAACCTTTATGCAACAAATGTTCTCCCTTCAAATTTTCTGTAGCTGTTGGTACATTGTATTCTTTATCAAGTCGCCATGGACTTGAAAGTAGAAAATTCGGCACTTTAAATTTGGTTCTTGATAACCCAACTGAGAAAACATACGTTAGGTTGTGCAAGAAAATTGTCAGAAGCCAGCTGGCTCAGCACTCTTGAGCATCTGCCTCACAGTTCTGAGGTTTGTCGTTCCATTTGCATTCTAGCTGTTACTGTCAACTAGGCACCTCACACCTAGTTGAGGTATAAGCCTAAAGCTGCTTCCTTCTCTGAAGACACACATGTAGTATATGTGGCATGCATAAGCGTACGGCATGGGGATGCAGGGGATGCGGTCGCATCCCCAACGCTGAAAAATTGACCATTATACGAGCAAAAAAATTGAAAATTTGGGCAAAGTAAACAGCTACATTCACATGTAATGAGGTAGTGTCTATTTGCAAACTGAGACAAAATAGTAACCAAATCAACGGAAAAATAATGGCCAAAGCATTCTTTTTTGCCCCTGATGGCGAAATAAACACTGCCCTTGAGTGAACTGGAATCATGTGGTAATTCCAGCAGCCTTCATCAAATTTGGGCCAACTAAAAAAATTCATTAAGTTTTGAACAAAATTAGAAACATTTGAATAAATTAGGAGCATTTGGATATGGTCCAACAGCTTCAATTAAATCTGTGCAAATGAGAAAAGCTTCATTCAAATTTGGGTGAAATGAAAAACGTTTAGATACATTGGAAACATTTGGGTGAAGTCCATCAGTCAAGTTTTGGCAATTTCCAACAGCTTCATTCAATTGTGGGCAACTTCAAACAGTCTTGTTCAAAGCTGGGCTATATGGAATAGCTTCATTGAATTTTTAGTACATTTAGATATGTCTGTGTGAACTATAAGAGCTTTATTCAAATTTGGAAAAAATTAAAATCATTTGGGTAAATTTTAACAATCTCAATGAATGTGAGCAAATTGGGACAACTTCATTCAAATTTGAGTGAAGTTAGAAATGCTTCCATAAATTGGAAAAATTTGGGAAGTACCGTAAGTTTCAACAGACTAAATCAACTCTGGCCAAATGGCAATAGCTGCATTCAAATCTGGGCCAAGTGGAACATCTTCATTTAATTTTAGGGTACTTCAAATACCCTTATTCAATATTGGGAAACTTCAAACAGCTTCATTCCAATTTGGGTAATATACAATCGCTTCATTGAAATTTGCATGCAATTATAAACATGTGGGCAAATTCCAACAGCCTCAATCACATTTGGTATTTGAAACAGCTTCATTCAAACTTGGGTACAATTGGAACCATCTGTGCAAATTGGAAGAATTTCATTCAGATTTGCATATACAGTATTATAAGTATTTGGGCAAATTACAACAGCCCAAATGAAATTTGGGACAATTGAAACAACCTAATTTGAAGTTAGGTAGAGTTAAAAACATTTTAAATTATTAAGAACATGTAGTGGTAGCCCACTATTCCAACTAGCCCTAATTTTTGTAAACCTGAAAGAGTTGATGCAGTAAAGTGTACAACTAAAATGTAGCTGTAGCTGCAAAATGTTTTGTGGTAGTAATGTGGTGTAGCTGTGATATGATACTGTGAAGTTTGCGTCTTTCAAACTTGTTTTATGTTGTACGATTTGCAAGTGTGAATGTGTCACCGCGAAGTACTCATGAACAGAATTAACTACGTAACTGTAGCTGTAATATGTTGTGTAGTAGTAATGCAGCTGTGATGTCCTACTATTCAGGTCAGTGGTTCTCAAACTCTCATGAGCCGTGGCCACCTTCTAAGTTTAACTGGCGAATACTTAATATATCGTGACACTAGGGTTATGCAATATCACGGCAAAGCTACCAAGTGAAAACCTTCGCTCGTGGCCCCCAGAGAACCGCTCCGTGGCCCCCAGTGGGGGCCGAGGGCCCCGTTTGAGAGACCCTGGTTTAGGTTTTCATATTTTCGTTTCTTTCATGCAATTAATTTCATATGTTGTGGCAAATAGGTTTCATTTACCTATTTGTTTTGGTTGTGGCAAAGACGTTTGATTTACCTATTTGCCACATACATTTTGCCTTTGTTTCATGCAATTAATTTCATATGTTGCGGCAAATAGGTTTCATTACATGTTGCATTCTACCACGTTTTAATGTTTCAATTTAATGCTGTGAAGTGAAGTTTTCATGAACAGTAGCACCTGCACTATTTATTGCACTGCATGATTCACTAATGCAGTCCATTGAAGCACTGCTCTTTTTGTAAAATATTCTTGTTGCGATTATAAGTCATGTGTCATTGGAAATGTGCATTTGTACGCATTCCTTGGTAGTTGATCATAAAGGCTGCAGTATTTGCCTGTATCGGTCCCATATTGCTATTTTTTCTTAGCATGCTGTGTTCAGTGCACATTTAACTGTCTAAACTGGAGTGGATTTTTTGTTTTCCTAATGTGACTTTAGAAGATGTAAACGTTTAAGCAAGTTTAGTATTTTAAGTACAACACGTTGCAGTGAAAATTGCTTAATGTGGAAGGCTAAGCTGCTGTATATGCTATGTATTAAATTGCCTCCATTCCCTCTCCATACTTGAGACCTGACCTATTTGCAGCAGTGTAATATTCTAGATCGTAACCTGATATTTTGCTCCTTTTCCAGATTGATTGCGCAACTGCACACATCTATGTTAGAGATGAACAGATCTTAGCTATTAGGAGGGTCGTGTTGGAAAAATGAGTTCAGAACGTAGGCTATATGAAAACTTGAAAATAAAGATGCTGAACAACACCTTCCACCTTTCACACGTGGGGGCATGAACAGCAATTTTTTGGAGGCTTTTATTGTAATTAGATAACATTTTTCAACACAATAAATATTACAATTGTTCACATGTAGCTATGCAGAATATTGATTGCTAGTTGAGGGCGTATGGCTTGGAACCCCGGTAATTGGTCATTAGGCATGCAGACACCTTGATTTGCTTACAATGGTACGTTATAGTCTTAACATTAAGACTGGCTGTTTTTACGTGATTTGGGAAACACAGATCAAATTTGGGCAAAAATCTTTTGCGTCCCCAAAAATATGCACTCCCGTACACCTATGGTGGCATGTACCACATTATTTATATTATGACTGTGCCTTGAGTCGCACAGCATTGTCTGTACAACTGCACATATAGGCAACAAACAGTATGGTAAACTATGTTCATGCAAACAATGTAGTTAAAATAAAAAACAAGAGCTTTTCTGTAATTGCCTGGTATGGACTCTGCTAATATGAAGAAGGTGCCCTTTAACGTACTCGATTATCCAATGTACAATTAATAAAGCACAAACTTTAAACAGAATGCCTTCTTTGCTCAAATTTTCAAGTGAGCTAGTTACTCATCAACTTACACACAAAAAAACACAAAGTTACACAAAGGGTTTGTTCATTATATATATTTAATGTGTTTTCTACGACATATGAAACGTTTATTTATGTACTCAATAACAATGAAATATAATTTCACTGGTATAGTCAAAAAAGACGAAACTTCCTTGTCCCACATCTTAAATTATTGTTAATAGGTGTACGGAATCTTTTGTTATATTGAAATACTAATAGGAACACGTTGATTCTCGTTAAAAGAGAAAGGTTTAGGCACCATCTGTCGAGTTCAGTCTCATAACAGTGTTTCCCAATCAATTGATCTGATCCACTGTTGGCCTTGTAACGGTTTGCCACATGACCACAGATTTACTGAATATGAATTGAGTTTTGAAAAAATATTTGTTAACTGAAAAGTAATATCGCCATTAGCTGTTTCAAAATATATTGCTCTGCATACTGTTAGGTGACAGAGATTCTTGTTTTTCACACAGATCGCTCGAAAACACGCACACTCATGCACGAACAAGTTCGTCTGTGCAACCAACGACAAAGAGATAGTGGGCCACACCGGTTAACCAAAACGCATGCACGGTAAGCCACGTAAGAAAAATGAAGGAGAAACACTGACTTAGACGATTTGTACCACGTATTGCAATCAGCCTGTCATGGCAAATCAAAAACCTTTCGGTTTGTTCCACTTGTTACAGAGCAATTCGAGTTATACATCAAGACGATAAAAATCTGAATCTAAGACGTACTGAGAGACACAGGAATTTCACTGCGATTTGAATTTTTAGCAATCGAAGCGGTGCTTCGACATTCAACTTTGTTGGGTCGCCGAAGCGATCGTGAGAAAAAAGCTTTTACTTTGTTGAAATTAGACAAAGAATACAGGAATGGATTTAAAACGCTGTTCAACGGGAATACGATCGTCGAAAAGACGGCTCTGGGGAAAATCAAAGCCAGCATTGCATCACAAATTTCCGGATTTTGAGGATTGTCCAAATATAGAGAATACGCAAAAGCTAGAATAGTTGTTGGTACCCAGCACAAGAAGTCTGAAGCGATAATGAGTTGTATTTTGCGTTGCAAATCTTGATTCTCTTTTTCGCGGAATCCAATGCTGTTATTTTGACGCTGCCCTTGTTTTTCACACCATTTCCAGCACGATGTGCCACCAGACACTTTTTTGAAGATGTAGGCATACACAGACAGGATATACATGAAAGCGATGAAGTTGAAAACCAGAATTGACATACTGAAGTATTTTGACGGATTTGTAGAATCAAGAAAGTACTGCGGCATGCACAAGGTGTGCTGTGAGTAGTAGGTTAGAAAAAATGGATTTTCGTTAATCAGTTTTAAATGCTGAGCAATTTCAAGCGCTTTGGGACCTATCGTTGAATCTGACCACCACAATGTTTGTGCGGATGTGGCGTCACATTCGTAGTTGAGGTTGGCCAGGAAATCGTCAAGGATCTGTCGAACGTTTTGATACGAATATCTTGAGACGCGCCTGTGTCGATTGCATCCTGTGGCTACAACTCCTTCGAAGACGTTTCTCGCTAAGTCAGTGTTGGACAGAGGAACACAAGCAATGACTATCCATGATACCCAGCAGAATCCAGAGAAAAAAGGAAAAAAACGAACGTTAACAGCTTTATACGGGTTTACGACGCTGAAAAGCCGCGCAGTGGTGATGACCACCAGTACTGTAACCGACATCTGGCTTGAAACAGAGCTCAGTACTCCCAGGAAGTTGCATAATGGTGTCAATGACATGATAAACTGCAAACGACCTTGTGGTCCACTGAAGACTGCGGAAACTATTGATATTATGAAAAGGTAGACGCCCATCAAAAAATCAGCAATTGCCAAGTTGATCACCATTGTGAAGTGAACTTTCTTCTCCGCAGTCATTGTCGCATAGTTTTTGTTCAAAGTGATGAAACTGCTGAATAGCACAAAGCAATTACCGGTCACGGAAAGTACCGCCATTAACCAAATTAACACTTGAAACGAAGGTGGTTCGATGATACCGTTGCTTTGCTGACGAGCGGTGCGTTTCTGAGTGGAGGAATTGCAGAACCTGAACTTGATTCCGAGCGGGTCCTGCCACAATGAGTCGCAACCGCTGACAAGTGTTAGGTTTGTTTGAATGCTTGAAGCTGAAGCATTTGTTTCGCAGCAAGTCCTGTAGATTGAAACGTCACTATACCACGCATCAAAAGGTAGATGGCTCTTTTCGCAAAGACGTTCGCTAGCATTGTGACTGTAGCAAACGAAATACGCGATTGGTGTGCCGTCGTCGTCGTTGATCACGTGCTGCTTCGCGCACAGTTGCATGGAATGGGCTCCACCTGCAAACAAGAAATCTCTGGATGTTATAACTAAGGCAACGAAAAGTCAATATAGTCAAAATTTTCTGCCGTTTTGAAAGATCATGAAACGTCCACAAACCAAATTTCACGCTCATACCATGAGGGAATCCCAACTAATTAGGTCAAAAAAAGTCAAAATTTATCATTAGGTCAAAATTTATCGTTAGGTCAGAATTTTCTTGCAGCAGATTTTTTTTCTCTTCATCGATACTTTATTAAAACTGCAACAACAGATATTGATATGCTTTTGTAATTTTTAGTTACAAATCTCTAGTAATAGTGTTTTTTTGCGACTTCTGGCGTAATAATGCTGTTTTTCCCACTACTAGACGATTGAACAGTATGTAGCATAGGCATAGTGAGGCAAGAAATGTGGTCTTGAGTACTTGGTTTGGTAAATGCTCAATCCATTATGCGTATAACGTTTCAACTTTATGATATTCTCAGATTTGACTCTACTGTAGTTATTTATGTACTTATCAACATATCATCTCCAAAGTTAAACAACCAAATATTTTAAAATTTCGAAGCATAAAGTGCATGAATATGCTTCTTGGTAAACCTCAACACCTAAGGCTGAATTATGTTGCGGATGCAAAGGCAGAAAATTTATAGGTCAAAATAAAGAAAAAATTTGCAATTTATAAAGTCAAAATTTTAAGTTTTTAGGTCAAAAAATTGGTTGCCTTAGTTATAACTGTAGCTAGTCTCCACAGAGGTAGGCGTCTGTTTTGCAATTTTTAATCATAATTCAATGTTTGAAAATTGCTGATAAATGTGATTAGTGCATTCTACCTGTTTTTGTTGCACTCTGGTTAATGGGTTCAANAGCGGGTTGTTCACTCAGTGGCACTGGTAGAATGAGGCNGAAGAGACCATGGCCCCCCCCGAAACACACTTTCTGAGATTTTTCGGGTGCTTTGTATGAAGTTTCAACTGTTAGTCAGTGACTGACGACGTGACTGACTGGCCCCTCTAGAACAAAATTCTTGGCTGCGCTACTGCGTTGACTTAAGAATTTATATTTTCACCATTCTCTGGCAATTAAGCTCATAATCTGTTGCAAGTGGCGGTTACAACGGTTACGACAGTTCGTTTACAACTCGAGAGTCACAACAGTTACGACACCTCGCTCGAAATTATGCTTCCTAACGCTGGGATGATACATGGGAATTTAAATCCGTCAATATGTTTGTGTAAAATCTGATACCCCAGCGATGATGAAAAACGTCTTCCGTAGCTAGACTTCAGAGAAATAAAGGTTTGAATCTATCAGCAAATTTTTAATAGGAAATCGATTTCGCCTAACACAACGCATCTTCAGTAATTTGGGTGAAGTTAACTGTACGTTGCTGGTGTTCTACACGTGACAAAACGCAATGGCTTCCAGTGCGATTTCGCTGAAGGAAAAAATTCAAAGCTTTCAAATTGTTGTTGAAACAGATTCGCCAAGTGAGGTTATGTTACCACGTCATTCCCACTTGGCTCTGCAACAAGGGTGTTAGGAGAGTTTGAACGACACAAAAAGTATGGATCGAATTTCAGACAATAGGTAAGTAGATTCTATTTGCCTTGTTTTTTCAGTCAGCATTTGAATTAAAAGATGTTTTACCCATTTGGCGTTACTGAATAAAACACAAAATAAATTTAAATTTTGGCTATACCTGCAACTTGTGATTGCATTAAGAAAAGCAAGTTAGCAAAGAAACCGACAAGGATTAGCATTTCACTGCGTGCGTCTAATTTTCCTATCTCTTATAGGACCTATGCACGAAATAAACAAGAAACATAGTGTATTTGGTAAAAATTATTCTAAGAAAAGAGTTTTACTTTCCACACATATCACAGCTTTCACGGATAGAACACAAAGCCAACGACTGTTTGCTAGCTTTATCGTCATTTTAATGACACTTTCGAGATCATATTTCTAGTCTTGATGAAAGCTCTCTGCTCAATCTCGTTCGGGGCACTAGACTGTGCAACTGTAAGGTGAAAACGCACCCATGAAGAAGTTATATCAACACCATGCCATTTGTCTCCACTACAATGAAACTTGATGAACTTTTGAGAAAACACCACCCTCCTCTGAGCAAACACAAACAGCAGCACCAAGCGTACCGCACCTTTGCAGTTCAAATAAGGTTCCTTCATCACAAGAAATTCAATGCGGGAGACAAACGTTTATTACTTCTTTTTTTTAGACCTGAAGATTCAATAAAGCCTTGTGAGCAGGAAGCTTTCAATTATTTATGTCTTGTTCTTGTTATTGTGGCACAGGTTTAACATCTCGTACCATCAAAATTATTCTCTGCTATAAAAGTTTCATTGCGCACGGCAATTATTGAGTGAATTATATCTGCAGCACAGTAGCAGCCGAATTGATTTATCTAAGTGCAGAAGAGTTTTTAACCAGAAAGTGATTCATATAAACTTTTCAACAAAAGTATTCATGTGCAACTACACAAAAATCTTAAGCAAACAAAGAATATTAAGTTTGTGAACTGATTTGTCTTAGACCTTGAGTTCAAATTGTGTGCCATTCTCTTTGCCAAAGCACCAGAGCTTGGAAAGAATGAAGTTTACAAACAATGGTTCTTTTGACTGAATGCATTTATCTCAAATTGAATGATACCAATCTTTTATCTCGTCCAGCTACAGACAAACATCAAACTCGCAAATGTTTGAAAGTTTGACAAAAAAACAAAAGACGTTCCTGTCGAACCCGTGACTTGAAAAAGATGACTCATTGAAAGACGACGGCGACTTTCATCAAAAACAATTAACATCTTAGTTCTACTACTACCGCTCATTCAATGTTTTAAAGGTTTACCTTTGCCTGTCCGTTCATGACAAGCGAAAACACTTTATTGTGCTTTATTGTGCAACAAACTCAAAGGCACCTTTGCTCAGTAGTTGACTGCAGTTAGGCACCCTGCTTCGAGTTTATTGCATGCAAAAGTCCGCCTCACAGCTGTGGTGCAAATAAGAATAGTCTGGTATTAACGCTTCCGAGGTGGCTACAACAACCTCTATCGTATTTGGTATTAAATCCAAGAAATGTAAGCGTTCGCCCACATCAAAGTCCCAATCACATACGAACATGCGATGCCTTGATGAGAAACAACTTGTATGCTTCTGTTCAATGGTGTGAATCTTTTTTTATCTGCCCACTTCAGTTGTCTGTTGCCTTTTGCATATCTCAATTTGTCTCCCAATGTGTAACAATGCTGTATGAGAATGACGGAATGCAGTAGTTGCTGGTGCGTTGTTTCAATGTCTGTTCATGTGAATCACCTAACGCCTAACTTACGACGTATTGTGTCGAAGCATTTTTCCCTCGTGTTCTTTTGCTAAGTCCTGTGATATGGACCATGCGTATAAGACCAACAATAACAACAAATAAAACACGCATAAACAAAAAAATAAGTGCCGAATCTTGACCTTTGAACCTGATTGGGATGCGGCGACTTTGCGCTCAAAGCCACAACACTGCGGCCATTAAGTTCTTCGTGTAAAGTAGCCATGGGCGTCGGAAGGGGGTGGCAGAGGGGGCATTGGCACTCTCTGGATTATGAAATTTGATATTTTCCGAATGAATTTATGGAAAAAAGGCTGTTCTCTTAGTTTCGAGTTGGTAAAAATGAAATGTCTCCACTGTTGGCCCCACAGGAAAAAGTCCTTTTCGCCACACCTGGAAAAATCCCCTATTTCCGCCCCCGGGAAAAATCCTTCCGACGCCCACGAAAGCACAGCCATGACTTTGAAAATGTCCTCGTAATGAGAATTTTTGTTTTAATCAGAAATCTATCTGTTGTTTATCACTATTAATTGTACAACGCTGTTCTGGATTAAGAAGGTTGCTCTAGAAATTCTTCGAAAACCATTATTTAAATAAATCTTTTTCTTTGTTAGATTTCAGACTTTGTGTTTAAGTGAAGAAAATTATCTGCCCTTTGGAATTGTTGAAATTCATAGTTACAATTAAGGCGCATTTTCGTCTACCTAAACGACTGGCAATTTCAAAATACAGTTGATTTGAGTTTTCTTTTCAAAGTGATCTTATCACATTCATTCTCGTCCTGACTGTCTCCTCTCGGTAAGGTTCAGCAGCTCTAAGAGATCTCAAAATACCTCACGGTTTCCAGTAACCTTAAATAGTGTTGTTGGCTCAACACCAAGGGGAGAAAAAGCCAAGCCATGTTGGAGATGCTGTGATAACGCCATCGGATCGTTGGTTGGCCTCTTGGTCGCTCTCACTAAGGCGTTGCTACCAGGATTCGCTACGTAATTCTTTACTTTGAGTTTTGTTCACGTGGCGAAAACATCGTAGCTGTGGTCTGTTTTTGCGTATACGAAGTGATTCGACCGTGGTTTTGCTTTTTATCATATTTGCAGCAGTAACTAGCGCACCACAGCTTTGCAATTCAAATGAGATTGCTGTCACACGGAAACTTATTATCGGATTACAAAAGCATTTGTTACATCTTTGTTTCAGTTCTGACTATTCAATACACCCTCGTGAGCGGCTACTTTTAATTATTTATGGTCTTTGTCTGGACGAAGATTTAAGAAGGTCTCATGCCATCACAATTTATCCGTTACTGTGAAAGTTTTACTGTGCACGGGAATTATTGAGTGAATAACCAGCTACAACACGGCAGAGCAGCTGCTTTGCAATTTTGATAAGATTGCTGTCACACGGCAACTTATTGTCGGATTGCAAAAGCATTTGTTACATCTTTGTTTTAGCCCTGACTATTCAATACACCCTCTGAGCGGCTACTTTTAATTATTCATGTTTTGCTGTCGTGACAAAGATATAAGAAGGTCTAATGCCTGTCAAGATTTATCCGTTGCCATAAAATTTTTATTGTGCACGGGAATTATTAAGTGAATTACTATCTACAGCACCGTAAAGCAACCGGAATGTTTGTTTCCAAATCCAGAAGAGTTTTTCACGCAGACAGTGCTTCGCATAAACTTTTTAGGAAATTTCCCGCGTTTTGTCATTGAAATTGGGTTACTATGACATGCCAACCTCAGTGAGAGACAACAGTTACTTTCATTAAAATCAATGAAATTCTTAGCTTTTGGACTATACGAGCCATCGTGACGTTCTGGTATTTTTCGTGGGAAAAGTAGCTCGTCGGTCATGGTTTTTCTGTTCATCTTATTTTCATCGAAATCTTGAAGTTAAAATGTTCATTTCGCTGGGCACTTTCGTATAATCAGCACCACTAATACATGCAAGGGCGGCTCTAGCAGATGCGAGGTCCAGTGCAAGACTTGGGCGCGGGACTCCTGTGAGCAGTGGTTTTATGACGTCATCGTGCACACTCAACCATGCTACGACCTTTCTGATGAAATGTTTTGGCAAAATGACCTTATATGGATATCAAAAACAGACGGCAAATTATGGAATTGAATTGTAGTCACATGATAACACAGCAGTTCCTCTTATTTGAGGAAGTGGGCATAGATAATGTTTCCCCTAGCTACGTCCTTGTTTGTGACTAAGAGCATGCTGCTGTGGTGTACATTAGACTGCTCACCGCTACCATTCGTGATTAAGCTGAAAGTTGTAAATGGGCCCAATGGCGCCTGACCCAATGCAGCTGCATCGGCTTAAGCCCGACCTTGACCTGTCAAAGTGCTGATATAGCTTTACGTTTTCCACTCTTGACTAGTAATAGCTCGTAACTTTGTTAGAAATATTTTAGACTTGGGTTGCTTGCTCCTTTGAACATAAAATTTACTAAGTTTCTAGCGTGACGGGACTGGACACATCTTGATTACATTTAGTCTAATTGCAACTAGACAGTACAACTATTTGGTGGTTTTAGCTGACAAGTGATAATGAGACCTTCTTTGAAAAACACATTTTGCACGTTTTTTTAAAACAAATCCATTTATTGATTCAAATGCCGCTTCTTTTTATACAGTTGCACAGTGACTGCACTGAAACTTTTTAATGAGAAACATACAAGCTGTTATTTCTTAGTACAAATAGGTAAAGGATGTGCTGGTAGAGTCGTGCAATTGAAGGTGTCACATTCAGGTTTATTCGTTTCATTTGTAAGAAATTTTGTAATAACCCTAAAATGTGACAGTACACTACTAGATGAATCAAATTGAAATAAAACTGTCTTCAGATAGCTGGCAACTTTTATTATGAAAGCGAAAAGAGTCGAGCGGTCCACGGCGTAAGCAAGCGGAGATGGGCGCCGCAGACCACTGGTGATTCTGCCAAATACAGAAAGCAAGTATAGAGTAAATGAAAATCATCTGAAAATTGTCCGGCATATATGTGGTTTTATCAAAACGTTTGTGTCCCACATATTTCGGGTTTGGAACGTGCCATGCCAGAAAACTGATTCTAATCTATAGGACTTAGGACAGCCACTCAGGACAATTGCCGCAAGGATAACTGCCACCTCGGAAAACTGCCACCCAGGAAAATTGCCAGAATGTTGTTTCGACATCATTGCATCTTCACAAGCATTCTTGAGTCAGTGCAAAACTTAATTTTTTGTTAGCCTTTTCAAATTTTTTGCAGAAACTTCTCTTGTACACATCGCATCGTATTCATTCCACGCANTCTTAAAACGCGTTTTCGTCCGTTCATTTAAGTTCTGTGCANTCGTTTACCTCAGCTTTTGATTTGTGAGTTACATGGCAGCAACAGCAACGCTGCAACTCACTTTTACTGCACTACGTTGAAGCAAAATATCGTAGCACAGAGGTTCTCAACCGCTGTGCCGCGATCACCACAAAGTGATATACCAAACTGAATTTGACAGCTTGTATGCAGTGTGTAAAACACGTTACACTAGGTGGCAGTTATCCTGGTGCTGGTAGTTGTCTTGGGTGTCTGTGTCTGTTGTCCGGATACCCTGAAAACTATTATGGCACAAACGTTCGGTGCTTTGCCAACAGAGTCCTTGCGCAGGACAATAGATTGCTTGCAAGCAGTCAATCAGTCAAGGTTGCACCAAAGCAAAAGAGAATTCGTATATACTGATACACAGGTGCTCCTCTCGGCCGCTAAACAGCATGATTGATGTGATGATAACTTCACAGCAATGGATACAACCCAGCCGAATGATCGCACGCATTGAGCACAACTGGCAAGAAGGGGCGCAGCACAAAATGTGAACAATTCTTTCCAGCTCGTTTGCAAGGAATGTGCAGTTAGGATGATCAAGTGCTGCAGTTGATTCCATGCAGACGTCCGCTTACGACGCAGTTCATTGGTACCACCAAAAAAAATGCAAAAATACTCAAATACTTGACGTTGGAAGGACATTTTCCAGAAGTGGGCTAATGGTGAATTTCCCCAAAGAGTCACAAAAATGATTTTTCCAAGGGGACCAACAGTGGTGAAATTTAATTTTACCAACTCGAAACTAACTCTAAAGCATTTTTCTACTAACAAGTTAATAGGAAAATATCAAACTTTAAAATCAAGGTGGGGCAATCCTTCCCTCTGCACCCGCTTCCGACGCCCATGACTCCAATGCGTGGGCGTGCAATTTTTTCTGACGCGCTTTTCACGACTGCCAAGCAACGTGACAGCAATTGTTTCATCAGGAAGCTATTGAGAGAAACGGCGTTTCGCAGGAGATGGAAACAAGGAAGTTAAATCGTAACAACGAAGTAGTTTGGACCGGCAGTTGCCTGACACACACATATTGAACCGGATAAGGGTCACACACAAAAGGCAATTATGAACTCAAGCATTGCAGCAACCCACATTCAAACCACCCTTCTTTGTTTCCCCGCGTTTCATCACCAGCTTTATCAAAACATCGGCCAAACTCCGTCTGCGTCGCAAGAATACAAGGGCAGGTCTTTGCTGCTGTGCATCACCAGAGCGTATTCAGGGAGGCTGCTGTCGTCTTTTTTCATCAAGTCACTTACCATCAGAAACAAGGCTGAAGTGCAGAATCCGACGGTAAGAAAAAACTTCCGCTGGACAGAAATTGCGGGTTCACTCTGCGCTGCGAAATTACAAGGGACAATCCGCTTTGCAAGAACAGTTCTCGAAATGCTAATTTCAGGTATAAAGAAAACACGGTCTTCCGAAAGATCCACGCGAAAAATGAACAAACGAAGAGAAATCATGGAAACATGCAGATCATTGAAACAGAGCATTAACAGCCTGGGAAAGCAACGTTGTCACGTTAAGCTCTGCCCAAGGTCTTGGCATTTATTGTTGATGACAACGAATGTAATCATGGAGACGTTTTGTAATAGCGGCAGTACATTTGCCTCCTGGGATGCGTTGCTGCATTCCATGACACAATTCCTTTAGTACCACATGTCATGTCAATATCAAAAACGAAATATCACGGATCTGTCTGTATTGGTAAGGTGGCATTAAGACGTTTATTCAAAAGTCACAGACCCGAAGGTAATGTTCCAGATTTTGGAACAAAAAGGCGGCATGTTCAAAATTGTATGGGGCCGCAGCAAAATGATTGCTTCAACCAGATATGCTGTCTGTGACCGCTTGGTGGCCACGCGATACCAAGATTGGAAGCCACTGATATAAAATGTTCCAAGGCCTTATTCACCTCAAAACGAAAAAAAACTTTGTTGCAAAACTCAACAAAACCGCAAAAAATATCTTCACTGCGCGATGGTAGCTTTAACCACTTATAGCTTAAGACTTGATGACGTATATATAGAAAGAGCAACACCTGAAAATCCAGAACCAATTCAGCAAACTAGCAACATTTTTTGACTCAGTGACACTGATTTACCTCAAAAACGATCTTACACACTGTACCATGCCGTTTGAAAAAAATTTTGTTGGCCTGCGATGAACTCACAGAGGGGAAAAAGTGGAGACTGAGTTCTGTAATCGACTGGTGAGTCTGCCAAAATTAAACACCAGCGTCTGGAAACCGAACATTTCTAGTATCACTGTATGTAGCGCCACCGAGAAAATTGTTATTAACTTGTGTCCTATGTATTTCTGCAAAAGTCAAATTAACAATCTTCCAAAATCAAAGTTGTAAATGAAAGATGTTCACATCTAATGTTTTGATAATTGTGAAATTAACGTTCATTTTTACCATTTACAAATTTTGTCATTTTGTATTTTTAATGTTAAGGTTTTGAATTGTGACTTGTGTACCTAACAAAGAGTTTGAAGCATTTACCTTGATGTGCGGATATCCACCAAATGCCAATCGAATACACAACCGATTGTCTGCTAAAACCACTCTAAATACTTTCAACCACGGTTTGGTATAACGAGTCGTCCCTAGCTGGTGATCTGGTAATGAAACGACTTTTTCGAATGGGAAATGTGACGTGTTGACCTAAGTCACATGATCATCGATTATTCAAAGCTTGCATTAATCGAATGCAGAGAAAGCACGCTCGCAACACAAACTAAAGCAGTCATAGTGTCTGATAGAAAGGGCTGTCGTGTATGAAACCTGCAGGTACAAAGGAAAGCATATCATACTTTAAAGGCCTAATCAGTAGGCACAAAATAGACTGGTTAAACTCGTGAAGAAGCAGGTTTATGGCCTTAGGTAACGTACACAGAAGATAACAAATTTATCACATATTACCAATGGCAAAATCACACCCTTTCAGTGGACTTTCAATTGAAAAATGCTATCTTGACTTAGAAGCTTCACTTTCAGTTGAATCATAGAAGCTAATTGTCTTTGGAAAAACAATGCTCTTATCAAAGACAACTCCTTGTTACTCTACAGCAAAATCATTCGCACGACTTGAAGAAGAGTGAAAATTTCGGTAGTAGTTTTAAACGTTTCCTCGCCTTTTGTGACAAAAAATGTAGTCACACAAGGCTTTGGTGCAATCACATCAACAAACGGAAATTGTTTACCTCAATTACCCTACCATACCAGCGAGCAGGAGTGGAACGCTGGGAAGTACTAATTGGTGAGCCAGGCTCCGTAAGCAATGGTATAAGGGTTGGAGATGGCCTTTGTTGATTTTGACTGATCGATCCCTTTAGTCCGGCAATGTTAATGATACAAGCCCAAACAGCAAGCCCTCGTGCTGTCGTGTAGTTGAATTTGTCCATTGACCACATGCAGAATTTCAGTATAAACCCAAAAGAAAATCGTACGAAGTTCATTTGGTACTCTGTGTCAGTTGAGAGCAATGACCAAAGCCACAAACTTGCTGCAATAAGTTTATTTTCTTGCCTCATTCAGTTCTTGCAATCGGTGACCACACCTTTTCATTGATCTGAGTTTGTAGATAGCTAGTGTGCAGGAAATTTCACATTGTTAATGTCGTCCGGTCGACTGCTGAGAGAAGTCAGGTCTGCTGTGAGCGAAGTCAGGCAAACCGCGGAACATCCAGGCGCGTTCTCAGGTTTTGATGGATGGCAAGGACAAAAACACACGGGCGCACTATTAGCAAACAAATTGCCACCAGGGGAGCACCAACTGTAAACGTAGGCCCCAGAACACCACGACCCCATTAGCAACGCTCCGGGTGGCAGAAAAGTAATGAATCCGTAATTATTCGGTTTGAAACTTTAACAGCGTTGCTGAATCAAAACAGGCCAATTCACCGAAAAATAGCTTTTACTTGGTGCGTTTTTTTTACTGTAGTTTCAGCCACAATCGGCAAATATTTTACGTTTTCTGTGAGTGTTGGTCAGACGTCACAGCCAAACCAAAATTAAAAACAAGAGGATCTGACAAAAGTTGAAAGTTTGTTGATCTGTTCTGAAGCGTGGATTGTTTGAAAAAGCAACATTTCAGTCGATTTCTGGTGTTGCGGTGGGGTTTATACCCGAGACGTTGACGCAAGCATTGACGTTGATTCGATTAATTACACATTTGCGCGGATCATTACACAGATCAGCAAGAATTTTTTTTTCTTGGAAAGAATCTGCAGGAAATTTCAAAAACGTTTTCGATTGATTGTACAGTTCTCGAGTTCCGTCGTGGTGGGGCAAATGGTATCTAAGTCTATTTTACGTCTTTTTAATGCCTCACAATGCCAATTTGGGCTTCTTCCTCTTCCAATGGCGTTAGGGAGCATGCTTGCTTTCAAGAGTTCTNATGATATAAGGGAAAAACAACTTGTCAATTGCTATCTATCTTCATGATACGTTAATGCATTTGAAACGTCTNACCTGGCTCTGGACACCCTCAGTGTAAAAATAATTTCTATGACTTTGCAAAACCCTGCTCATGAAAACTGGGTAGTCCACTACTCAGAAAGGGGCTTGTTTTTGTTGATTTCATATACTTCATATATTTAAAATAAATGTTAGAAACCTGTGTTTCCATGACTTTTCCTTATTTTGAGAGACAAATGGAATGGTGCCAGAGTTATTTTACAAAAATGTCCCTGAAAACCTATAAATAGAATTTTATTCACTCTACTACCCTGAATTACCTGATGCGTAGCAAATTTTGTGCACCCTACTACCTTAAAATTTCAATGTGATTTTAAGTTCTAAGCGTTTCGTGCCTGATACGACATCGGAAACCTTGTATGTGAAGAGCAAACGTACACCATAACTTCATATGACGAAGAAACGGATCTAAAACGCGCAGGACGTTTTCCACAGGCAAACAAATATTCCCCTCTAAAAAATCCAATTTTGGGGGGTACAGTGTACAAAATTTGTAAGCTGCTATATGTGTGTTTCGCTGCGCAAATACGATTTTGTTTTGGAAGTAAAATGGACGTCGGGAAGTCAATCCCGACGTCCATTTCACTTAATGGTGTTAAGAATGTGTCTGTAACCCTATGGTTCTGCCTTCAATGCAGTTGCAAAAAGTGTCTGTAACCCTGTTATTCCACCGGCTTGAATGCCTTGTACTACGCTCTGTTTTGTCTGTTTTTATCAACCTGCGTTCTGCAGAGTGTGTGTGTTCATACTATGGACTTCGTGTCTGCTCATAAACAAATAAATTAAATTAAATCATGGTTAGGTCCGGAAAAACCGGATGTCACATGTCACAGGAAATTGTAATCAAATTTAGGATTGCATTACACCTTTCATTTCCCTACTCTTATAGCGCTTGAAGGTTTCCTACTCAAGCACAGGGTTCTACGCAGCTCAAATGCTTTTTGTTGTGCAATTAGCAGCATGGTGGGGGTGCGGCGCCCAACACTTGCGGCTTGAGGAATATTTTCATCTTGACTTCTTCATCGGATGAGGCTCCGACATCGTTCTGGCGTTACAGATGAACAAACAGCAACTTCTTTGGCTCTTCACTGCAGTGTTTAGCCAGGATTGTCCATGGGACATATTTGTCTGTCCC